>ERZ1032009.34-NODE-34-length-32840-cov-21.043038_pt1 | contig 32840 bp, 27 predicted proteins | sample MGYA00516700_ERZ1032009 | MGnify/ENA primary metagenome ERZ1032009 (study PRJEB33719, sample SAMN04261292) | wastewater metagenome | biome: rural village; feature: human; material: feces | host: Homo sapiens | place: El Salvador | collected 2013-01-14 ...
AGTTCGGGCTTTGTGATATTTTAAAAGAGGGTGTGAATTTTGACACACCCCCTTTGTGATTTTTTTTAGAATAAGAGAGTTTTGACACGCCCTCCTCCTACATTTGTTGCATTCAACCCATATAATTGACTTTTGACACAACCTCGTTTTTTTTATCGCCAAACATGAAAGGCAGCCGTAAAAAAGGGGCACGTTGGCACAATGTTTGTACGACAAAAAACATATTTCACAACCAATAACGACAAAAAATACAATTCATCCATGGACAAAATACACGACCTTTCATTCGGCGGCGAGCGCCCGTTGTTTGGCGCCCACGACGTAAAGCTGGAGAACATAACCGTGACCGACGGCGAGTCGGCGATAAAGTGCTGCCACGACATAGAGTGCCACGACAGCAAGTTTTATGGCAAATACCCCTGGTGGCACGTGGACCGCAGCCTCATCACGAGTTGCTATTTCGCGGCGGGCTCTCGCTCGGCCATCTGGTACAGCGACGACATGACCATGCGCGACTGCGTGATAGACGGTCCGAAGTTCTTCCGCGAGATGAAGCACCTCTCCTTGGAGAACGTCACCATCAACGATGCCGACGAGACCTTCTGGCATGTCGACGACGTGAAGGTGAACAACGTGACGCTGCACGGCGGCACCTACCCTTTCATGCACTGTCATGGCATCGTCGTGGACGGACTGACGAGCGACGCGAAATATATCTTCCAGTATTGCGGCGACGTGGAGATACACAACGCCCACATCACCACCAAGGACTCGTTCTGGGAGTGCGACAACGTGACGGTTTACGACTCCGACATCGACGGCGAGTACATCGGCTGGCACTCGAAGAACCTGAAGTTCGTGCGCTGCCACCTCAGCGGCGAGCAGATACTGTGCTACGCCGACAACGTGACGCTGGAAGACTGCACCATCGACGAGGCGTGCGACCGCATGTTCGAGGACTGCACGAACCTCAACGTGTCGGTGAAGGGCAAGATAACCAACATCAAGAACCCCATCAGCGGCAAGATAGTGGCCGACGAGATTGGCTCGGTCACCTACGACGAGTTTGCCAAGGGCCACGACACGGAGATTGCCATACGGAAATAGGTTGAAAGACGGCATGTATAACAATTATGATGACATACGATTTCGACAAGGTGGTGGCGCGCCGCCACACAGGTTCCTACAAGTGGGACTCCATTCCCGATGACGAGCTGCCCCTGTGGGTAGCCGACATGGACTTCGAGGTGGCACCGGCCATAAAACAGGCATTGGCGGAGCGCGTGGCTCACGGGGTATTCGGCTACACGCAGGTAGGCGACGACTACTATCAGGCCGTGACCGAATGGTTCAAGCGGAGGCACCGCTGGAACATAGACCCACGATGGATGCTCTACACCAGCGGCGTGGTGCCGGCCACGAGTTGCGCCATAAAAGCCCTGACGCTGCCGGGCGAGAAGGTGCTCGTGATGACGCCAGTCTACAACTGCTTCTTCTCATCCATACGCAACCAGGGTTGCCAGGTGGAGGAGAGCGAACTGGTGAGGCAGGGCAACAGCTACGTGGTGGACTGGGACGACTTCAGCCGGAAATGCGCCGACGAGAAGACCACGGTGTTCCTGCTCTGCAACCCTCACAACCCCGTCGGAAGGGTGTGGACACGCGACGAACTGGAAAAGATGGGCAGGATATGCGCCGAGAACGGCGTGTTCGTCATAAGCGACGAGATACACTGCGAACTGGTGATGCCGGGCCACGTGTTCACGCCCTTCGCCGCCGTGAACGCGACCAACCTGCGCAACAGCGTGACGCTGAACTCACCGTCGAAGAGCTTCAACACCGCCGGACTGCAGATTGCCAACATCATCTGCGAGGACGACGCGGTGAGACGGCGCATAGACCGCGTGGTAAACATCTTCGAGGTGTGCGACGTGAACCCCTTCGGCCCCGTGGCGCTCAAGGCGGCTTACAACGAGAGCGAGGACTGGCTCGACCAGCTCAACACATATATATATGGCAACTACACCATGCTGCGCGACATCTTCGCCAGGGGGGTGCCGGGCGTCAACGCCGTGAACATGGAAGGCACCTACCTCGCCTGGATAGACATACGCGCCACGGGCCTGAAGAGCGACGAACTGACCGAACTGCTGGCACACGAGGCCAAGGTGCGCGTGTCGAGCGGGACGCTCTATGGCCGCAAGGCCGGCGAGGGCTACATCCGCGTAAACCTCGCCTGCCCACGCCACGTGTTGCGCAAGGGACTGAAGAGGATGGCAAGGTTGCAGCTGGTCTCAGGCGAGCCCACCGCTATCTTCTCCCTGTAATCGGCCGGGTCGTCGTGGGTCTAATGGGCATATTAGGTCTAATGGGCACTGTAGGCGTGGTGGGCAGTTTAGGTAAAGTGAGCTTTGAGAAATCAAAATCAAACTCAGGCATGCCCATCTCCGGGTCGTCGCGATAAGGCACCCTGGTCTTCTCCACGCGCTCTATCTCCACCATGGCTATGCCCTGCGAGAGCATGCCGAGCTCGCGCGCCGCGCCATAGCTGAGGTCTATGACCCGCCCCTTGCGATGCGGGCCACGGTCGGTGACCCTCACGATGATGCTCTTGCCGTTGCGCATGTTGGTAACCTTCAGGCGAGTGCCGAAAGGATAAGTGCGATGGGCACAGGTGAGGCTGTCGTGATGAATGCGCTCACCACTGGCTGAACGCGCGCCCGTGGCCCGTTTAGAGTAAAAAGAGGCCTTGCCCCTGCGGGTCTGAGCACCCGCGGAGGCAAAGCCCGCCAATAAGATTAGAATCGCCAACAGCTTGATGGCAAACACTTTATGATATAAATATTCCACTATGTTGTTAACGCGGCGACTTGTGCCACCGCCCTTGTTGTTTTCTATACTATGCCCTGCGCCATCATGGCGTTGGCCACCTTCATGAAGCCAGCCACGTTGGCGCCACGCACATAGTCGACATAGCCGTCGGGCTGCCGCCCGTATCTCACGCACTGTTCATGGATGGAGTGCATGATGTAGTGCAGCTTCTCGTCGACCTCATCAGACGACCAGTGCAGACGCATGGAGTTTTGCGTCATCTCCAGTCCTGACGTGGCCACGCCACCGGCGTTGACGGCCTTGCCCGGCGCGAAGAGCGCCTTTGCCGCCACAAACTTCTCCACCGCCTCGGCGGTGCATCCCATGTTGCTCACCTCGGCCACACACAGCGGATGGTTGGCGAGAATGCGGTCGGCATCATCGCCGTTGAGCTCGTTCTGCGTGGCGCAGGTGAGGTAGATGTCTGCCTTCTGCTCCCACGGCTTCTTGCCGGCGAAGAACTTGGAGCCCTTGAACTCGTCCTCGTAGGGTTGGCAAACGTCGTTGCCACTGGCGCGCAACTCAAGCATATACTCGTTTTTCTCGCCCTGTATGCCGTCGGGGTCGTAGATATAGCCGTCGGGTCCGCTTATGGTTATGACCTTGGCACCCAGTTCCGTGGCCTTCTTCACGGCACCCCACGCCACGTTGCCGAATCCCGACACGGCGATGGTCTTGCCCTTGATGTCGATGTCGTGCTCCTGGAGCATCTGGTTGACGAAGTAGAGCGCGCCGAAGCCCGTGGCCTCAGGGCGCAGGATGGAGCCGCCCCACTCCATGCCCTTGCCCGTGAGCACGCCCTGGAACTGGTGGGTCAGCTTCTTGTACTCGCCAAAGAGATAGCCTATCTCCCTGCCGCCAACGCCGATGTCGCCCGCCGGCACGTCCTCGTCGGGACCTATATACTTGTAGAGCTCCTGCATGAAAGCCTGGCAGAAACGCATCACCTCGTTGGATGAGCGTCCACGGAGCGAGAAGTCGGCTCCGCCCTTCGCGCCACCCATGGGCAAGGTGGTGAGCGCGTTCTTGAAGGTCTGCTCGAAGCCCAAGAACTTCATTATGCTTATGTTGACCGACGGGTGGAACCTCAAGCCGCCCTTGTAGGGGCCTATGGCCGAGTTGAACTGCACGCGATAGCCTGTGTTGACATGCACCTCGCCCCGGTCGTCGACCCAAGGCACGCGAAACATGTGTACGCGCTCAGGCTCCACAAGCCTCTCTATTATCTTTGCTCTCTCAAACTCCGGGTGCTGATTGTAGACATCCTTTATGGAGATGAGCACTTCCTTAACCGCCTGCAAAAACTCCGGCTCATTGCTGTGTTTCCACTCAAGGCCTTTCAATACGTTTTCAACTTCCATGGTAGATTTGCTTTAGATGACAAATTGTCTTGTTAGTGCTGGCAAATTTAGGCTTTTTAGAGATACGCTCCAAATAAAACCCTTGGAATTTCGCCCCCTCAGCTTACATTTTGTACTATTTTAAGACATGACTACCGCGCCCACTTGCTTTTTGCCGTCCATCATTATCCGGAGCGGCTTGGGGAACCTGACATGTCGCACGAGCGGCGTCTCCTGGACGGCCGGCATGGCGTCGAGCACGTCTTTCAGCACTGTGCCTCCGTCGGGGCGATTGGTGTCGATGGTGAAATAGCCCACGCCAAACGACGTGAGGTTCTGGAAGAAATGGGTGCCCTGACTGGGGTCGACGCGATAGCCCGGCAGTGCCACCTCGGCTATGACGCGCGCCGCGCTGATGGCGGGCCACTTGACCGGCACGCCGAGCCACGGGTCGCTGCTGCCCCACCGGCCTGGCCCGATGAGGACATACTGCTTGCCCTCGTCGAGGAAGCGGCGGTTGACGCGCTCGATGTCCATGGCCACCTGCGGGTTGTTGGCCGCCGAGAAGTCGTCGTCCCAACGCACGTAGACCACGTCGGCCACGTCGTCGAAGATGCCGTGGCCAAGCGAGTTGGACGACTTGAGCAGGCAATCCTCGTCGGGTATCGCCGCCACGTCTTCCACGAGCTCCTGCTTGGTGTCGACGATGGGGCGAATCTGCAAGAGGCAGAAGTCGCCCGTGCGGTCGTCGTTGACATTGCAGGCGAACTCTATCTCCACGGGCCGACGCATGGCGCCGGCACCATAGCGCATGGCCATCCGCATGAGCTGCGGCAAGGGGAAGACACCCTGCTTGAGCACTCCGTCGAAGGAGATGACCTTACGGCCCACGTCGTAGAGCCCCTCGCGGATAATCTGGTCGTCGGGGTCGTAAGTGGAGGCGATATAAGTGAGCGCGCCATCCTTGTAGGCCTCTTTTACGCGGAGCTTCTCGATGTTGAAGCCGTCGTCGACGGTGAAGTCGAGCTTCGAGGTCGACGTGTCAAGGGCGTAGAAGCGCGTCTGCGTGTCGCGCAGGGCTATGTCCATGTCGGACATCTGCAGCACCTGGTCGGGATGGCATGGCGACACGCGGAGCGTCTGGCCGCCGTCGACGATATACTTTCCCAGTCCCAAGGCGAGCGAGGCGATGCCGTCTTCCGACTTCTCCTCGCCTATGGGGTAATAGTTGAGCGACCGCAGCACGCCCGATATGTTGGGATAATAACGCCCGCCGTATTCCTTTCCCACGACCTCCTGCATTATCACCGCCATCTTCTCCTCGTCGATGACGTTGCTCGTGGCCGTCATGTAAGCCTTCGAGTCGCGATAGAACACCGAGGCGTAGACACCCTTTATGGCCGAGGCGAGGAGCGAGAGCATCTCCTGGCGGTCGTCGAGGCGAGGAATCATGTAGGTGGCGTAGATGCCGGCGAAGGGCTGGTAATGGCTGTCCTCAAGGAGCGAGCTAGAGCGTATGGCAATGGGCGCGTTGGTGGCGTTGAGGAAGGTGAAGAAGTCGGCGACGTATTTGCTTGGCAGCTTGGCCTTGAGGAACCTCTCGAGGATGAGCTCGTCGGGGGCGTTGCTCAGGGCTATGGGGTACAGGTTGTTGTCCTCCATGAACTGGTCGAAGATGTCGGTGCAGAGCACCACCGTCTTCGGTATGCGCGTGGTGACACCGGGGAAGAGGTTCATCTCCGGGTGCGTCTTGATGATATTGTCGAGGAAGGCGAGGCCACGCCCCTTGCCCCCGAGCGAGCCGTCGCCGATGCGCGCGAAGTGGGCGTAGCGGTCGAACTTGCCACGGTCGAAGACCGCCACCACGCCGATGTTCTTCATGTTGCGGTATTGCACAATGGCGTCGAAGATGATCTGGCGGTGCGCGTCAACGTCTTGCAGCCTATGCCACGTGACCTGCTTCAAGAACTTGCTCACGGGGAAGATGGCACGGGCGCAGAGCCAGCGCGAGATGTGGTTGCGCGAGATGTGGTAGAGCATGGAGTCGGACGGGATCTTGAAGATGTTGTCTTGCAACTGCTTCAGCGTGCTGACGCGCGCTATCTCCTTGTGGGTGTGCGGGTCGCGGAACACGAAGTCGCCAAAGCCCATGTGCTCCTCGATGAGGTGGCGCAGCTCCACGGAGAGCATCTTGGAGTTCTTGTCCACGAAATGGAAATGCTCGCGGTCGGCGCGATACTTGTTTGCCGTCTCCGAGCTCTCCATTATCAAGGGCACGTACTCGTCCTGCTTCCTGATGTCCTCAAGGAGCTTGAAGCCAGCCTCCGAGTCGCGCGCGCCGTGCATGGGGAAGCGCACGTCGCTGATGACGCCGAGGCAGTTGTCCTTGTATCGCTCGTATAGCTGCATGGCCTCCTCATAGGTTCGGGCGAGCATGACCTTAGGGCGGCCCCTCATGCGCAGCGTGGCGGCGTGGGGGTTGAGGGCCTCGGTGGCGAAGTTGCGGCTCTGCTGTAGGATGTAGCCATAGAGGTTGGGGAGGATGGAGGAATAGAACCTGACGGAGTCCTCTACAAGGAGAATCATCTGCACGCCAGCCTCATTGACGTCGTGCTCGATGTTCATCTTGTCCTCGATGAGCTTGATGATAGACAATATGAGGTTGGTGTTGCCAAGCCAGCAGAACACGTAGTCGAAGATGCTGAGGTCCTCGCGCTCCATGCGCCTCGTGATGCCATGCGAGAAGGGCGTGAGCACCACGCAGTGAATCTCCGGGAACTTCATCTTGATGGCCCTTGCCACGGTGAAGGCGTCGCTGTCGGCATTGCCGGGCATGCATATCACGAGATCCACGCTCGTGGCGGCGAGCACGCGCTCGGCCTCCTCGGTGGTAGACACCTTGGTGAAGGTGGGCGGGTAACGCAAGCCGAGGGTCATGTACTCATCGTAGACTTTCTCCTCCACGCGGCCATCGTCCTCGAGCATGAAAGCGTCGTAGGGATTGGCCACGATGAGGACATTGTAGATACGGCGAGTCATGATGTTGAGAAACGTCACGTCCTTCAATATGAATTGTGTCCACTCCTTAGGAATATTGCTCATTGCGGTAAAAGTTCTTGGTTTTGTCGCAAAATTACGGCAATTCCGCAACATTCGGCAGGGAAAACAAGAAAAAAAAAACAATAACACGCATTCAACACTCGTTATAAACAAAAAAGGCAGGGCCACACGCCCTGCCATCAATACCAGAACAACATCAACCATGAAAATGAAGACCTTAATGGTAGCGCTGCTGGCCATCGCAAGCTCAACAGCCATCGCACAGCAAAACATCAACAACAACGGTGAGAAGACAGTATCGCCACAAGTGAACGCCGACAAAACCGTGACTTTCCGTCTGCTCGCGCCGAAGGCAAAGAGCGTGACCGTGAAAGGCGACTGGGAAGTCAACAACGGCACAGGCAAGATGAAGAAAGGCAAGGACGGAGTGTGGACATACACCACCCCAGCATTGCCATCAGAGATGTTCACATATCGCTTCGACATGGACGGCGTGGTAGCCCCAGACCCTTCTGACCCATTCACCCGTCGCGACGTGGGCAACGTGTTCAGCATCTTCTTCGTGAACGGTGGCCATGCCGACTACTACCAGGTTCACAATGTGGCCCACGGCACGGTGGAAACAGTGTGGTATCCATCGGCCAACATGCCCAACAAGAACCGCCGACTCAACGTTTACCTGCCGCCAATGTATGGCAAGGAAAACAAGAATTATCCAGTGCTCTACCTCATGCACGGCAGTGGCGGCGACGAGAGCGCATGGCTCGACCTCGGCTTCGTGAACCGAATAATGGACAACCTCATCGCCGAAGGCAAAGTGGAACCAATGATCGTGGTGATGCCAAACATCAACCCAAGCGTGGAGGCAGAGGCTGGCGAAACTTCCAACAACCTCAACTACAAGCCCGTGATGACAAAGTTCCTGCCCAAATACAAGGAGGGACTCGTGGAACAGAATTTCCCGGAGATAGTCAACTTCATAGACGCCCACTACAGCACGCTTGCAAACAAGGCACACCGTGCCATCGCCGGACTGTCGATGGGCGGCATGACCTCCATGTTCGTGTCGGCCAACTATCCTGACCTCTTCGACTACGTGGGGCTGTTCTCAGCCGGTCTCGACTGGACAGGCTTCAACTGGGACTTCCCAGCCTACAAGAACCTTGACCAAAAGCTGGAGAACCAAAAGAAAGCCGGGTACAAGCTCTACTGGATTGGCATTGGCAACGCAGACTTCCTATACAAGGACAACCAGGCGTTCATGAAGAAACTCGACGGCATGGGCTTCAAGTACACCTACCACGAGTCGACCCGCGGACACCTCTGGAGCAACTGGCGTCAATACCTGCTGATCTTCGCGCAGAAGCTATTCAAATAAAAACAAATAGGTCATTAGAAAAAGCTTCTTGTCATTTTCTAATGACCGATTTGGGATAAAACCAAAGAACCCCGGAAGCTCAACCATGAAAGCTTCCGGGGTTCTTATGTCATTACCGCATGCGACCCCAGTCGTAAACGTGTATTAAGAGTAGTCACTCGTGGTGATACTTCTCGCCCTTGAGGATGGTGCACGCTCGGTACAACTGCTCCACGAAAATGAGCCTCACCATTTGGTGGGAGAACGTCATGCGCGACAGCGATACCTTGTCGTCGGCACGCTTGTAGACTGCCTCGGAGAAGCCGTAAGGGCCGCCTATCACCAACACGAGGTTGCGCCCTGAGGCTTGCCGCTTGCCGAGCCACTTGGCGAAGTCGACGCTTCGCCGCTCTTCGCCACGCTCATCGAGAAGCACCAGGCAGTCTTGCGCTGACACGTTGGCCAAGATAAGCTCGCCCTCGCGCTCTTTCTGCTGGTCTTCGGAGAGGGAGCGAGAGTTCTTGATGTCGGGTATGACCTTTATCGAGAAAGGCATGTAATGGGAAATGCGGCCGGCATAGTCGTCGATAGCGGCCTGATAGAGTTTTCCGTCGGTCTTGCCGATGAGAATAAGAGTTGTCTTCATGTAAATGTGATTATGCTTCCTCTGTCTCTACTTGCCATTAATCGCGCAATTCCTCAATTTGTCGCAAGTCCATGCCGGTGGCCTCAGCTATTTGGGAATCGTTGAGCCCCATGGCCCTCATTCGCTCCACAACCTTATACAATGCGCTTTTCTCGCCTTCAGCACGGCCTTGTGCTCTACCCTGCTCAAAACCTTCGGCCCGGCCTTCAGACATGCCCTTGCGAATGGCAGCATTGATATACGTGCGCTCGGTGCGAACAATGTCCCAGAACTTGTCGTAGCCATTAAGCTGAGCATCGGTGTAAGACGATTCCTCAAGTATGTCGACGGCCTTCTTCACCTCCGGATTGGCAAGGAACTCCTGCGGCACTATGCGAACGTCGCCCATCTCCGTGAGGAAGCGAAGCCACAGTATCTGCATCTTGCGCTCGGAGAATGTGTGAGGCTTGAACTTAGGAAGCTCAACGAAAATCAAGTGGAGGCCCTCGATGCGCTTGTCGGTGTGCTCCACATTCACGATGTCGTAGTGGTGATAGTATTCAGGAATGTCGTCCATGAACACGTCGTTGACAAGGTTGAGCGAATAAACGGGCTGCAACAGATTGTAGTCTTCCTTCTTGTCGAGCTGGCGCACGTATGCCTTCGAAGCGTTGAAGAGCACGCGTTGCATGAACTCCTTAGACCAGATCATCTGCATCTCCACAAGAAACTGGCGGCCATCCTGGTCATGGCAACGCACGTCGACGATGCTGTTCTTCTTCAGCGGGTTGTCGGGCACCATCTCAACGGGGATGTACTCCACGCTCTTTACGAGGTGGTCATCGTCTAAAGGCAGGAGCGCGTTGAGAAGACTTATCACCAAGTCTTTGTGCTCGCCAAAAATCCGTTTGAAAGTCAGGTCGGCCCTCGGGTCAAGATACCTCATAATGTTTCCCTCCTGTATGTGGTTTTTATTAACGACAATGGAGATTACCGTTGACAATATTGTGTCATACATCGCCTCCATTGTCGTTGGATTATCGCATTGGACTCTTATCTTATATTGTCTGAAACAAGCTCATCCTTTGTCCACCGCCTCGCGAATGGCGTCGATGATGAAGTCGACGTCGTCGTCGGTGACCAATGGGCCCGACGGCAGGCACAGGCCGGTCTTGAACAGGCCCTCGCTCACGCCGTTGACATAAGCCGGCGAATCGGTGTAAACCGGCTGGCGGTGCATGGGCTTCCACAATGGTCGCGACTCCACGTTGCAGGCGTCGAGCCAAAGGCGCAGAGCCTCAACGTTGTCGTTTGGCTCACAGTCGGTGCGTGCCTGACTCGCCTGGTGAATCACTCCGGCGGCCCCGCCCACGGCACCTTTCACGGTAGCCTTGTAAGCCTGGTCTTGATTCTTTATCCTCACCTCAGGTGCTATCACCACGGTGTTGAGCCAATAGTTGCTTCGGCTGTCAGCGCCCGCCTCCTCGTGGAAGGTGAAGCCCTCCATGCCCCGGAACGCCTCGGCGTAGCGATGAGCCACATGGCGGTGCCACGCCACGTGCTCGCGCAACACCGTGAGCTGACCACGACCGATGCCGGCGCACACGTTAGACAGGCGGTAGTTGTAGCCTATGTGCTCGTGCTGATAGTAGGGATAGCCCTCGCGCGCCTGTGTGGCGTAGAACATCACGCGGTCGCGCGTGGCCGCGTCGGGACATACGAGCGCTCCACCGCCCGACGTGGTTATCATCTTGTTGCCGTTGAACGAGAGCACGCCAAACTCGCCAAACGTACCGCACACCTGTCCGCGATAGCGCGAGCCCAGTCCCTCGGCGGCGTCTTCCACGAGAGGAATGCCATACTTGTCGGCCACGGCCTTGATCTCGGCTATCTTCGCCGGCATGCCATAGAGGTAGACCACGATGATGGCCTTCGGCAGGCGCCCCGTCCTGCAAAGACGGTCACGGATGGCCTCTTCGAGCAGTTCCGGGTCCATGTTCCACGTCTCCGGCTCAGAGTCGACAAACACGGGAGTGGCACCGAGGTAGCGCACCGGATGCGACGACGCGCAGAACGTGAAGCTCTGGCACAGCACCTCGTCGTCGGGACTCACGCCGAGGGCCACGAGGGCAAGGTGCACGGCAGAGGTGCCCGAAGCCAAGGCCACGACTTGCTTGCCTGTAAGGCAAGACCTGTCGAGGGCGTCTGGCCACAACTTGTCGGGGTCGCTCTCGTGAGCCTGGATACACTGCGGATAAGGCTCATTCCCTATCTTCTCTTCCCATTCCGCCTGGCAAGGCGAGGCGGCGAAGCGTCCCAGTTCCTGCTCAAAGGCGTTGACATTGGGACCAAGGGGCACCACCCAGTTGGTGTCGAAAGCCTCTTTCACGTATTTCATCTCGTTGCCCGACATGTGGGCGAGGCACAATATGACGCGTTTGTCTCTTCTTTCCATATTCTTGATTTGTTTTATTCTCGTTATTCGTATTATATCCACTCTCCTCCGTACATCATCTTCCGTCCCAATACGGTGCAGACGATCATCTCCAGGTCCTTGAAGAAAAAATAGTGGCTGAGATAATACAGGTTGACCCGAATCTTGTCGGGATAGATAACCTTGTCGTTGTAGTCCATGATATTATGGATGTCGTTATCCCTTATTACCTTTGCCAAATCGGATGGCAACGTATGAAGTATGTTATAATGCTTTTCCGCATACTCTATACCATCGTGCAGACTAACACAGCGAAAAGCTTGCATATAACTCAACCCAAAGTGTTTAGCAAACAGTTTGATAAGCATTATTATATATTCTATTTTGTCTGCTACCATAGTTATTCTAATATTATTTATGTAGACCTGGCTTCACTCGCAAAATTACGCCAAATCCGCGACATCCGCAAATTCTTTTCAATGAAATTGCTTGCGTAATGCATAGGGGGGGGATGCCGGCCCTGGCATGTCCTTCATGCAAACGCATCAGACGAACCGGCACAATTGTAAAATATTATTGCCGAAATTTAACACTTGGAAACCGGTGCATTTAGAGCGGGAAAAGGGTAGCCTTCGGCCTCTTCGCAACACCGTCGGCGGCATTTTGACCCGTTTTTGTTGCGATAATGGCCAAATGCCGTCGCCGTTACACCGTAACGGCAATGCGATTACACCGTAACGGCGACGCGATTGCACCGTAACGGCAATGCGATTACACCGTAACGGCGACGCGATTTTTGCGAATTGGCAACGCTGGAAAACCGTTAAAAACATAAACTTCTAATAATCAACAGCTTACCAAAATTGTCCATAATCGCGTTATTTCAACGCAAGTGACGGCTTGGTTGAAAAAAATCGATTCTCAGACGACCTTTTGTAAAATATTATTATCCGATTAAATTAATCACGTCCTTGTAGAACTCTATCTGGCACCGCTGCACGTAGCCACGCTCGAAGCGCGAGACTATCATGGGACGCGCCTCACGAGCCATGCGCTGTCGCGCCTCGTTGTCGGTGGCCATCAGTTTCATGGCGTCGTAGAGGGCGGCAGCGTCTCGTGGCGGCACCACGAGACCGTTTTTGCCGTTTTCCACTATCTCGCGAGAACCGTTGATGTCGGTCACCACCGATGGCAGGCCCATGGCCCCGGCCTCAAGCACCACATTGGGGAATCCCTCGCGATACGACGGCATGACGAAGCAGTCGGCCTCGGCATAGGCGCTCACCAAGTCGTCGCCGCGCTTTGGTCCAGGCGTCTCTATCGCGTCCATGGCATCGATGATCCGACGCGTGCCTTGGCTCAAGGGGTCAAGCTCGGTCTCATAGTTGCCCACCAACACGAGCCTTGTGGCTGGCTGTTCCTCATGCAACCGCGCGAAAGCCTCCACAAGCTCGTTTATGCCCTTTTCGCCCACGATGCGGCCCACGAAGAGAAAGGTGAACGCGCCAGAGGCCGCTTGCGCGCCAAGGCGCGACGGGTCAAACCGCTCAATGTCCACACCCTTCACGTTGCCATGCCCGAGCACACGCATGGGCTTGCTGGTGATGCCGCCATGCTGGAGGTCGTGCATCACGCCCTTGCCCTCTGGTATGACGTGGGTGGCGCAGGCGCAGGTTATGCGGTCGGTCATCATCAGCAACCGACGCTTCAGGCCAGTGGCCGTGGGCCACACCAGTCCGGTGAAGGTATGCACGCGCACCGGCACCCCGGTCAGCCACGCCGCTATCATGCACAGCAGTCCGGCCTTGGGCGTCATGGAGTGGACCACCCACGGGCGTTCCTTGGCCATGACGATGACGAGCCTCACGAGCGACACCAGGTCGGCCACGGGCGATATGCGGCGGTGCATGGGCACCGCCACGCAGTGGAACCCGTCGTCATGGCGCAGGCTGTCGAGTTCCGGACCAGGCGACGTCACGGCCACCATGTCGTAGCCCATCGCCCTCATCTTCACCATCACGTCGCGGCAGAAGACCAGCGACTGCGCCACCGTGACGGCCCTTAATATCTTCTTCTTGTTTCTCATGTTTTATATGGTTGCTGCATCGTCCATGGTGCAGGGGCCGCAAATGTCACCGCATTGACGTGTACACCGCCTGGTAACGCTCTGCGGTATTGGCTATGTCGAACTGGCGGGCGCGCTGCCAACACTTGTCGGCCACGGCATCGTAATAGGCGCGATCGTCGTGGAGGCGCGTCAGCTCATCGGCCACGGCCCTGGCATCGCTCTCGGGGAAGAGCACGCCCCAGCCCTTGGTCACCTCGCGCAAGCCGTTAACGTCGGATGCCATGAAAGGCTTGCCAACGCTCATGCCCTCGATGTTGGACAGCGAGAGGCCCTCCCAATGACTCGCCATGCACACCACGTCGGTGCTCTTCAGCACACGAGGCACATCGGTGCGCAAGCCCCAAAAGCGCACGCGAGAGGCCACGCCAAGCTTCTCGGCCAACGCCTTCACCTCGTCCATGCGCACGCCGCGACCCACAAGCCACAACTTGTGGCAATCGGGCAGCATGGTCAAGGCCCTGACGAGCGTGTCCTGGTCCTTGGCATCACGGAAACCTGCCACCATGGTCACTACGAAGTCATCTTTTTGTCGCCCCGTGACGGCATCGGGCAGTGGCTCGGCATCGTGGAAGGCGTTCACGTCAACACCGTTCTCTATGGTCAATATGCGGCCATAGCGACTCGACCGCCTGTCCATCCACTCACCGCCCATATACTCTCGAAGCTTGTCCTCGGCCACCTTCGAGATGCATATCACGTGGTCGTAGCGGCCATACATCCAGCTCTCGACGGGGGCATACCACTTCCAACCGCGTTTGCGGTTGGAAGTGTTATGCTCTGTCGAGCAGAGCTCGACAGAGCATAACACTGAGGCCAAGGCCACGAAGAGCTGTGGCGAGGAGTTGTGGGTGTGCACAATGTCGTAGCGGCGCATTATGCGCGCAAGCTTTACCACATACAAGGGGTTGTAGAAGCCCTTGCCAAGTTTCCATATCCTTATGCCTGGATTCTCGCGGCGCAGCCGCTCCATGAGCGGTGTCTCCACTCCATTGAACAAGCACACGTCGACCTCATCGCCCATGGCGCGAAACCGCGGCACGAGGTTCACCACCAAGGTCTCGGCGCCACCCGTGAGCAGCGAGGTTATCACTTGCAGTATTTTCATCTTTTTTTGTTTATGCTTTGCAGGGACCGGTCTTGTGCTGGCCCACAAACAACGTTCGACATATATTATCAAAAGTGGTCGGATTCATATTCAGCGGTTGAGGCATTTTTTGTGGGCCGGCACAAGACCGGCCCCTGCAACGTCACGCTGGTGCATAACCCACCCCAATGGTCTCAGGCAATGCCACCACGGAGCGATGCGTGGCACCACAGACGTGGCGGTGCGGCAATACCAGAAGCGCCAAAAGTTGATGGCGGCCTTGACGCGCGCCATGAATGGCACGGGACACTCGGCAAGCTCCGCATAGGTCAGCATTGAGGCGCTCGGGCTCTTCATCCTTATTCTTACTATATTATCCGTCAGTCCTCCATTTAAATAGTCGCGTAAATAGACGACATCATGACACAACAGCATTTTATGTTTCAAGGCTATTCGATTCAACAAAAGAGCCTCGGGACAAAACCGCTCATTTGGCACAACAGGAAATGGATTCTCTGTAAGAACCGAGGTCTTGAAAATCTCGCACATGTCACCACTGACTTTTAATTTATACCTTAGGTTCAAAGAGTCTGTCAATATATTATTGAGAACTGGGCGGCCTATAACTTGTCCGTTGCGATGAGCCATATAGAAGCAAAGTCCATCCACTTTATCTTCATTTTTAACGGCATCGAATTTTGCTAAAATATTACCTATAGCAGTTGGAGGTAACTCGTCATCACTGTCCAATATCAATGTTAGGTCTCCTTTGGCAAGCTGAACGCCTAAATTTACCGCAGTATGTTTGCCACCATTCTCCTTGTATAGGCAGGTCATGGGGAAAGCGTCGCCGCAACGCTCCTTGATGCTCGCCAACACCTCGTGCGTGTTGTCGGTAGAACCGTCGTCAACGACAATCCACTCAAAATCCTTGAATGTCTGACGCAGCAAGCTGTCGAAAAGTCTCGGCAACAACGACGCGCGGTTGTATGCAGGGGTAAGTATGGTGATAAAAGGATGTTTCATGGTTATTGATTTAATGCTTTTCTGAATAGCCTTGCAAAATCATCAAGGCGCACCACCAAGACCTTTGGAAATTCCACACTACCCAACTCATTGAAATGCTTGTCGTCAGAAACAATAAAGTCGGCATTGGCAAAAATGGCACAATCCACAAACTTATTGTCGTCAGGATCTTTATTTATAAGTGGTACGCAAATGCTCGGATGCAATGTCATGCAGCTTCTCTTCGCTCCAAGACCCAGAGTCCCACAACTTGTCCATCTCTACTTGCAAACGCTCGTTGACAAACTTAACCAACAAACGTTTCAAGTCTGCCAAATCCTCATCTGTCTGCAAACAGGAAATGACATTGAGAACGGCCTGCTGAGCAGGGCTGAAATGCGATGTCTGAATCGGCATAATGATAATTTTTGAAAGTTAATAATGCAAATATAGACAAAAAGTATGAATGCACAAAAAGATTATTCATTTTTAGCGGTGCACAAAACGCGAGGCTCTAAGGCTATAATTCTATTTCATCGTATCGTGCCCCATTCAACAAAGAGGCTCTATAAGGGAAACCGCTATGATACATTATATTATCTCGTACCAAGAAGACCGTCGAGGCATAACTCAACATATACATGTCAAGAAACGACTTCATGTAAATCTTCTTAGACGCATTTTGTGTAAACCCTATATGAACCACCTTGCCTGGCATGACATAAACATAATGTAAGTTCCGTTCTTTTAAAGTATCAAGAAAAGTATGGCTATCGGCAGTTACCAGAATCTTCTTTTCTGGAATTTGTTCGTGCAATTTCAATATTGCATTGATGCATTTCTCAATATATGGCATACGCTCATCCTCCCGCAAGGTTTCACCACCCTCTTTGAAATCACCTAAAAGTTGTCTGAAACGGAATGTTGCCGACACGTAATTGCCTGCCCCACCAAGTTGAGCAAGATGATAATCTATAAGATCTTGAAGTTCCTTGGTTGGCTTAAACAACTCCCCAAATAAGGAAGCATATTCCTTGTCAGAACAGAACATATTTGAATATACATGAATTTGTCTAAACGGCTTCTTCAAGTAACGTTTCAATATGGCATGTTGCACAAACCGCTGCCAAAAATTACGTGAATTGTTATGGTATGTAAGGATCACACATGGATAAACGCAAGAAGTATCCCAACATATTTCATCATCATTTATACGCCAGTCGTATTTATTAGGCGACAAGTAATCTTCGAGATGTAATGGTTCAAAGACTATACGGAATGGTAAACCCATGCGCTTACACTCTGAGTATATCGCCACTATACCTCGTAGACGATCACTAAGTCCACCACTGAACGTGGTCTCAGAAAGGGCCATATAAACCACCGTTTGGGGTGCGTCTACGTTTATAGGACTTTTTCTTTTTGCCCTCTCATTCTTCAGTTGATACAATACCTTCAAGTATTTGCGCCACCTATAATTGGCAAGGAGGATAGGCGTGAAATAAAGAAAGACATTTAGAAATCTAAATAACTTACCGAGAACAATACTCATTATGAATTTTTATTTTTGAGCCCTAATTTGAGTACTTACAATTTGCCGCCCAAAAGAAATCCAAGGGCAAATAGTTTATGCAAACAGGTCGTCGAGTGTGACAGTAGAGACAAACAGGTCGGAATATTCATTTTGCGCCAGCGGGGAACTGCCGATATAAGTAAGGTGGAACGTCAACGAGGGGTAACTGTGCTCCATGGCTTCCACCCGCTCCGCAAGGGTGCGTGCATACTGTTTCGTAACGGCAAACGGGGAGCGGCAGAATTTCATCTCGCAGAGGTTTACCACATCGTCGGCCCTCTCTATGAGAAGGTCTATTTGCATTCCGTCCTTTTGGTCGTCGCCTTTCACCACGTAGGCCGATTCCACCGATTCCACGCCGCCGATGTTGAGTGCTCGTTTCACCTGGGAAACGTGGGTGAGACAAGTCTCTTCAAAGGCTATGCCACGCCATGCCGCAACATCACTCTCCTTGAGATGCCGTTCCCAATAGTCGGCTTGGGTGATGCCTTTCGTCTCCTTGAAATGTAGCCAAAACCAGCAGAAGGAATCCACGAGCTTGTAGTGTTCTTCGCGTGGCGAGATGCCGAAGGGCACATATCTGATGATGAAGTCGCTGCCTACCAGCGCCTTGAGCATCTTGGTGAAGTCACCGTTGGGGTTCAGTCCTGTCCGGTCTGCAATCTCCTGACGGGTGAATCCGGCATGTCGTCTGGCCAGACACTTCACTATCCTCATGCAGTCGTCGGCATGGTCGAAAACCGAATGAAACAGTCTCTCAAACTCATCACCAAGCTTGGCATTGGGAGCAAAGAACAGTGCGTCGATATTCTGTGCCAGACTATAAGACGGATTGAACAGGTTCATGTAGAACGGTATGCCGCCCATCACCATATACGCCTGTGCCACATTGTATCTCGACAGTTTGACGCCTCGGCTTCTGTAAAAGGCCTCACACTCTCTCAGCGTGAACGGAGCGAGTTTCATCTCCCCCGTAAGCCTTCCGTAGAGTCCGCCCTTGTTGCTTATCAGATTGTCGAGCATCCACGATGTTGCCGAACCGCACACCACAAGCAGGAGATTGTGACGGGTGTTGCCCCATCCATTCCAGAAAGCCTCCAAAGCCGTGAGAAATCCCGACCGTGCTGTGTCCATCCATGGCAGTTCGTCGATAAACACTACTTGGCGACTACCATTGTCGGAGATAGTGAGATATTGTTCGAGCAGGAAAAATGCTTCCATCCACGATTTAGGCATGGCTATATTCTCCATGCCATGGCGCAAGAGCGAGAAATAGAAGTTTTGCAGTTGGGCTTTCATCGTCACCTTGCGCCGCCGGTCATACGGCGATAGACCAGTGTGGTGAAAAGTCATGTTGTCGTGAAACACCTCATCGATGAGAAACGTCTTTCCCACGCGGCGACGGCCATATACGGCCACAAACTCCGCCCTGCCGCTACGGTAATATCGCTGCAGTTCGGCAATCTCCTTTTTCCTGCCTATTATGTCGCACATATCCTTGCTCTTTATGAAAACGGAATGTTTATGAAATCTGTATGTCTATCACAAAGGTAGCTTGATTTTGACAAACCACAAAGTAAAATGTCGTTTATTTCGCTACGAGAGGTCACAAGCAGTTACTCGTAGCGGAATAAACGATATTTTTTTGCATTTCTCTGGGAGTTATGTTCCACCGCACAGTTCCGTTTTTTCTTCAAACATATTTTCTTCACACTCTAAGTGAATATCAACTGCACAAAGATATGATTAATGTTTTACCTTTGCAAACTTTTGGGGATAAATATTTTCCGCGAAACCCATAGCCGCACCCTGTCAACAAGCCAGCAGGCAAGAAACACGGCCACGAGAAACGCGCCAATGCCTGCCACGGCAAGCAAGCCAGATGTGGACTGGTAAATCCACCGCACCGCCATAGCGAAATAGTGGAACAACAAAGGGTCGAAATGGATGATGTAGACAGCGAAACACGCCGTGGCAAGACTGTTGACCACACAGCTATGGAAGCGCATGCGAGCAAACGAGGAAAGAAGCCCTAACGATGACATGATGACTAATGGGTTGTCGTAGCGCAACATGCGTGCGCCATTGCCAAAACGGGCCATAGCCACGATGCTGACCATGGTAACAATGAGAAGACAAGCAAAATAGACGGCAGCACCGTTGGAGGCTATCACCTTGACAGGATAGAGCCTGAAATAGCGCGCCGTGAGGTATAGGCCACAAAAGAACGTGACGCTGTAGCCACTGAAATAATCCAAAGCCCCAGACACCCAACAAAAGTAGCACTGGAAGACATAAAACGCCGCCAACACCATTTGAAACTCACGCTTTGTAGCGTTCTCCACGAAAGCGTTGAGCACTGGCGACAAGACATAAAGCCCGATGTACGCCATCACGAACCAATACTCATCAGTCAAGGTGAGGCACACCTTTATGTCATGCGCGTTGAGCGTGGCGTTGCCTGTTAACAAGAAAACAGCGTAGATGCCCCACAGCAGGAAGAAGACCTCGAAGAGGAGTTTTGCCAGACCTCTCGGTTTGGCATGAATGCCAAACCAACCGGAGATCATCACGAAGATGTCTACACCACCCACGACCACACTGCTGAAAAGCATCCTCATCACCGACGATGACGTGGACGACACGAAATCAGACGGTGACGGCAAGCCTAATACCCTCGCGTTGGCATGGCCAGCGAGAACCATAAATATGGCTATGATGCGCAGAAGTTCAATGCCGCTCTGTCGGCTCTTGTCCAAATTCTGATGGTTGTCCATAGCCTTGACCTTATTGTTCCTTCCCACTGATGTTACTTATGTTAAGGTCTACCTTGAACCTCAACGGCGCACGATAGAGCTTATTGATGTCATACATATGGTCATACTCCCAGTTTTCCCATGAGTAGTCATTTGCTCGCACACCGTTGCTTAGGAAGGTCTTGTATGGATAGAGGTTTGTAAGCGGTGGTGTCTGCCAAGCCATGTACACTCGCACGTAGAGCAACAGGCTCACCACTATCATCATTGGTGCGAGAAGAGGCTTGCGCTCGCTTTGGGTGCAGAGGTAGGTCAAGGTCGATATGATGCCTATCATGTAATACCAACTGAGGCGACCGCCATTCTCGGAGCGGATGAAGAACAAGAGCATGCCGCAGAACACGAGCGCCATGTTTAGCATGAGCACATTGACGCGACGGTTGGGTATCAGGCTGTAGTTTCTTATGATGACATACAGGAAGAATGCCGCCTCAAGGAAATACTCCACGCGGAAGCCTCCCGAGGCGTTGTATTGCGCGTTTTTCTCCACCATGCTGTTAGCATCGCCATACGCCGTGAACAGGGCATTTGGGATGGGCGAAATGCCAAGGAAAAGCAACACGAACATCACGCCAAGTATGGTCTTGGGGGAGTATTTCTTGATAGGTATGAAATAGAGCGGCAGGAAGAGCAATGCCGACTTGTGAATCTTGTAGGCTATGAACCACACTATTAGGAACTTCCACAGTTGCCGCTTTAATATGTAGCGAATGCCCAGCCATGCCACCGTGGCCCCAAGCACCTGACGGAGGTAGGTGAACGAGAAAAAGAACCAAAGGCCAAGGAAGAGCATCACGGCATATGGATAGTTGTCGCAATAGCGACGTAGCGACCGGTAAAGGCAGGTGTAGGTTATAAGTGTAATCAGGAGGATGAAGACGTAGCGGTTTGCCGTGAACCACGACAACACGATGTTCAAGAGCACGTAGCCTTGCTCGCTCGGGAAGAATATGGCGAAAGCACGACCATAGCCCCCCCCCATGGTGGTTGTGTCGGCGATGGAATCGAACACCTCGCCGTAGATGTAGCGATCGTAGCCACCAAACATGTCGCTCATGCCCACGAAGAGGGCGAGAAACGCCACGTAGACCATCAAGAACGCCTTGCTCTGGTCATTGCTCGACAGCTTATACGCCAAGGCTGGCATCAGGAATAGCAAAAGATAAAGCCACATAAAAATGTTATATAATATTGTGTACTGTTTATTTCTTTAATTTAGGCCGAAAAGCTCTCGCGCGCATTTGGCTGCATCGTGCTCCTTGAGCACTGCAGCACGCCCCCTCACCGCCATTGCCTCATACTTAGCCATGTTGCCAGGGATGTCGCTGAGGACGGCAATGGCCTCCGATGGGTTGTTGAAGAGCACGCAACTCTCTCCAGGGGTCACGGCGATGTTCTCAAGTGCCAGCGGCGTGCCCATCATGAGCAGCCCATTGGAAATGGCATCGAGCACCTTACCTTTTGTACCCGTGCCCACGTCGATGGCGTTCACCTGTATGTCGTGCCTCTGCAACTCCTCAATATAGTCGGGCACGAAGGTTACGTGTTGGCACGTCCAACCTGCGTTGGCGAGTCGTGCCGCCCATGTCTCCCAGCCTTTCCCAAGAAAGGTGACCGCATAGCGATTCTTCAAGTCATCAGCGGTCATCATGGCCTCAAGCAACCTGTCGCTGCCATGCTGGCAATAGAAGTCATAGCGTCCGGCGAAGAGCAAACGAATCATTGGCTTGTGAAAACGGATGGCCTTGTCGCGATGGGCGTAAAGCGGATGGGGCAGGAACACGACCTTGGCCTCGGGGCACACCTCACAGAAGAATGCCGCGTCTTGACGGCCAACGAAATGAAACGTAGCCTTATAGCGTCGCATGTCACGCTCCATGCCGCGATATTGCCAAAAGGCCACGGCGTAGCGCATGACCTGCGGCAGCGAGAGCGTGGCGAAATCCTTGCCCAACAGGCGGTGGTAATGGAGCGACTCGCAGTCGGGCATGGTCACGACGCAAGGAATATCGGGGAAAAATCGCGCGAAGCAGGCGGTCTCCTCACCATAAATCCAAACCATGTCGGGCGCATAGTCGTGGATTGAGGCAAGGGCCTTGTCGCGGAGCCGAAGATAGCGAAGGTAGGGATAGCGCAAGGCGGCGCGCAGCACCGCAAGGTGAAGCCTGAACATCCATGCCATCCACCTTGGCTGCCGCATGATGTGTATTCGCACGCCGAGAGCACGCTCCGTCTCCTCCACCTCGTCAGCGGAAACGTGGTTGCTATTGTAGCTCCACACCTCAAACTCCGCCTTGTCTCCTGCTCCCTTGATGATATGGTAAGGCAACGCGGATGCCGCCCCGCGGTTGTTGAACGTAGGTGTGGGAATTGATATTAACGCAATCTTCATCGTGTGAGATGGTTAGTCATGAATGATGCTCTATAAATTGATGTATCGAATCCGAAATAGTCTTAGGAGACTGACGCTCATGCATCACAGCCATTATTGTAATTCTATTGCCTGTTTGAATGTAATAGACAACATTAGAAGACAATATTAAATGCCTAACTGTATACAAATCAGTGGAATACTTCTTATCATAGATTCCGCTTTTACGGTATCAAGTACTTCAGAATGTGGAATAGTCGTCCCCGCTTTACCTTCCAAATAAGCAAAATCCGCTGCTGCTTGCATGGCACCATCATCCAACTTATCGACAAACTTCTCCATTGTCTCGTCACTTGAACTCTCATCATCCAAAGACTTCTCTATCATCAAGACAAGACTACTGCGGTCTTCCCTGCTCAAATCCTTTATCTGATTCCAGATTTGGCCTATTGTGTTTTGCGCAATTGCATTTGTAGTAAACATGACGTTTTTCCTTTATATGTTTCAAAAATATCGGGTGCTAAGATAGTCTTTTTTGGCGTTTCCGCCAAATCTTGATTGGGATTCTTTATATTCTATGACCTTTGTTTATCACAAAGTCAAGTTCCTTAAAAATAGTATCAATGGTTTTATATGCCCACTCCTGTACCCTTGTTTCATCCCAAGGCTTTTCATACGAATCAGAAGCAATATTGTAATCCATTGTCAGATGCATGTCGGCAATGTCAATCCTGTCTTTTTCCTCTTCTCTATCTAAAGTGTTTTTGAAACCGCTTTTTAATGCTTCCTCGAATTTTTCAGGCTGCTTTTCTTGCTTCATGCTACTTTGAGAGTAAGGATGAAAATGCCAGTGGGGTTGAGGATGTGGCATATCCTTCTTGGGTTCTTCTGTCCATTCTGCCCTGAACAACAGCCTTTCCGTATCGAACACTTGAAAAGATACGTTCGATACAACAGGCTTCTTACCCATGTTTGTATAGCCAATAGATGCGTACAAGTTGAAGCCTTCTCGTATGGTTACTATCGGGACGTATTTACCATGAGCACCTACCATTTGAAATGTGACGGAACAGGCATTATAGTCCTTGAGAGTATAGGAAATAGAATCACTACCGTATTCCTCATCCATATTCAAATTTACATGTTGCCCGATTTCCACCTTTAGCTTTTGTAGAACACCTCTAACAAAAGCTGGTATATTTTGTTTAGCAGCCATAGAGTCCCCTTACCAGGTGTTCACATTTGTAATAGTCAAACCTAACACCTTTTGCTATTTTCTTGCCATATCCAATCAGAAGCTGCAATGTATAGTCTTCATTATCAGAAAATCTCGGCAATGGAATCTGGTCAACATATTTCTTCTCCAAGTTAAACCAATTTCCGCCAGCCAATTGCTTGGAATATATCGCCAACAGAGTGTTGAAATACTCTGATGACAATATCGCAAGATAGGCGTAGAGATGATCTGTTGGCATTTGCTTGTCTTTAGGTAGCCATGCCAATCCTCTTTCCACAACGAATCGCCCTGATTCATCAATGGAGAAATTGGAGGAATTTCCAAATTCAGCAGAAACCAATCTTACTTCTGGTATAAACTGCCAATCACGTGGACGTGTCAATGCCCACCATTGTCTGATACCACCGGTGCGTGAGGCCAAGGCTTCTTTTGAACCTATTATCTTCTGATAGTAGGTAGGTGCTTTATCCTTGAAATCTTCTTCACTTAGAATATTCAAGCCATTCTCGTTATATGGGAAAAATACGAATGAGTCTTCTTGAAGAACATTGTTTTGCAAGCTGCCACTGTCAACAGACGGCCTAAAGTAACTCCGTTCCTCTTCTCCCATTGCCAAAAACTCTTGTTTCTTTATCTTGAACAATTTGTTGTTTCCTGTGCGACAGCCTTGCTTTACACTAAAGACATCCTTGACACACTCCATAACACCGCAAGCGAGCAAGCCGTCCAATGTGTTTTTTACCTGCATCTCTTTATAAGACAGAGGCATCCAAACTTCATTGTTCAATACGCTTATGGCATCTTGCTGATAAATGCTGACTTCCTCCATGTTCAGGGGAAAGGTCGCACCATAATCTATCATTCGCAACTTTCGCAAGGCATCAGGCACAAGTTTTCCTTTGTTGTCTGTCCATAACATAGTCACGTTTCCATTATCATTAGGCTCTGCCTTTGCCATTACGACACAGACATCCACAAATGCCCTTTGAAAAACGAAACTTCCCAAACGACCGATGTAGAAAGGCGTAGCTTTTTCCTTGGAAACCTTTCTTAGCTCTTTTGTCGAGTCATTTATCAAGAAAGACGTAGGCATGACGCATCCGATGATACCGTTTTCCTTCAAGGCATTTATTGCTTTCAGGTAAAATACGCCAGAAAGATTTGGCTTTCCTTTTGGCATTAGCTCTTTTACAGACTCACGCTGTACCTCATTCAATTGTTCCCAAGAACTATAAGGAGGGTTCATCAAAACTATGTCCACATTTGGCCAGTTACATACTACAGAATCGTGTTCCTCAATATGCAATTCCAAGTTACCATCCCATTCCTCCTTTTCAAAGTGGAGTACGAAGTTAGCGATGTTGATTGCTACAGAAGAGACATCCCATCCGTAAACGTTCACCTTGCCAGCGAATCCGAGCGTCTTCAATTGGCGTAAGGCTTCAACCAAAAACTCCCCAGAACCACAGGCAGGGTCCAAGATAGAAATCTCCTCCTTATCCTCAATATGGCTTTCCTTTATCACCTTCTCTACGATAGAGCGAGCCAAATAAGTTGGTGTATAGAATGCTCCTAACTTTTGAGGGTCGTAAGCATACTTGATGTCATAATTGGTAAACAGATTCAATTGAGGATTGAATTTTGCTATATAATTGGCTTCCTCGAAAAGCTGACCTGCCGCATGACGCAAAAGCAAAGACACATCTGGAAGAAATCCATCCATGCCTTCCCTCAGATTTTGCAGGTGTTCTTCTATAGATGGAAGATTGCCGACTATATCAAGCGTGTTGTCTGGCAACCCCAAGGATGCAAGATTATCATTGCCGACATTTCCGTTACCTTTGATGGAAGCTAACATATACAACAACGCTGTCATCGAACTTTCTGCACTATCCTCTTCACGCAACCAATTTCTTATGCCACGAAATTCTCTCATGACAAAAGGAACTATACCTTCTATCGTTGGTACATTCCGTTTCGGAGAAATGTACTGATAGAATTTCTCCATGTTATTCAGCACAAGACTTTTCCTTATGCGTTCTGGTTCAGCTTTCCCTACACGATACAGAACAACGTCATCTCCTGCAACACGTATGTAATTACGCATATTTGAAGACCAAGCCTGTTGACGGTAAGCATCGACATCCATGTCTTGGCTTTCAGAGTAGTCAAGGCAGAAATTGTTGATGTCACCGTCCAACATTGCATATTTAAGTACACCTGCATCTTGACCGTGAAGCAGATTTACTGGCAAGACGCCTGTTTGCTTAGCCCAAAGAGATATATGCTTGTTCATTATCGTTATAAGTATAGTTTCTTGCAAAAATAACAAAAGTTGTCGAAAGAAGACACAATACTATTATATTTTTAAAATATATTAATTTACACTATGCATTCGCATGAGGTAGATACAAATGTTACCATCCAAAAGATATTGCATGACTAAAATTTTAGTGCGTCCATACAGGAATGCTTTCCCTCGTTTATCAAGCGTATAATGTCTTCCGCACTTTCTCCCCCCTTCCAACAATTAGCATATTTGGAAATCATACGTTTAGTTTTTTCTTCCGGTGTTTTCTCATTAACAGAAGACTCTGCAAGCGAAATGGACAAAAGAGTTTTTGGCGTTACCTTATCCTCCTTTTTTCCAATTCTTCACCTCGTTTCACACGTTAGAGTGTCGACTGTTATTACCATTTAGTAATGTCATAATGCCTATTTTTTGCAAAAATAACTATTTAGCTTGACAAACACAAGTAATCCATGAAAAAATAATAATATTCCAGCACAGAAAACACCACCAACATTCCATCCCATCATGCCATTCCAGATGCCTTAGAAATCGCTACTCTATTGATAAGGACGAATGGAATTCATACTATTTACAAAACAAATAAACAATGTTCAACACTTTGCTTAATATAGTCGTCTTCCAAGAAAGACATTTACCCTTGAAGGGGAAAAGCTCTTCCTTAGAAGCAAGCTGTCTGAGTTGCCACTTGTCTTCCTTTGATAAGTCATCACGAAACAGCAAACGAAGGAATAGGCTAACTATAATGGAATTGCTACGCTTTTGATAGTTGTCTATTATTTTATCTTTCGCCTCAATATTCAAACCATATGGAATCCGTCTCAATGCTTTCGCGATAATAATGTCACTTCTCAACCCACGCATAACCTTCTGTCGTGTTCGACTGCGATCTGTTGAGGTCCCATTCCAATTATATTGATACGTGCAAATGTCGGTAAACATCATCTTCTTTGCCAATGGGGAAGCCTCTGCGTTAAACAGAGAATCCTCATGGGCTATGTTCTCATTAAAAGTCAGATGGTTGTTTAATATGAAAGACCTCAAAAAGCACTTAATACATACCGAATCAAAGTTAAGACCATTCAATATGGCATCGTTTCCGTCATAAACGACAAAAAGAGGCAAATGTTGAAACCAGCCTAAACTTGAATTTCCTTCTGCGTCATAGACCTTTCCCATGGAGCAACAAATCTCCAATGAATAATTTTCCATTAACCTTATTATCTTAGCCAACGAGTGTTCTATGAATCTGTCGTCTGAATCACAAAAAAACAAATACTTGCCTTTAGCCATACCGATAGCCCTGTTTCGTACACACCCTTGTCCTTTATTGGTTTGGGAAACACAAACAATGTTGTCGTGCTTGAGAGCAAGGTCGTTCATCAACGCCAATGAGTTATCAGTACTACCATCGTTGATAAGAATAACCTCAAAATCAACCTCATCAAAATCCTGTTTATAGCACGAATCAACACACTCTTCCAAATATGCCTCGGCGTTGTAGACAGGTATTATTATACTGAACTGTTTCATAAATCATCCATGCATTTTACGTAAGAGCAACATAACCGCCCGCGAACCAAAATTGAGAAAAGACAAAATACGTTTATCCAATTGGTTCATAGAGAAATACAATTGTTTCAACAATATATAAATTGGCATAAAACTTATGTCAACCCACTCCTTGCCAACCAAGAAACAAGGCGATACAAATGTATCTTTGGCATTCAAAACAATGTTTTTTATATTGTCGCTCAAATCTCGCTGACGTTTAATTTCTTCGTAAAGATAAGGTCCAAGAATTGGAGACAACGATGAGTCTTGTTGATGAGAGAATGTATGCAAGATGATGGCTTTATGGAAGTATTGAATGCTAAACTTTACTTGACAATTATAGATTCCAGACATGCTTCGTATAGGATTGCCCATTTCTTGACAAGTCTTAACTAAAGGCAGCTGGTCTAAACACACGCCTTTATCGTTTGCTATAAGCCAATTTCTGTGCCATGCATCAAACAATTCATAAGCTTCTGGTACATCTCTGACGAAAAGCACCCCACTATTATAGACATCAGTATCTTGTTTATAGTCAACACCGTAGATGCTTTTCAACCTATCGACATACATTATTTTGAATATCGCGGAATGGCAAACAATTTGACTGCTGCAGTTATAATCTTGAACTGCCCCTATAAAATTCCGGAAACTATCGAAATATGATTCTTCCAATGTACCTGCGACGATAGTATCCGCGTCTATGAACAGGAAATCACCTTTTACCAAATGGCGCATTGAAGTCTTAATCCATCGGGACTTTTCTTTATTGGAATAATGCTTGTCAAAAGGAACCACAACAATGTCATCAATTAGACTTTTCGCCTTTTCGCGATAGGTGTTATTGATTGTCATTAAAGTTGACTCGTCTGTCAGCAATACAATGTAAGCATTCTTATTATAATGCTTAAGCGAAAACATGGAAACCCAAGCCTGCTCAAAATAGTTGTCTTCTTCTGTACTTATTACGTCATATACAATCTTTAGTTTCATGGTCTTTTCAGTTGTATTCATTGCTATTATGAAGAATACAACTGAAAAGACTATGCTACCTACACTCTTCCAGAGCCTGCCTTAGAGCGTCGATATAACCGCATCCATGGGTAAGGTCTGGCTCCATATAGTTGCCCTCGCCCCACTCGTTCCACGATTTCAACATTATCAGTTGATATTCTTCTGGTTTGTCTTTTATCGCATCTAACGCTTCTTTAACATGCTTGTAGAAATATTTAGGCTCGCTATTGTAATAGATAGTCGCAGCCTTGTCACCACTTCGTGGACTATGATCCCATTGCGGCACTATTTCAGGAATAACATCAAGTCGTCTTTCTTCCGATGTAATAAAATGGTGGAAGTCATAGGCATAGTCTCGGGCACCGCGCGGACGTCCTGTAACAGCCTGTTTTATCCTGCGTTCTGCTCGTGCAAAGATTTTTTCCACGCCATTCATGTGGGCGTACTCTCGATCCCACAAGGATGACATGCGGCCATATACTACGGCATCGTAACCTTTCTTCTTAAAGTAAGTGGCACCCTTCGTTACATCATAGCTATTCGCTACAAGATATAACCCTTTGAACCCTGCTTCCTTTGTCCACTCTTTAAACCACTTGATATATGACTCCGGCAACGATTCCGCATCGAATATGTGCAAGAATGGACAACCATCAACCTGCACATACCTCTTGTCACGGAATGCTTTTAGCAAGAACTCAAAATGCTTCCAGGCATCATCTATTCCTGGATATGTTTGCTCTATAAGGAGCTTATCCTTTGCATCCTTGCCCCAAACTTTAGCATACCACGAATGATTTGCCCACGCCAGGCAAAATGGAAAATCTGGCTTTCCAGAAGCAAGCACTTCATCAAATACGTCAGCAAGCAACCTTTTGCCGTTGCCGAACCAATAGTGCCAATAACAGAAAGAGTTTCCCCCCCCCGTTTCGCCAATTCAACTTGCTGCTGCCTCACAACAGGCAAACGCAAGTCGTAATAACCTAAGTCTGCGGGAACACGAGGTTGATCATGTCCCTTAAACAAAGGTTTAGCCTTACCAACATTTGTCCATTCGGTAAAGCCCTTGCCCCACCACTGATTATTCTCCTCGCAAGGATGGAATTGAGGCAAATACAATGCTATGATTCTTGGTTTCATATCTTTGCGAATTTTATAGTTTCAAGCTATCTTTTCCATTCTATATTCTGCAAAATCACTTTTGCTATTACCCCCCCCGCTAAAGCACGAGGCTCATTTATAGACTTAGTGACAACCGCCCCCTGCGCTATAATACACCCATCAGCTATAGAAACTCCTTTTGTAATTATTGTATTGGAGGTTATCCATACATGGTTGCCAATATTAATAGGCAAATCCGAAACTTGGGATTTACCGTCGTGAAATATGGCATGCCCATCCGAAGTATTAATCTGGACATTCCATCCGACCTGACAATCATTGCCAAAAAACAAATTTCGTGAAGCTCTAAAATAACAATTCTTATTGCAATAAAAATCATTACCCAATTCTATAAATGCACCATTGTCCATTTTCAATACAGAGCCTTGGGAAATAACAGTATGCCCTCGAAGTATAAGATGAGAGTTCTTGGAAAATATTAATTTACCTTTCATCTGCTGCAATCCAAGACTTCCCCAACACCCAAACATTACACTCCTGTGTATAGGTTTACAAAGAATGAGCTGTCCTCTTTTCAAGCCATGAACTCGAAAGTTTGTCGTTATCCAAATAGGCAAGTTAACCGCTTGTTTAAAAGGAAGGTAACGAAAATTGAAATAAAGGGAATAAATGAAATTAATAATATTAAAAATTCTATTTACCATACCATTATCTTTTATATTTTCCTATCAACACACTTAATGGGTAAATGTTTAAAAATTTAATGAACAGAATCAACAAAACGATTTCTGAAACAAACACCAGCACAAAAATTATCCCCCCCAATAAATAGGAGGATGGAACTATCTTTATTAGCATTAGTTTAGTAAACCAATACAAATATGGGTAATGCAAGCAATATACTATTATAGAATTGCGACCAAAGAACTCCAATAATGGAAACTTGTCTATCTTCTTCGACAAAACCAAGAAAGTGGCACTTCCCGATATTGTCAAAATAAGGAATAAAGGAATTTGCGAAATAGAAGTATTTATATTCGCGTCTTGGGACGGCAAGTTCCACTGGCAATGGAATAAATAACAACCCAACATTACCACTGGATATACAAGCCAACATTTCTCAAAATACCTATAGCATAAAGAGTGGTTTCTCAAAAAATGTCCCAATGAAACAAAGAAACAGGCTATCAACCCTTTACTAAAATCAAAGAAATCCATAGCTGGGCAATACTCGTTGATGACTATTCCAGAAATCATCAGCATAAAAGAAACGCCCAAAATATTTTTATCTTTGTGCATGATTTTACCTAATCCCCACACTATGGTCTTTGAAATCACAAGTGCATTAAGAAACCAAAAGCATGTAAAGAAACCATCAAAATAATGAGGCATAAGTATATGGCTCGCCAAGCCGTTCAACAAGCCAAAAAAGACATAAGGCACCAACAACTGCTTAAACAACTTCTCAAAATAACGAGCAGCCGACAAATCAAAATTAGAGCAATATCCTGTTATTAGAAAGAAACATTGCATGAAAAAAGTGGAGAAGAGTGGCGTCCAATATAATATTGGCGCAAAGAACTGCGTCCCTACATTATTTTTCTCCAAGGCTATGCCAAAATGCGACACCAAAAGGCACAATATAAGTGTGCCTTTCGCAAGATCAATGTAGTGAAATCTATTCATATGAGTCAATGGCTTCCCTTAACTTATTAATGTATCCACGCTTGTACTTCCTGTCTGGTTCAAGATAATTGCCTTCCCCCCATTCGTTCCATGACTTCACGAAAACAAGGTTTTCCTGCGGATTTCTTGTGGAACATTCTTTGAAAATCCGCTTACAAAAAACTCCCCAAACAGATGGCTCCGCATTTCTAAACATTGTAGCCAACTTACCACTTCTGGCCGAATGATCCCAATTAGGGTAAATGCATGGATGTTTCATTTTTTCCACCTTAAACCGCCTGACTACATAATCACAGTATTCCTTATAGTTGTTTCCGAAGACGAGACCAAAGAAACGCCGCAGGATGCGGAAAGGCAAACCAGAATACATGTAACATTGCTGGCAGAAACCATCCATGTAATCATCAGCCACTGCGTCAAAGCCAAGATTTATCATCTCAGAGGCTCTGTTTTGATCTTTGTTTAACGCTACGAAATAAAAGCCATTGAGACCCTCTTTCTTTGCCAGTTCGTTCCATAAGGAAATAAACCCATTGACATTGGGGAACTGATAAGGAGAGAATATGGCAAAAAGTAGTTTTCCGTTTACCCTTGTATATCTCCTATCTTTGAAGGCTGGCAACAAGTCGTAGAAATGTTTAACGTGATCGTCCCTTCCTGGATATTTCTGCTCCAGCAGGAGCGTGCTTTTCTTATATCCATTCCATGCGCACTTAGTCCAACTATGGTTAGCCCAGCAAAGGCTGAATCCCATGTCAGGCTTGCCCGATTTGACCACTTCCTCAAATACCTCATTAAGAACTTTTTTCCCGTCAGTCCAATAATGCCAATACATGAAGCTCTCCACGCCAGCTATTTTAGCCAATTCAGCTTGTCTCTCTCGCGTCTGTGGCAATCGCAAATCGTAAAACCCGAGCTCACCAGGCAGCTTGGGTTGGTAATGTCCAGGGAACAACGGCTTGGCTTTCGCCACGTTAGTCCACTCGGTAAACCCCGGTTCCCACCATTTGTCATTGAAATCGGTAGGATAATATTGGGGTAAGTAAAACGCTATGATTCTTGGTTTAGACATAATATTTAAACGATATCTTTCCTCTATAAAACAAAAATGAATATCTCCGCAAAAGGTAACTAAACATCTGTATAATTAAAATGAGGCACACAAACTTTCAGGCCCAAGCGCAAACAAGGACCTACTCATATAGTTATACTTTCCTCTTCGAGTTTGTACTCAAACTGGCTTCCATAGCCG
>ERZ1032009.35-NODE-35-length-31671-cov-6.596375_pt1 | contig 31671 bp, 21 predicted proteins | sample MGYA00516700_ERZ1032009 | MGnify/ENA primary metagenome ERZ1032009 (study PRJEB33719, sample SAMN04261292) | wastewater metagenome | biome: rural village; feature: human; material: feces | host: Homo sapiens | place: El Salvador | collected 2013-01-14 ...
GTAGTTGCGGTAAACGTTAATAATGATGGCCAGTGCCACAGCCGTCTCGGCAGCACTCACGCCGATGGAGAACAGCGTGAAGAAGAAACCCTCGAAGTGCTGGGGATAGAGCGTGTTGAACACAGCAAAGTTCATGTCGACAGAGTTCAACACGAGCTCAATGGAGATGAGCATCGCGATCAGGTTTCTGCGAGTGACGAAGCCGAACACACCGATGAAGAACAACAGCGTGCTGAGCACTAAGAAATACTGTACGGGAATCATTTCTTATCCTCCTTTCTTGCAATTAACACAGCACCGATGATACATGCCAGCAGGAACACTGAGATGAACTCAAACGGCAGGATGTACTGATACTTGTCACTGCCAACAATAGCCTCAGAGACGGTCTGCATAGGCACCTCCTGGAGGTTCTTGTCGGCCACGACGATGGTGTTGAGGAACTGGTTCTTCAGCAACACGAAGGCTACGAGTGCCAAACCAGCGAGCGTGACCAAAAGGCCACTGCACAGGCGGGAGCCCTTGAAGCGCTCCTGCAGGTTCTGCAGCGTACGCTTCGAGACGAGCTGGATGGCAAAGACATACATGATGGTGATGCCACCGGCATAGACCGAGATCTGGGCAGCACCAAGATAGGAATATCCGAGCATGAAATAGATGCCCGCCACCGAGAACAGCACGATGAGCAGATAGGTGGCTGCCCGCATGATGCTCTTGGTCATCACAGAAAGAAATCCTGCACCAAGAATGATCAAGGCAAGGATAACAAATACAATAATGTGAGCTAAACCTGACATAATCGATTACTTGGTTTTGGTGTTAAACTTTCCGATGGTCAGCGGTGCGCCACCGTCGATGAGGTTGGGCAGCGAGCCACCCTCGTAGACCTCTTTGTCGAGATGGAGTACAAGCTTCGAGCGGTCAAAGACGGAGTTCTCGAAGTCGTTGACAAACTTGATGGCGTCGAAGTTGCAAGCCTTCACACAGAGCTCGCAGAACATGCAGTCGCCCAGGTCGTACTGGTAGTCGTCGAGGACCTTCTTCTTGCGACCGGTCTCCTCGTTGGTCTCCATGTGCGACGTGATCTTGATGGTCTGGTTGGGGCATGCCTTCTCGCACATCGTGCAGGCGGTGCACTTATAGTCGCCCACCTGAGCACCCTTCGCCAGCAGCGCTTCGTCGTCCTCCGTGACGCGGTTGAACACCAGGCGTCCGCGGTGACGTGCACTGACGTGCAGGGTTGTCTTGCGGTTCTCAGGATACTGCTCCGTCGACTTCGGGGTGAAGTATTCCTTCATCGTGACCTTCAGTCCCGTGGCCAGCGTCTTCACGCCATCCTTGATACCGCCAAAATATGAATTGGACATATCTGTTATATTTTTGTTTTTACAATGTTAAGCCAAAAGCCACGCATGCGGTCATGACGATCAACACGCAGAGCATCAGCGGCATAAGGTACTTCCACTCCAGCTGAAGGATATGGTCGATACGCAGACGGGGGAACGTCCAGCGCACCCACATCAGGATCCAGATCACCACGAGGGTCTTACCGATGAACCACACGAAGCCGGGGATAGCGTTCATCACGCCGTCGAAGCCAGCGACGCCGATGTTCAGCGGAGCCCAGCCACCGAGGAAGATGGTAGCGGCGAGACCGGAGATCACCACGAGGTTCAGATACTCAGCGAGGTAGAAATAGCCGAAGCCCATACCCGAATACTCGGTGTGGTAGCCGGCGGTGAGCTCACTCTCAGCCTCGGCAAGGTCGAACGGGCCACGGTTGGCCTCGGCATTACCGGCGATGAGGAACACCACGAAGGCGATGATGGCAGGAATGTGGCCCTGGATGATGAGCCAGTTCCATGGACCAGTCTGCGCCGTGATGATGTCGGAGAGCTGCATGCTGCCACAGAGGATCACAGCGGTGACCATGCAGAGGCCGAGCGACATCTCATAGGAGATCATCTGTACGGCACCACGCATCGCAGAGACCACGGAGTACTTGTTGTTGGAGCCCCAACCAGAGAGGATGACGCCCAGCACACCAATGGAACTGATGGCAGTGACCATGAACACGCCGACATTGAAGTCGAGCACGGCAGCACCCTTGTTCCACGGCAGGAAGGCGAACGTTCCCACGGAGGCGATGATGGTGAGGCACGGTGCGAGCACATAGAGGAGCTTATCCGAGCGGTCAACGCCGAAGATCTCCTTGATGAGCATCTTCAGCACGTCTGCGACCACCTGCAGCACGCCCCAGGGACCCACACGCATAGGGCCTAAGCGACACTGGAAGTAGGCGCAGACCTTACGCTCGAAGAAAATCATGAACATGGCAATGAGGGCATAGATGGTCAGCACCACGAGGCCCACCAGCACACATTCAATAAGGATCGTTGCAACGTCTCCCAAGCCGCAGGTGACGCGGAGGAGGTTGTCAATCCATTCGGTTACTATTTTGAAATCGAACATTGTGCGAATGTTGAGTTGTTTGCTATTGTTGCTATATATATAATAAGGTGTAACGTCTATCGATCGAGGTCAGGGATGACGAAGTCGATGGAAGCACCGGTAGCGATGAGGTCGGCAATCTTCTCGCCCTTGAGCATCTTGTCGAAAGCTCCGGCAAGCGTCAGACCCATCGGACGCATCTTCACGCGATACGGGCTCTTGTCGCCACGGCTGTCAAGATAGACGCCAAACTCGCCAGCTCCACCCTCGACGCTCGTGAACCACTGGCCCTCGGGCACCTTGATGATGGGCTTCTGCTTCATCCAGAAGTCGCCCTCGGGGATGTTGTCGATGAGCTGATCGATGATGTTCAGGCTCTGGTACATCTCCTTGATGTGGATCATATAGCGCTCCATCGAGTCGCAGCCTGTGCCAACGATCTCCTCGAACTCCACCTTGTCGTACATGTCGTAAGGATGGTTCTTGCGGACGTCGTTGTGCCAACCAGCGGCACGGCCGGCAGGACCGGTGACACCGTAGTTGATGCAGTCCTCAAGGTTCATATAGCCCACACCCTCCAGACGCTGGTGGGTGATGACATTGTCGCCAAAGACGTCGAGATACTCCTGGATCATCGGACGGAGGTACTTCGTCAGCGTCTTCACGTTCTGCACGAAGTTCGGGTCGATGTCGTCCATCAGTCCACCTATTCTATAATAGTTCTGAATCAGACGACCACCAGTGGTCTCCTCCATGACGTTGAGCACATGCTCGCGGTCACGCATACAGTAGAGGAACGCGGTCAGGGCAGAGAGGTCCTGTGCGCAGGTGCCGAGGAAGAGCAAGTGGTTGTCGATACGCTGGAGCTCATCCATGATGGTGCGGATGTACTTGATGCGGTCGTTGAGCTCAATGCCCATACCCTCCTCGATGACACTCACGAGTGCGTTGCGGTGCATCATGGCGCAGAGGTAGTTCAGACGGTCGGTCAGTGCGAGGGTCTGTGGATAGGTCATGCTCTCCATCATCTTCTCCATGCCGCGGTGGATATAGCCCAGATGCGGATAGACGTGCTTGATGGTCTCGCCGTCGACAACGGTCTGCAAGCGGAGCACACCGTGCGTAGACGGGTGGTTAGGACCGAAGTTGATCACAAAGTCGTCGTCGGAGAACAACTGGTGCTTGGTCTCCACGAGCTCGCCATTGGCATTCAGGTTCCACTCTGAGGTCCAGTCGCTCTCCGGCTCGTCGGTCATCGGGAACTGGTTGGCCTCGGGACTCATGTCGAAGTCCTTGCGAAGGGGATAGCCCTTGAAGTCCGAGCGCATGAACAGGCGGCGCATATCGGGATGACCGAGGAACTTGATGCCGAGGAAGTCGAAGGCCTCACGCTCGAGCAGGTTCACGTCAGCCCATACATAATAGACAGAAGGAATCACATAGTCCTCGCCGACCTTCTTGGCCAGCTGCTTGACGCTGATGCGCTCATGGGTCTGTGTGTTCTCGAGAATGTAGATACATCCCAGTCCCTCTTCAGGACCGAAATCCTCGCCAACGATGGTAACAAGGTAGTCGAAATGCTTCTCATTCTTCAACTTCTTCATCTCGGTGAGGAAGTTGTCAAAACCGAATTCTTTATTTTCTAATTTCATCGTGCCTTATTATTTGTTGACTTCATACTGTTTTCCTTCCTCCTTCAGCTGGTCGAGCTCCTGACCGAGGCGCTCCACCTCTTCTTTATTAGGAGAAGCACTAACGATGATCGGCTCCTTGTTGCCAATCTTCGCGCCGGAGTAGTTCTCGTTGCTCAGTCCGTGGAGACCGCCCAAAGCCATGCTCGAAGCCTTCTCCTCAGAGCTCATCTTGTGGTTAGCACCACCAAAGAACTTCTCGACCTTCACCTTACGCTGCAGCTGCATCATGCCATAGAGGATAGCCTCAGGACGGGGAGGACAGCCGGGGATGTAGACGTCGACAGGAACAATCTGGTCGATGCCACGAACAACGGAGTAGCTGTTCTTGAATGGGCCACCCGAGATGGTGCAACCACCCACAGCCACAACGTACTTCGGCTCAGCCATCTCGTCGTAGAGACGCTTGAAGACGGGCACCATCTTGTTGGTGATCGTGCCGGCGCACATGATGAGGTCGGCCTGACGGGCAGAGTTACGTGTCACCTCGAATCCAAAACGGGAGAAGTCGTAACGGGCACAACCTACGGCCATGAACTCGATACCGCAGCAGCTCGTTCCGAAGGTCAGCGACCACAGCGAGTTCGAGCGACCCCAGTTGATTATCTGGTCCAGTGAGCCCAGCACGACGTTCACGCCACCGTCGTTGAGCTCGGCAGCGATGTTCTCTAATGTCTCATTATCCTTGAATTCCTCGTAAGGAATACTCTTGATGTGCGGTTTTCTTACTTCCATTCCAGCGCTCCTTTCCGCCAGGCGTATGCCAAGCCAAAAACTAAAACAAGGAGGAAGAAACCAATGCTAATCATAGCGTAGGGTCCCACTCCAGCTGCCACATACTGCTGCACGGCTACTGCCCACGGATAGAGCAGCACCGTCTCGATGTCGAACATCAGGAAGAGAATAGCGAAGAGGTAGTAGCCCACGTGGAGCGGCATCCAGCTGCTGCCACGGGTGGGGATACCACACTCGAACGGCTCACCCTTCACCGGATTGTACGAACGCGGACCGATGAGCTTGGCAACGACGTAAGCGCCTGCTACCAAGGTAAGGGCCGTCAGCAAAACGGTAATCAATAAAGTGAAATTCATAAATTGTTTATAACGTTATATAAGTGATTGCACAGTAATCGCCTGCAAAGGTACTAAAATAATGTGTAACATTTCAATCTTTTAACGATTTATTCCCCCGAACCGCGAAGAATTATATACCTTTGCAATCAAAATTCGAAATTATGAACAAGAGAGCTTTCTTCGTCATTCTTTTGGCACTCGTCGCCATTCTCCCTGCCCATGCTGTGCTCAAGGAGCGCAACATCGAGAGCACACTGTCGATGCTTCGCAAGGAGCTCACCAGTGCCCACCTCGAGCTCGAGCGACAGACGGGATTCGTCAATGGGCAGCAGCAGTCAGTGCAGAAGCGACTCATCGAGGTGTTCAATCAGAGCCAGGAGAACGCGCTGATGCTCTACTCGCAGAAGGCTTCGAACACCTTCACGCTGACCTACGCTTGCCACGAGGCTACGGACCAGTATCTGATGTTCCAGATGCAGGCCAAGCCCTTCGCGCAGTTTATCAAGGAGGCCGACATCGAGATCAACCGCTACGACAGCCTCATCAACGACCTCAGTCAGATGTACGCACCCATGCTCTCTGCGAAGGCGAAGACGGACCGCAACGTCTGCCTCACCTATGCCATCAACATCCGTCATACGCTCTCGGAGAACCGCACGCAAATGCAGCAATACATTGACATCTACCGACGTACGGACAAACGGCTCAAGTATCTCAACGACTATGCACTCCGGCGGTATAACGACATCCAGAAGTCCATCTTCCGCTCCTCCAGCGACAACTATTTCCTCGTCCTCACCCATCTGCCGCAGCAGATCCGCAAGACCAACGAGGGCATCCATGAGACCTACGCCACATCAAACAAGGTCAGCTCCGACTGGGATGCACGCGTCATCATCGGACTGATGATCTCCATCTTCCTCGTCTTCGGGTTGGCCATCCTCCTCAACCAGGTCCTCGTGCGGTTCCTCTTCTTCCGACTATTGGAGAGCGGCAAGCTGCAGAAGGTCTACTCAAAAGTATTCCAGAAGGACGGCAACATCACCTGGGCAGAATCGTTCCAGGGCAAGCGGACAAGCATCATCCTCACCTCCACGGTCATCACCTTTGCCATCCTCATCGGGGTGCTGCGGGCATCGTCGGACCAGAACTTCATCACCATGGCCTGCAACCTCCTGATCGAGTTTGTGTGGCTCGTCGGCGTCATCCTCCTGTCGATGCTCATCCGCATCAATGCCAAGGAGATCCGCAATGGATTCAAGATCTATTCGCCGCTCATCGTCATGACGTTCATCGTCATTGCCTTCCGCATCGTGATGATACCTGACGACGCCATCAACCTCTTCTTCCCGCCCATCCTGCTGCTCTGCACCATCTGGCAGTGGTGGCTCAACAGCCGGCTGCGCAAGCGGGTGCCGAAGAGTGACTCGTTCTACGCCATCCTCACCTGGGCCGTGCTCCTCGCCTCAACCGTCATTGCCTGGAGCGGACGGGCGATGCTCTCCATCGTGATGCTCATCTGGTGGACCATGCAGCTGACGTGCATCCTCACCATCACCTGCATCAAGGGACTCCTCGACGACCGTGGCAATGCCCGTGGGTACTTCGCTGCCGACGCTACAATCACAAAGGTGTGGTTCTTCCGACTCATCTATCATGCCCTGTTGCCCGTGCTGAGCATCCTCTCCATCATCATCTCCGTGTGGTGGGCGGCTGACGTGTTCAACCTCAGCGAGACACTCATGCAACTGCTTCGCGTGAAGCTCATCGACACGAAGAACTTCACCTTCTCCATCGTCCTCGTCGTGCAGGTGGCGAACCTCTTCGTCATCTTCAAATACATCGACCATACGGCTGTCGACTTCCTGAAGCATAACCTCTGGGTGCACGAGCAGAACAAGGCCAAGGAGGAGAACCGCAAGGCTGACAAGTCGGTCGTCACCAGTCGGGTGGCGATGTGGCGCAACGTCATCGAGGTGCTCGTCTGGGGTGCGTTCCTCCTCTTGAGTATGAACATCTTCAACATCAGCAGCTCATGGATCGTCGCCATCTCCGCCGGTCTCTCCACCGGTATCGGTTTCGCTATGAAGGACATCCTCGAGAACCTCTACTATGGCATCTCACTCATGGCAGGCCGCATCCGCGTGGGCGACTACATCTCCATCGACGGCACGCGTGGCACGGTGAAGAGCATTTCCTACACCTCAACGATGATTGAGGCACTCGACGGCTCCATCATCACCTTCACCAACTCGCAGCTCATCACGAAAAACTACAAGAACCTCACGAAGAACCACGGCAACGAGCTGGCGATCATCCCCGTCGGCGTGGCCTACGGCTCCAATGCCAAGCAGGTGAAGGAGATCATTGCCGAGGCGACGAAGTCCGTGGACCGCAAGAACTACAGCCGTTACCTCAACGTCATCTTCACCGGCTTTGGCGACAACAGTATCGACTTCAAGATTCTCGCCTGGGTCGACAGCCGCAAGCAGGTATATGCCGAGAGCGACATCATGGAGGCAGTCTACAATGCCCTGAACGCCAACGACATCGAGATTCCGTTCCCGCAGCGCGACATCCACATCATCTCCACCGGAGACGCCACGCCCACCCTACCCGCCGACCAACAGGTGGACCATGCCGGCAGCGTCGATGAAGCAATGGAGAAGATCAGCAAACCATCACACTGAGATCCCCTCGCCATTGCACTGAGATCTCCTCGTCATTGCAGTGAGATGACCTCGCGATTTCCGTGAGATCTCAACGAATAAAAGGCTGGAACCTGACATTCAGATTCCAGCCTTCTTTTATGCTGTTCGCTGTTGGACAGTCCGGCTTACCAAGCCGGACACCACCACCCTCCTAGGGACAGTGGGACAGTTGGCACAGTTGTTATTTCTCAATCATCTCCACACTCCGCTTGAGGAACTTGTCCAACGCCTCACCCTTGAGCATGCCGTTCTGCAGCAATGCCAGGTCGATGAGCTGATGCACCACCTGGTTGCCCTTGGCATAGTCGGCGAGGATGTCGCTCTTCTTCTGCCGTTGTTCATCGACAGCCTTCTGGGTGTTCGTGACGTCGTCCTTCTCCTCCTGCGAGATCTCCTCAGCTTTCTTCTCGCTCTGACTCTGATGGAGCGCGGCGAGGCGGGCCTGCTGGCCCTTGAGCTCACTGACGACCGGCTTCAATGCCTCCTGTGTAGCGGCGTTCGTGTCGCTGAGGACGCCCTTCACCAGCGGATGATCGGCGTTGAGCACGACGGTATAGGTGTCAGGCATCTGACTGTAGAAGCTCATTCCTGGCTGATAGTGCGCCATCTCCTTCATACGACGCATATACTCGCTCTCGGTGATGAGCACCGGCTGAGCCTGCTCGCCCATTGCCTCGACGTCAACATTAAACTGTGCCTTGTCCATCTGCGGCATCTGCGAGCGGAACACCTCTGTCAGATTGTCACGGTCGTCATCGCCGAGCTCGGTCTTCTTCGCGTCCTCCTTCACGATGAGGCGGTCGATGATGTCGGCATCTACACGGGCAAAATGACTCTTCTCAAACTTCGTCTCGAGCATCTGCACCATCGGCACATCGAGCTGACCATCAAGGAGAAGCACGGAGTAGCCCTTGTCCTGAGCGGCCTTGATGTAGCTGTACTGATCCTCCTTGTTCGTAGCGTAGAGGTAGACGAGCTCGGAGTTCTTGTCGGTCTGGTTGTCCTTGATGAGGGTTTTATACTCCTCGTAAGTGAAGTATTTGCCATCGATGTCCTTGAAGAGCGCAAAGTCCTTCGCACGGTCGTAGAAGCTCTCCTCCGACAGCATGCCGTAGTTGATGAAGAGTTTCAGGTCGTCCCATTTGCCTTCGTAGTCTTTTCGGTCGCTCTTGAAGGTCTGCGCCAGACGGTCGGCCACCTTCTTCGTGATGTAGGTCGAGATCTTCTTCACGTTGGCATCGCTCTGCAGATACGAGCGGCTGACGTTCAGCGGGATGTCCGGTGAGTCGATGACGCCGTGGAGCAGCGTGAGGAAGTCGGGAACGATGCCCTCCACCTGGTCGGTGACGAACACCTGGTTGCAATAGAGCTGGATCTTGTTGCGCTGCAGGTCGAGGTTGTTATGGATGCGGGGAAAATAGAGGATACCCGTGAGGTTGAATGGATAGTCCACATTGAGGTGTATCCAGAAGAGCGGCTCGTCCTGCATGGGATAGAGCGTACGGTAGAACGACTTATAGTCCTCGTCCTTCAGCGTCGACGGGGTCTTCGTCCACAGCGGCTCCACATTATTAATAATATTATCTTCCTCGGTCTCCTGCTCCTTGCCGTCCTTCCATTCAGTCTTCTTGCCAAAGGCTACGGGCACAGCCATAAACTTGCAATACTTGTTCAACAGCGCCTCGATGCGGGCCTTCTCCAGGAACTCCTTGCAGTCGTCTGCGATGTGGAGCACGATGTCGGTGCCACGGTCGGCCTTGTCAGCATCGTCAAGAGTGAAGGCAGGAGAGCCGTCGCAACTCCATTTCACAGCCTTCGCACCATCCTGATAACTGCGGGTGATGATGTCCACACGGTCCGAGACCATGAACGAGGAGTAGAAGCCGAGGCCGAAATGTCCGATGATGGCGTTGGCCTCATCCTTGTATTTGTCGAGGAAGTCGGTGACGCCGGAGAAGGCAATCTGGTTGATGTATTTATCGATCTCCTCAGCCGTCATGCCGATACCGCGATCGCTGACAGTCAGCGTCTTGGCGTCTTTGTCGAGGGTGACGTGCACGGTGAGGTCGCCCAGCTCGCCCTTGAAGTCGCCTTTCTGCTGGAGGGTCTTCAGCTTCTGGGTGGCGTCGACAGCGTTGGACACCATCTCGCGGAGGAAAATCTCATGATCGGAATAGAGAAACTTTTTGATGACGGGGAAAATATTCTCGGTTGTAACCCCGATATTACCTGTTTGCATATCGTTATAATATTGTATTTCTGATTTCGGCCGCTACAAGAAATGTGCCAAAACAAGGGTCATCACTACAGGAAACGGTGTAAGTGTCGATGAGTCACTCAAAGTTTCTTGGAAGATTTACGGATTATTTGACACAGTTTCGGGATATTTTCCTTATATTTGCGGCATAGATTCATTTCAATAGGTTAAGGTTAGTTTTTTAAAAGGTTAAAGAGCCCCAATCCGAGCAGTGATGCCGTGGATTGGGGATTTTTATTAAAACGAGTAGCTGAAGCCTAGTGAAACGAATTCCTTGAACTGCCAGTAGCCATGATGGTCATCACGCTTGGCACCATCGTCGAAGCGAGGATAGACGAAGAGCTTCGTGGAGAGGTAGCGGTTGAACTGGAATGTGAACGTATTCTCCCACTCCATCTCCGCACGTTTATAAGTGGTGTAGCCGTAAAGGCGCGTCTGCCAAAGGAGGTTCTCCATCAGCTTCCACTTCAGATCCAGCGTCAGCTGCGAACCGTAGTCGTCCAGCGTGTGATGCCCTTCCTTCAGGCCATAGCGTGTGGCAAGGCCCAGCCGACCAACATATTTCAGATTGAAAGCAAAGGGAGCCAGGTGCACGCTGCCCTTCAGGCGGTGTTTCAGCCAGTCGACATTGTAGTCCATACCGACGGAGAGGTTGAGGTTGAAGGGTGACATGAAGTCGGACTGCACAACATCCTGATTACTTTTATAGTTACGCACAAACTGAGTATAGGCGATGAGCTGAAAGGTGTAGTACCATTTCTTCGTTGCTTGCAGGCCGAGTTTACCCGTGTAGCGCAGCAGGTCCTGCGACGACTTCACACTGTGCAGCGAGTCGTCCTTCGTCGTCTGCATGCCGAGTTTCATCTCCAGCTTGTTCTCCCACTTCACCTTCTGCTTGTTGTTGTAGTTCGCCTGCAGCGTCAGGGCACCCACCATGGAGTAGTTGCTCTCACCGCCTTGGTACCAGTTTGACGAGACATAGTTTTGCAGAAATTGCAGATAGTAGTCGCCTCCGAAGTCCCAGAAGTTCGGCTTCAGCACGACGATGTCCACCGGCACGGGCATAGCCTCCTCCGGAGCCACCTTCGTCACCGTCGCCGTCGGCTTCTCCGTGACGGTCTTGGGTGCAATGATGCCGCCAGTCTTCTCCAGCTGCCGCTGTGTCGTCGTGATGAGGTCCGGACGATGGAGGTACATCGAGAGCAGGTGGTTGTCGATGGTCGTCAAGCTGTCGGAGAGGGAGAACGCCCGGTGAGCCTCCTGCCGATAGAACGTCAACGGCAGGAACAGCCGAGCCATGTCAGCGTCCTTCACCACCGGTGGCACCGTGACGCTGTCCCTATAGAGCGAGTCGGCATAGTGACGCAGCGAGTCACTGTACTGTTCCACCTTGCTGTCGGCCTTGCGCTGCCGCGTCGTATATCTGGATCGTGCCTGTCCCAACGCCGCCGTAGAGGCCAACGCCAGCAGCAGAAGCACAATAGAAAAACGGTATTTCATGCTTTTGTTTGGTTTGTTGCGGTATGCTGTTCGCTGTTGGACCAGGGGCTCTTACAAAGAGCTCCGCGCTCTCACTCTTCGTCCTTTTGTCAGCCTTCGCCGCTTTTTGTTTGCAAAGTTAACAATTATCGCTCAATATTTATTGTTCATGTCACAAATTTATGTTACCTTTGCAACATATTTTTAATTATAAACTGAAAAGATTGTGGCAGAAACTAAGTACATCTTCGTCACCGGCGGTGTAGTCTCCTCGCTTGGTAAGGGAATCATCTCATCGTCCATCGGTAAGCTTCTTCAGGCAAGAGGCTACAACATCACCATCCAAAAGTTTGACCCATACATCAATATCGACCCCGGAACGCTCAACCCCTACGAGCACGGAGAGTGCTATGTCACCGTCGACGGCATGGAGACCGACCTCGACCTCGGCCACTATGAGCGCTTCACAGGCATACAGACCACGAAGGCAAACTCCCTGACGACGGGCCGCATCTACAAAGCCGTCATCGACAAGGAGCGCCGCGGCGACTATCTCGGTAAGACCATCCAGGTGGTGCCGCATATCACCGACGAGATCAAGCGCAACGTCAAGCTCCTCGGACAGAAGTATCACTACGACTTTGTCATCACGGAGATCGGCGGTACCATCGGCGACATTGAGAGTGCGCCGTTCATGGAGGCCATCCGTCAGCTAAAGTGGGAGCTCGGCAAGAACGCCATCAACGTCCACCTGACCTATGTGCCCTACCTTCGTGCTGCCGGAGAGCTGAAGACGAAGCCCACCCAGCACTCCGTCAAGGAGCTCCAGAGCGTGGGTATCCAGCCGGACATCCTCATCCTCCGCACCGAGAAGCACCTCAGCGATCAGATTCGTCGGAAGGTGGCCGCGTTCTGTAATGTCGACTTCGACTGCGTCATCCAGAGCGAGGATCTGCCATCGATCTATGAGGTGCCGGTGAACATGCAGAATCAAGGCCTCGACGCTGCCATCCTCCGCAAGGTAGGCGAGCCCGTCGGCGAGAAGCCTACACTCGGGCCCTGGCGCAACTATCTCGAACGAATGAAGAAGGCCACTGACGAGGTGCACATCGGTCTCGTCGGCAAATACGACCTGCAGGATGCCTACAAGAGTATCCGCGAAAGCCTCCATCATGCCGGCGTCTACAACGATCATAAGACGGTCATCACCTTTATTAATTCGGAGTTCATCACCGAGGAGAACGTTGCCGAGAAGCTCGCAGGACAGGACGGCCTCGTCATCTGTCCGGGCTTCGGCCAGCGAGGCATCGAGGGAAAGATTATTGCCGCACACTACGGCCGCACCCACGACATCCCTACTTTCGGCATCTGCCTCGGCATGCAGATGATGGTCATCGAGTTTGCCCGCAACGTCCTGGGCTATCAGGACGCCAATAGCCGTGAAATGGACGAGACGACGCCGCACAACGTCATCGACATCATGGAGGAGCAGAAGAATATCACCAACATGGGCGGCACCATGCGACTGGGTGCCTACGAGTGCGACCTGCGGCAGGGAAGCCGCGTCTTCGGCATCTATCAGCAGGAGCACATCCAGGAGCGCCATCGCCACCGCTATGAGTTCAATAATAACTTTGAGAAGGAGTTTGAGCGCAACGGCATGATGTGTGTGGGCCGCAACCCCGAGTCGGACCTCGTGGAGATTGTCGAGATTCCGTCGCTGAAGTGGTACATCGGCACACAGTTCCATCCGGAGTACCAGAGCACGGTCCTCAAGCCCCACCCGCTCTTCGTCGACTTCATCAAGACAGCTATCGCAAACCAAAAGAAGTAACCTCATATAAGTAAGGTATTGCAACCACCGCTGACGCTTTTTTCACAAGCGCCTCAAAAATAAAAATCAATGGATAGAAACTCAATCATCGGCTTCGTGCTCATCGCCCTCGTCCTCATCGGCTTCGGTGTCTACACCCAGCCCTCAGAGGAGGAACAGCGTCAGGCCTACGTGCAGGACTCCATCGCACAGGCCAAGGCGCAACAGGCACAGAAAGCTGCAAAGCTGGCAGCGGCCAACAAACAGCAGGCACAGAAGGAGAAGGTCCTCGCGGACACGACAGCCCTCTTCCACAGTGCTCTCACCGGTAAGGCACAGGACATCGTGCTGCAGAACAGCAAGGTGGCCCTGACGTTCTCCACCAAGGGCGCCACGATCACGAAGGCGTATATCAAGAACGAGAAAGGCTCAAAGCGCTATGTCGGCCACAACATCGGCGACCGCAGCGGAAAGAGCGACGACAAGATGGGCGTCACCCTCTTCCAGGGCAAGGACCAAAGCCTGAACTTCACGCTCGTGGCCAAGGAGATGAACATCGCCACGAAGGACCTCTATTTCCAGGCCTCGGGTGTCACCGACTCCACCGTGACCTTCACCGCCACGGCAGCAGCGGGCAAAACGCTGACTCTCACCTATCGTCTCGGACAGGACTATCTGCTCCACATGAGTCTCCAGGCGAAGGGTATGAGTGGGCTCTTCGACCCGAACGCCAGCAAGATGAACGTCGACTGGACTGAGCGCGTGCGCGAGCAGGAGCGTGGCTTCATGTTCGAGAACCGCTATGCCCGTCTGGACTATAAGGATATGGATGGCGACCAGCACTACCTCAGCGAATCATCCTCCAAACAGGAGACGGCCGAGGAGAACATGATGTGGCTCGCCTACAAGAACCAGTTCTTCTCCGCAATGATGATCTCCAAGGATGGCTTCGACAAGAACGCCGACCTCCAGAGCACCGTCTACGACAAGAAGGCGCAGGAGAACTGGAAGGTGCGCTATCTCAAGGAGTTCCAGTCTTCGCTCAAGGCGCCCTTCGACCCGTCGGGGGTGAAGTCCAGTGATTTCGAGTTCTACTACGGTCCGAACGACTTCTACGTATTAAAGAATGTAGAGAAGCAGTCCGCCTTTGGCCACGAGCTCGACATGGAGCGTCTGGTCTACCTCGGCTGGCCGCTCTTCCGCTATATCAACCGTTGGTTCACGCTGCCGGTCTTCACCGTCATGAGCAACAACCTCGGCTTCTCCATGGGTATCGTCCTGATCCTCATCACGTTGCTCCTCAAGGCCATCACCTACCCGATGGTGAAGAAGAGCTATATGTCGTCGGCGAAGATGCGCGTCTTGAAGCCGAAGGTGGATGCCGCTACGGCACAGTATAACAAGCCCGAGGACCAGATGATGAAGCAGCAGGCGATGATGGCGGAGTATGCGAAGTACGGTGCCTCGCCCCTCTCCGGCTGTCTGCCGATGCTCATCCAGATGCCTATCTGGATCGCGATGTTCAACTTTGTGCCTAACGCCATCCAGCTGCGTGGCGAGAGTTTCCTGTGGATGAACGACCTCTCCACCTACGACCCGATTTTCGAGTGGGGCAAGAACCTCTGGCTCATCGGCGACCACCTCTCGCTGACGTGTATCCTCTTCTGCGCTTCCCAGCTCATCTACTCCTGGTTCACCATGCAGCTGCAGAAGGACCAGATGGTCGGAACGGTGGAGCAACAGCAGCAGATGAAGATGATGCAGTGGATGATGATGCTCATGCCGCTAATGTTCTTCTTCATGTTCAACGACTACTCCTCTGGTCTGAACTTCTACTACTTCATCTCCCTCATCCTCTCGGCCTTCATCATGTGGCTGCTCCGCAAGACCACGAACGACGAGAAGCTCCTGAAGATTCTCGAGGCTCGCTACAAGGAGAACCAGTCGAACCCGAAGAAGCAGAAGGGCATGATGGCTCGCATGCAGGCGCTCCAGCAGCAGGCCATGGAGATGCAGCGCCAGCAACAAATGCAACAAAACAGAAAGTGACCCCATTGCGCCTGTCTTTACCTTAGTGGTATCGCAGGCCACCGTTTTGCTGGCTTTCCTAAGCCAGCACCATAAAGAAAGCTTATGAACAAAATAACAACCGCCTGCCTCGCCCTCGCCATGGCATCCGCACCCCTGGCCTCGCAGGCACAGACTATGATTCAAAAGAACAACATCACCCTCACCTCCGACCTGATGTCGCCTGAGGCTCTCTGGGCTATGGGCCGCATCGGTGGCGTCACGCCATCCCCCGACGGCAAGCAGGTTGTCTACCAGGTCAGCTACTACAGCGTGAAGGAGAACAAGAGCCATACGATGCTCTTCATCCAGCCCACAGCAAAAGCAAAGAAGGCCTTCGCCACTCCTACCGCGCTGACCACCGACGCCAAGAGCGAGAGCGATGCCGCATGGATCGAGGGTGGCACAAAGATTGCCTTCCTCCGTGAGGGACAGCTCTGGAAGATGAACCCTGACGGCACCGGACGCGTGAAGCTCACCGCCTCGAAGCTCGACATCGACGCGTTCTCGTTCTCTCCCGACGGCAAGCATGTCGTCCTCGTGAAGAGCATCGACCACAACGGCGCCATCCAGAAGAACCCCGCCGACCTGCCGAAGGCCACAGGCATGATCATCACCGACATGAACTACCGTCACTGGGATCACTATGTGACGACGATCGCCCATCCGTTCCTCGCTGAGGTCAATGGCGACCAGGCCACCGACGGCAAGGACATCATGCAGGGCGAGCCCTACGAGGCTCCCGTTGCTCCGTTCGGCGGCATCGAGCAGATCGCCTGGTCCAATGATTCGAAAACCATCGCCTACACTTCTCGCAAGAAGGAGGGTGTGCGCTATGCAAACTCCACGGATACGGACATCTTCCTCTACGATATAGCCACGGGCTCTACGACGAACATCTGCAAACAGTTTAAGGACGACGCTCAGAAGGCTGCCTTTGAGCAGGCGCTAAAGGATGTGGACTTCACCAAGTCGCTCCGCCATCAGAAGGTCAACAGTGCTAAGTTCAAGAACCTCATGGTGGGTTATGACCAGAACCCGCAATACTCCCCCGACGGCCGTTTCATCGCTTGGCAGAGCATGGAGCACGACGGCTACGAGAGTGACCTCAACCGCCTCTGCATCTACGAGATTGCCACGGGCAAGAAGACGTTCCTCACCGCAGCCGACAACTACGACTCCAATGTCGACGGCTTCTGCTGGGCTCCGGACTCGAAGAGCCTTTACTTCACTGGCTGCTGGCATGCCACAGAGCGCATCTACCAAGTGACGCTCGACCGTAAGGTTCGGCAGATCACCGACGAGAGTTGGAACGATTTCGGCTCCATCGCAATGCTCAACAACAAGCAACTCATCGCTACCCGCCACTCGATGCTTCATCCAGACGAGATCTTCGTCGTCACGCCATCGAAGAAGGACGGCCAGGCAAAGGTGGAGCAGATCACTGACGAGAACGGCCACATCTTCGCGCAGCTCGCCTCGGCAACCATCCAGCAGCGATGGGTGAAGACCTCCGATGGCAAGCAGGAGCTCGTCTGGATCATCCTCCCACCCCACTTCGACGCATCGAAGAAATATCCCACCTTATTATATTGTGAGGGCGGGCCGCAGAGTCCTGTCTCGCAGTTCTGGTCCTACCGCTGGAACTTCTCTATCATGGCGGCCCATGGCTATGTCATCGTGGCACCGAACCGCCGCGGTCTGCCGGGCTTCGGCTCAGCGTGGAACGAGGAGGTCAGCCAGGACTGGACGGGGCAGTGCATGAAGGATTATCTCTCGGCCATCGACGACGCTGTGGCGAACCTCCCATTCGTCGACCGTGACCGTCTCGGTGCCGTGGGTGCTTCCTTCGGCGGCTTCTCGGTTTACTATCTTGCTGGGCATCACGACAAGCGCTTCAAGTGCTTCATCGCTCACGACGGCGCGTTCAACCTCGAGTCGATGTACACCGATACCGAGGAGGCGTGGTTCTCCAACTGGGAGTACGACGATGCTTACTGGAACCAGGACCGCACCGCTGCCGCTGACCGCACCTATAAGAACTCGCCTCATCAGGCCATCGCCAACTGGGACACTCCGATCCTCTGCATCCATGGCGAGAAGGACTACCGCATCAATGCCAACCAGGGCTTCGGCGCGTTCAACGCCGCACGGATGAAGGGCATCCCTGCGGAGCTCCTCCTCTTCCCGGACGAGAACCACTGGGTGCTGAAGCCGCAGAACGGCGTGCTCTGGCAGCGGACGTTCTTCAACTGGCTGGACCGGTGGCTGAAGTGAGCGGGCTTCCAGCCCGCCTTTTTGGCGAGTCGGGCTTGGTAAGCCCGACAAAGAAAAGGAAAGGGGAAAGGACAGGAAAGAAAACAAAAAAACAAGATAAAGAAAATGGTAGAAGCAATTCAAAAGAAAATGAGCGACTCAGCCGCCATGCGGTGGCTGGCGCTGTTCCTCGTGGCCTCGGCGATGCTCATGGCCTATCTCTTCGAGGAAGTGATGGACCCGCTGCAGTTCATGCTTGAAGCAACGGGCCGTATGGATGGACCCAACGCAGGGCAGTGGGTGACCGGCATGGGCTGGTCGGCCACGGAGTTTGGTTTCTTTGCCGGCGCCTACGGCTATTGGAACGTGTTCCTGCTGATGCTGTTCTTCGGCGGCATCATCCTCGACAAGATGGGCATCCGCTTCACGTCGACGCTGTCGACGATCCTCATGGCTGGTGGCGCATTCATCAAGTTCTACGCCATCGAGTTCATGGATCCGACAGTGATGTGGAACCTTATCTTCTGGAACTTCAAGGCACAGGTCATCGTCGCCTCCATCGGCTTCTCGATCTTCGGCGTCGGCTGCGAGATCACGGGTATCACCGTCTCGAAGGTCATCACAAAGTGGTTCACGGGCCACGAGATGGCACTCGCCATGGGTCTTGAGATGGCGCTGGCGCGTCTGGGCTCCGCTGGAGCTCTGACCCTCGCCCCGATCATCGCTTATCACTTCCACAAGATCTCTACCCCGATCCTCCTAGGTGCCCTGCTCCTGTTCATCGGCGTGATCAACTTCGTGGTCTACAACATCTTCATGGACCGCAAGCTCGACAGCCAGCTCTCCGCCGAGGAGGCTGCCAGCCAGCAGTCGGGCGAGGACGACCAGTTCCACTTCCGCGACCTGAAGCTCATCTTCACCAACCCCGGTTTCTGGCTCATCACGCTGCTCTGTCTGCTGTTCTATTCCGCCGTCTTCCCCTTCCTGAAGTTCTCGACGAAGATCATGATCGACAAGTACGGCTTCGACAGCAACATCGCCGGCCTCATCCCGTCGATCATCCCGCTGGGCACCATCGTGCTGACCCCACTCTTTGGCGTGGTCTACGACAAGGTGGGCAAGGGTGCCACGCTGATGCTCATCGGCGCTGCGCTGCTCCTCGGTGTCTACATCGTTCTGGCTTTGCCCGACCTCACCGCTGGCTGGGTGGCCATCACGATGATGTTTGTCATGGGCGTGGCGTTCTCGCTCGTGCCGTCGGCCATGTGGCCCAGCGTGCCGAAGATCATTCCGTTCAAACTCCTCGGCACGGCCTACGCCGTGATTTTCTGGATACAGAATATCGGTCTGTCGCTCGTACCGCTGCTCCTCGGCGTGGTCATCGATGCGTCGACGACGACGGAGGGTGGCAAGGAGGTCATCAACTACGTCCCGACGATGTCGATCTTCGCCAGCTTCGGCGTAGCCAGTGTGCTCCTCGCCCTCGGTCTAAAGGCTGTCAATGCCAAGAAACACTATGGCCTCGAGGATGCGAATATGCAGTAAACAATCTCACAGCTTTCCGGTCTTTCCTGGCCGGAAAGTTTTTTTTAACCCCTCTTACCAATGAAACACTCTTCCGTGAAACGCTGGTCGGTATTGGTTCTGGCTGCCCTCGTGATGATGGCGGGGTACGTCTTTTGGGACATCGTCTCGCCGTTGTCCACCTCCCTGAAAGCACCGCTCAGCGAGGGCGGCTATGGGTGGACGGCCGCGGAGTATGGGTTCTATGCCGGGAGCTACTCCATCTTCAACATCTTCTTCCTGATGCTGTTCTTCGGCGGCATCATCCTCGACAAGATGGGCATCCACTTCACGGGTCTCCTCACCACGGGTGCGATGCTCCTCGGGGCGCTGATCAACTACTACGCCATCACGCGCATCCCCTCGCAAAATGTCAGTAACCTGACGCTGACGCTCTTCGGCATGATCCCCTCGCCGCTGAAGACGCAGGTCCTCGTCGCCGCCATCGGCTTTGGTCTCTTTGGCGTTGGCTGCGACATCACGGGCATCACCGTCTCGAAGGTCATCACGAAGTGGTTCACCGGTCACGAGCTCGCCTCCGCCATGGGCATCCAGATGGCACTGGCGCGCCTCGGCACAGCCTCCGCTCTGTCGTTCTCGCCGCTCATCGCACAGACGTGGGGCCTCTCTGCACCGATCCTCGCAGGCGCCATCGTCCTGCTCATCGGCTTCGTGCTGTTCATCATCTATTGTCCCATCGACCGGCAGTTCGACCAGGCAGCCCTCCATCCAACCATCAACCATCAACCATCAACCAACAACTTCTCTTTCCGCGACTTCGTCAGCGTCCTGCGTAACTCTGGCTTCTGGCTCATCGCGATCCTCTGCCTGTGCTTCTACGGTAGCATCCGGCCGTTCATGAAGTTTGCCTCCGACCTGATGGTGAACAAATACGGCGTCGCGGAGACCACTGCGGGCTGGATCGTCGCCGCCATCCCCTACGGCACCATCGTCCTCACGCCACTCTTCGGATCGCTCTACGACCGTCTCGGCCATGGCATCCGCCTGATGTTCATCGGCTGCTGCATCCTCGCAGCGTGCCACTTCTGCCTGATGATGCCGTTCATCCATGAGGTGTGGTTTGCCCTGGTGGTGATGGTCTTCGTCGGCATCGCGTTCTCGCTGGTTCCCTCAGCGTTGTGGCCCTGTGTGCCGAAGATTGTCCCGCTAGCACAGCTCGGCACGGCCTACAGCATCATCTACTACATCCAGAACCTCGGACTGATGCTCATTCCCTGGCTCGTGGGCGACATCATTGGCCGCCACACCGCTGCCGACGGCACCATCGACTTCACCCTCCCGATGCTCATTTTCCTTCTGCTGGCCATCGCCGCCTGCGTCATGGCGCTATTGATCCTCTTCATCGACCACAAGAAGGACTACGGCCTCGAAAAAGCAAATATAACTGCAAAGTAGCTTTGCGATTCAAAGAAATTATCGTACCTTTGCACTCTGAATGATGTCGTTTCCTATACAAATCGACTTTTTGGCCCAGATTCTGAAGGGCCTCATCATCGGCATGGTCGCCTCGGCGCCCATGGGTCCGGTGGGAATCCTCTGCATCCAGCGCACAATGAACAAAGGGCGCTGGTACGGCTTCGTGACGGGCATCGGCGCCGCCATCAGCGACCTCATCTACGCCATCATCACCGGCGTGGGCATGAGCTTCGTCGTCGAGTTCATCAACGACCCGACCATCAAGTTCTGGTTCCAGATCATCGGCAGCGTGGTACTCCTCGTCTTCGGCGTCTATTGCTGGCGCAGCGATCCACGGCGCAACATGCGAGAGGGCGGCAGGCAGAAAGGCACGCTCCTCCACAACAGCATCACCGCGTTCCTCGTGACGTTCTCCAACCCCCTGATCATCTTCCTCTTCATGGCGACGTTCGCGCAGTTTGCCTTTGTCATCCCCGACCATCCACTGGAGATGACGCTGGGCTTCATAAGCATCATCGGAGGTGCCCTGCTGTGGTGGTACGGCTTGTCGTGGCTCGTCGACAAGGTGCGCGGGAAATTTGACGCTAGCGGCATCATCATCATCAACAAGATCATCGGCTCACTGGTGATCTTCGTCTCCGTGGCGGTGCTCATCGGCACGGTATTCAACCTCTATTCCTTCCATTATTAGTTTTTAGTTTTAGGTTTTTAGTTTAAGACTAATGTTTATTGCACAACAGATTCGCAAGAAATCCATCGTGGAGTATCTGCTCTATATGTGGCAGATCGAGGACCTCATCCGCGCCTACGGCTGCTCGTTGAGCCGCATACGCCGGGAGTATATCGACCGCTTCACCGACTATACCGACGACCAGCGCGACGAGGAGGCCGACTGGTTTGGCAACCTCATCCGGATGATGAACGAGGAGGGCTGCCGCGACCGTGGCCACCTGAGCATCAACCGCGTGCTCCTCGGCGACCTCACCGACCTCCACGAGCAGCTTCTAGAGTCGAACAAATTCCCGTTCTACAACGCGGAGTACTATAAGGTGCTGCCGTTCATCGTCGAGCTCCGCAACAAGAGCGACAAGCAGCTGGGCGAGATAGAGACCTGTCTCGACGCCCTCTACGGCATCATGGTCCTCCGCATGCAGCAGAAGGAAATCTCCCTCGACACGCAGCACGCCATCCAGGAGATCACGACCTTCGTCGGCCTTCTCAGCGACTACTATCAGAAGGACTGCACCGAGGGCATCGACTGGGGAGAGTAGTTGATGGTTGATAGTTGACGGTTGATGGTTTTGAGTACCGTTAATAAAAACCGGCACGTTCTACGTGCCGAATGCTAAAAAAGAAAAGAAATGAACATTCTAGTCACTGGCGCTAACGGTCAGCTCGGCAACGAGATGCAGATCGTCAGCAAAGAAACAAAGAACGACCGCTACATCTTCACCGATGTGTGCAACGGATACGAACATCTGGACATTACTGACCTCGACGCCATCCGCCGGATGGTGCGCGAGCAGGACGTCCGCTGCATCATCAACTGCGCAGCGTGGACAAACGTCGACGGCGCGGAGACACCGGAGAAGCGCGACCTCGTTGAGCGCCTGAACGCCACGGCCCCGGAGAACCTCGCCCTCGCCATGCGGGAGGTCGGCGGACTCCTCGTCCACATCTCCACGGACTACGTCTTCGGCGGTGACCCCTACAACACCCCGTGCCGCGAGGACCAGAAGGGCACGCCGACGGGCGTCTACGGCCTGACGAAGCTGCACGGCGAGGAGAAGATCATCGCCTCTGGCGCGGACTACCTCATCTTCCGCACCGCCTGGCTCTACTCGGAGTTTGGTAAGAACTTCGTCAAGACGATGCTCAACCTCACGGAGACGAAGCCGCAGCTGAAGGTCGTCTTCGACCAGTGTGGCACGCCGACGTACGCCTACGACCTCGCCCAGGCGATCTTCACGATCATCGACCAGCGGCAGTATGCGGGCAAGAGCGGCATCTACCATTTCAGCAACGAGGGCGTGACGTCGTGGTACGACTTCACGAAGATGATTGCCCTGTTCAGCGGTCACACCGCCTGCGACATCCAGCCCTGCCACAGCAACGAGTTCCCCTCGCCCGTCAAGCGGCCCGCCTACAGTGTGCTGGACAAAACCAAGATCAAGGAAACCTTCCAGATAACCATCCCCTACTGGCTAGACAGCCTGTGCCGCTGCATAAAGAACATGGGCCTCTAAGCCGCAGGGGGTTGAGTACCGTTAATATAAATCGGCACGTTTAACGTGCCGACCTATAAAAACGGTACGCGTGCCGACCTATAATAAACGGCACGCGTGCCGAACAACCGAAACAAAGCATCATGAACAAGCAAATAGAACGCCGCCGCACCTTCGCCATCATCTCGCACCCGGATGCGGGAAAGACAACCCTCACCGAGAAGTTCCTGCTCTTCGGTGGACAGATACAAGTGGCCGGGGCCGTGAAGAGCAACAAGATCCGCAAGACCGCCACGTCCGACTGGATGGACATCGAGAAGCAGCGTGGCATCTCCGTCTCCACCTCCGTCATGGAGTTCGACTATCTCCCTGAAGGCCAGGAAGGTGAGCCCTACAAGGTGAACATCCTCGACACGCCGGGCCACCAGGACTTTGCCGAGGACACCTACCGCACGCTAACGGCCGTGGACTCCGCGATTATCGTCGTCGACTCCGCCAAGGGTGTGGAGGCACAGACGCGAAAACTCATGGAAGTTTGCCGCATGCGGAACACGCCCGTGATCATCTTCATCAACAAGATGGACCGCGAGGGCCGCGACCCCTTCGACCTCCTCGACGAGCTCGAAGAGGAGCTGCAGATCCATGTCCGCCCCCTGTCGTGGCCTATCGGTCAGGGCATGAAGTTCAAGGGCGTCTACAACATCTACGAGCAGCAACTGAACCTCTTCACGCCGAACAAGCAGCGCGTGACGGAGAAGGTCGCCGTCGACATCCAGAGCAAGGACCTCGAGCAGCATGTCGGCGACCAGGAGGCACAGCGCCTGCGCGACGACCTCGAGCTGGTCGACGGCGTCTATCCGGAGTTCGACGTCGACGACTATCGCGCGGCAGAGGTCGCACCGGTGTTCTTCGGCTCGGCCCTGAACAACTTTGGCGTGCAGGAGCTCCTCAACTGCTTCGTGGAGATTGCCCCCTCACCTCGCCCAACGAAGGCCGAGGAGCGCATGGTGGAACCCGAGGAACCGAAGTTCACCGGCTTCATCTTCAAGATCACTGCCAACATCGATCCGAACCACCGCTCGTGCATCGCCTTCTGCAAGGTCTGCTCGGGAAAGTTTCAGCGCAACGTGCCCTACTATCTCGTCCGCCAGGGCAAGACCGTCCGCTTCACCTCGCCCACACAGTTTATGGCGCAGCGCAAGAGCACCGTCGACGAGGCGTGGCCGGGCGACATCGTCGGACTGCCGGACAACGCGGGAACGTTCAAGATCGGCGACACGCTGACCGAGGGCGAGCAGATCCACTTCCGCGGCCTGCCGTCGTTCTCGCCGGAGTTGTTCAAATACATCGAGAACGACGACCCGATGAAGTCGAAACAGTTCCAGAAGGGCATCGAGCAGCTCATGAACGAGGGTGTGGCGCAGCTCTTCGTCAACCAGTTCAACAACCGTCGTGTCATCGGCACCGTCGGCCAACTGCAGTTTGAGGTCATCCAGTACCGACTGGAGCACGAGTACAACGCGAAGTGTCGCTGGGAGCCAGTCCACCTCTACAAGGCCTGCTGGATAGAGAGCGACGACGACGCGGAGCTGGACAACTTCAAGAAGCGCAAATACCAGTACATGGCCAAGGACATCGAGGGCCGTGACGTCTTCCTCGCCGACTCCTCCTACGTCCTCTCCATGGCGCAGCAGGACTTCGAACATATCCGTTTCCACTTCACCAGCGAGTTCTAAGAAGGGGGTCTCTGGCCTCTTCCCTTCTTTTCTACTGCAAAAAAGGGCTGACCTCACGGTCAGCCCTCACTGAAAAAACGAGTAATCCCACGTATAGGAATAGGATTACATCTTTGTTATGATTCCCTCCTTTGTCGACTGCAGGAACTGGATGATGTTCTGGATCTCCTTGCTGTCGGGTACCTGATGCTTAATCTGCAGCGTGGCATCGAAGACACTTGTCAGGCCGTGGAACACCAGTCGGTAGGCATTGGCGACATGCTTCTGCACCTTCGGGTCAATCTGTGCCACGGTCATCATCGTGTTGTTCGGGCCACCGTACTTCACGGGGTTGCCACCGGCGATGATGTAGGGCGGCACATCCTTGGAGAAGGTCGTACCAGCCTGAATCATAGCGAGGTCACCCACACGCGTTCCAGCGTTCATGATAACCGACGACGAGAAGATGACACCCATGCCAATCTTGCAGTTGCCGGCGATCTTTGTACCGTAGCCAAGCACGTTCTTATTGCCAATCTTCGCGTCGTGACTAACGTGAGAGCCCTCCATGAGGAAGTTGTCGTCACCAATGACGGTCTGGCCACCCTCATGGGTAGCACGGTTGATGACCACATTCTCGCGGATGATGTTGTTGTTGCCGATGATGCACTCCGTGCGCTCACCGCAGAACTCGAAGTCCTGCGGCAGCGCGCCGATGACGGCACCCTGGTGTACCTTGTTGTCCGAGCCCATCTTTGTACCATTGAGGATACTCACGAAGGGGAAGATGACACAGTTGTCACCAATCTCCACGTTGTCCTCAATATAGACAAAGGGGAATATCGTTACGTTGTTGCCGATCTTGGCTTTCGGCGAGACAACGGCTTTATCACTAATCATATTCTTTGAACTTTGAAGTTTGAACTTTGAATTTTATGATTACTTAGCACCGCCACCGAGAGCCTGATAGAGGTTCACAACAGCCTGCATCTTGTAGAAGTCATCTGCTACCTTGCTCAGCTCTGCGTTCAGCAACTGCGACTGTGCACTGATGACTTCCAAATAGGTGCTTCCGGCGCTGGCCATGAGGGCACGGGTGTCCTCAACGTTCTGCTTCAGGACCTCAATCTGGCGAGCTTCAATCTGGCTCTTCTCCGCAGAAGTGTTGTAGAGCACGAGGGCATTGCTAACCTCCGATCCAGCCTTGAGGATGCTGTTCTGCCAGGTGTTGTAAGCCTGCTGGTACTGGTCCTTCGCAGCACGCAGACCAGCGGTGAGCTGTCCGTTCATGAAGATGGGCTGCACCAGTGAGCCTACGGCCGAGGCGAGCCACTTGCCCGGGTTCACCAGTCCGTTGCCATTGCTGAAGCCGCCGGTGCCGGAGATTGTCAGCTGTGGATAGAAGCGGCTGCGTGCCTGCTGAACATTGTAGAAGCAGGCAGCAAGGCTCATCTCGTAGGCATGCACGTCGGCACGGTTGCGCAGCAAGTCGATGCTCACGCCAGTTGCGAACGTCGACGGCAGCACCTCGTCATCGATGCTCCCGCGGGCGATGGCACCGGCGGGCTCACCGAGAATCAGGCTCAGGGCGTTCTCCGTCTCGCGGATCTGCCGCTTGAGGTCAGCCTTCTGCGCCTGCACGCTCAGGTAGTTGGCCTCAGCGCTCTGCACAGCCGTGGAGCGCACGCCGCGTACCAGACCCTGCTGAGCCTTCATGATGTCCCAGGTCTCCTTCGTCAGTTTCTCCATGTCCTCCACAATCTGGTATTGCTTGTCGAGCATCTCCAGGGTGTAATACATGTTGGCCACGTTGGAGACGAGCTGGGTCTGCACGAGAACCTTATAGTCCTGCGTCTGGAGCAGCGACATCTGAGCAGATTTCTTCGCATTGCGAAGGTTGCCGAAGAGATCCACCGTCCAACTGGCGTTCACAGGGAGCGAATAGCTCTTGGTAGTGTTCTCGTTGAAACGGGTGATCGTTCCCTGCGGCGTGAAAGTGAACTGCGGCACGAAGGCGAGCTTGGCTGCCTTCAACTGAGCCTCAGCCATGTCTACGTTGAGGGTAGCGTTGAGCAGGTCCGGATTGTTGGCCAGTGCCTTCTCGATGAGCGTCTGCAGCTGCAGCGAGGTGAACACCTGTCGCCATGGCAGGTTGGCGAAACTCGTCGTATCGGTCACGGCCAGCGTACCCACGCCCGAGGTGTCGCGGACAATGCCATCGGCCTTCACCTGCGGGCGCTCGTAGGTGCCATAGAGGCTCTTACAGCCCGTAAGGCTCACCAAGGCAAGGCATGCTATGATGATTTTTATTGATTTCATATTCTTAATTATTAATCCTCTCCAAGCCCCTCCAAAGGAGGGGATGTTGATTACATAATGCTTTACCCAATAGTGGGCTCTTTTACATTTCCACATCCCCTCCTTTGGAGGGGCTTGGGGAGGATATGTGTTATCTATATTGATCTACGTAGGTCTCCATCTTCTTGTGATGTGCATACTGCTGGAGTTCGAGGGCAGCATCCTGGTTTTCCTCATCGTCGAAGCGCAGCGGCTTGATCTTCTCCTGCAGCCACTGGAAGGCTACGAAGAGTGCCGGCACAACGAAGATTTGAGTCAGCGTACCGAGGAGCATACCACCAACAGCAGCAGCACCCAGCGTCTGGTTACCATTGTGGCCTACACCTGATGCGAACATCAGCGGCAGCAGACCGATGATCATGGCGAGCGACGTCATGAGGATAGGACGCAGACGAGCCGCAGCACCGAGGATAGCCGAATACTTCAGAGCCATACCCGTCTGGCGGCGCTCGAGGGCGAACTGCACAATCAGAATAGCGTTCTTGGCCAACAGACCGATCAACATGATGAGCGAGATCTGCATGTAGATGTCGTTGGAGTGGCCGAAGATGTCGGTGAACAGGAATGCGCCAGCCAAACCAAACGGCACGGAGAGCACCACTGCCAACGGCAGAATGTAGCTCTCATACTGAGCAGAGAGGATGAGGTACACGAAGACGATACACATCAGGAACACGATGCCCGTGGTGTTGCTCTGCTCATTCTCCGAACGGGTCAGACCCGAGAACTCGTAGTCGTAGCCCGTAGGCAGTGTCTGCTCAGCCACCTCCTGCACAGCCTTGATGGCCTGACCAGAGGAGTAGCCGTCGGCCGGCGTCACCTGGCAGTCGATGGAGGTGAACAGGTTGAAACGACTCACCGTCGACGGTCCGTAGACACGCTGCAGGTTGACAAACTCGCTCACAGGCGACATGCCACTCGGCGTGCGGACATAGATGTTCGACAAGCCCTCCTTCGTCATACGACTGTCTACCGTACTCTGAATGTAAACACGGTAGAGCTTACCGTAGGCATTGAAGTTGGAGGCATAGAGACCACCGTAGTAGCCTTGCAGCACAGACATCACAGCTGAGGGCGAGATGCCGGCCTGCTTGGTCTTGGCCACATCCACGTCAATCATATACTGAGGATAGTTCGGGTTATACGACGTCATAGCCTTCTGCACCTCCGGGCGCTCCTGCACCTTCGTGAGGAACTCCTTGGTGATGTTGAAGAACTTGTTCAGGTCGCCACCCGTCTTGTCCTGCATGGAGATGGTCACGGCGTTGGTTGCCGAGAAGCCCGGCACCATAGGTGGACCGAAGGCAAGGATCTGAGCATCCTTAATGTTGGCAATCTGCTTATAGATCATACCCAAGACGGAGTTACGCTCCATTGGGTTGACGAAGAAACGGCTGATGCCGTCACCTTCCCACAGACCAGAGATCTTATGCCAGAAGCCATTCTCACGCTCATCAAACGGCTTGAGCTTGATGATGAACGTACCCTGGTCAGAGCCGGCACCGGCAATGAAGTTGTAGCCTACAATCTGCTGGCGCATCGCCACGGCGGGGTTATGGGCGAGCATAGAGTCTACCTCTGCAACAATCTGCTTCGTGCGTGCCTTGGTCGTACCCGGCTGAGCAGAGATCGTAGCGAACACCACGCCCGTATCCTCATCAGGCACCAGACCGGTACGTGTGGTAACCATCGTGAAAGCTAACAGGCCAATACCTATGACGACAATACCACCTGCAATCCACTTATGGTTGATGACGCCTTCCACGCCCTTGCGGTATTTGTTAAGCACCTTGTCGTACTGTGCATTGAACGAAGCATGGAAGCGGTCGACCATCGACATCTTCTTGCCTTCCTCGTCCTTCGGCTTCAGGAAGATGGCACAGAGAGCGGGCGAGAGCGTCAAGGCGTTGATAGCCGAGATGACGATAGACACGGCCATCGTGACACCGAACTCACGATAGAACGTACCCGAGATACCACCAATGAACGACACGGGGATGAACACGCACGCCATAACAAGGGTGATGGAGATGATGGCCGACGAGATCTCGTTCATGGCATCGATACTGGCCGTGAGCGCACTCTTGTAGCCTTGGTCGAGCTTGGCATGCACAGCCTCGACGACCACGATGGCATCGTCCACCACAATGGCAATTGCCAAGAGCAATGCCGAGAGCGTTAGCAAGTTGATGGAGAAGCCGAAGAGGTTCAGGAAGATGAACGTACCCACAAGGGCTACCGGCACAGCAATCAAGGGGATGAGCGTAGAGCGGAAGTCCTGCAGGAAGATGTACACCACAAGGAACACCAGTGCGAGCGTAAGGAACAGGGTGAAGATCACCTCATGAATAGAAGCGAAGAGGAACTCCGTCACGTCGTAAGTCAGCTTATACTCCACACCCGGTGGGAACGACTTGGCGGCATCGTCAAGGGCCTGCTTCACATCGGTGGCAATCTGCGTAGCATTTGAGCCGGCAATCTGCTGCACCATACTCATCACAGCTGGCTTGCCATTGAACTGGAGGTCTACCGAGTACTCCTGCTTACCTAGCTCCACTTTTGCCACATCCTTGAGCTTCAAGGTCTGACCGGTCGTCGTGCTGGAGAGGACGATGTTCTCAAACTCCGTGGCTGTCTTCAGACGACCTTTATAGCGAAGGGTATACTGGAACGCACGGTCACTCTCATCGCCGAAGTCGCCAGGGGCGGCCTCAATGTTCTGTTGAGCCAGAGCACCTGCGACATCACTCGGGACGAGGCCGTACTGCTTCATCTTCTGGGGGGCGAGCCAAATACGCATGGCGTAGGTACCCGTCGAAGGGCTGCCCACACTACCCACACCGTTGATACGCTTCAGCGTAGGAACGATGTTGATGTCGTTGTAGTTGGTCAGGAACTGGTCGTCGTACTGCCCTTCCGTAGAGGTGAGAGCATACATGATGACCTGCGACGTCTGACGCTTGTTAACCTGCACACCAGCCTGTGTGGTCTCGGCAGGCAGAAGGGCTTGGGCCTGTTGCACACGGTTCTGCACGTTCACGGCAGCCATGTCGGCATCGGAGCCCTGCTTGAAGTAGACGGTGATTTGCGAGAAGCCCGAAGCGGAGCTGGAGGTCATGTAGGTCATGTTCTCCACACCGTTGATGCTTTCCTCCAGAGGCGTGGTCACCGACTTCATCACCGTCTGGGCATCAGCACCCGGATAGGCAGCCATCACCATGATGGTAGGCGGTGCAATGTCAGGGTACTGCTCGATCGGCAGCGACACCAGACCGATGGTACCCAGCAACACGAAGAAGATGGACACCACGGTGGAGAGCACCGGTCGTTTTATGAAATTACTGAATGACATATTCTTTGAACTTTGATCTTTGAACTTTGAACTTGATTACTTCCCAGTCATCGTCTTGATGAAACCAGAAGCAGAGCCCTGACTCTTGGCATCCTCAGCGGCCTTCTTGATATTCTCCTGATACTGTGCCTCTGTGATCGGAGTGATCTTCATGCCATCGGTCAGCGTGGTGATACCCTTTGTCACAATGCGGTCGCCGGTATGAAGACCATCTGTGACGACATAGTTAATGCCGTCGTCCTGAGGATCAACCTTGATCTCGGTATACTTCACCTTATTATCTTTACCCACGACATAGACGAACACCTTATCCTGCACCTGCGAGCAAGCCTCCTGCGGAACAATGATGGCGTTGTTGTCAAACTTCGGGATGATGATGGCACCAGCCCCACCACTCTTCAGCAGCTTCTGCGGGTTGGAGAAGTGGGCGATGAGGGAGATAGAACCCGTGGTGGCATCGATGACGCCGCTGGCCTTCACCACCTTGCCCGGCTGATTGTAGACAGTACCGTCGGCCAACTGAAGCTTCACCTGCGGGAAGCTGGCAATGGCAGCCTGCACCGAGCCACTGGTCTTGGCCAGGGCGAGGATCGCACTCTCACTCATGGAGAAGAACACCTCCATCGTACTGGTGTTAGAAACTGTTGTCAACGGATCCTGAATGGAAGGACCAACGAGCGCACCCTCCTTATAAGGCAGGGAGCCCACCACGCCGGCAGCGGGAGAGGTGACAGTGCACCATGCCAGCGTCTCACGGCACGATGCAACGGAAGCGGCAGCCTGAGCCACCTGAGCCTGAGCCGTCATATAAGAGTTCTTGGCTGTGGAGAGCTCATACTCGCCAATGATGTGCTGGTCGAAGAGCTTCTTGTTGTTCTCGTAGGTCAAGCGTGCGGTGTTCAATTGCGACTTCGCCGTATTCAGCGCAGCCTCAGCCTGACGCAGGGAGGCACGGTAGGTCTCGCTATCAATGGTGAACAGCACCTGACCAGCGCTGACCGTCTGGCCTTCATGCACATAGACCTTGGTGATAAAGCCCGACACCTTCGGCCGGATCTGCACATCCTGGATACCCTTGATGGTAGCCGGATAGGTGGTCTGCATCGTCGTCGACGAAGCACCAATGGTCACTACGGGATACTTGTCGCTGGTAGGTAGTCCACGACCGGAGTTGCCGCCAATCTCCACCATCGTAGCGTCAGCCGCCGCAATGAACAAACAAT
>ERZ1032009.37-NODE-37-length-31212-cov-6.598132_pt1 | contig 31212 bp, 20 predicted proteins | sample MGYA00516700_ERZ1032009 | MGnify/ENA primary metagenome ERZ1032009 (study PRJEB33719, sample SAMN04261292) | wastewater metagenome | biome: rural village; feature: human; material: feces | host: Homo sapiens | place: El Salvador | collected 2013-01-14 ...
GAGGCGCTTGCGCATATTCTCTATGCCGATGCCGGAGCCGCTGCGGTCGGCCGACGTCTTGGGGTAGTTGCTGTTCTCGCAGCTGAACACCAGCTGTCCGGCCTCATCGTGGAGACTGACATGGATGAAGCCCGGCCGTGAGGAGCTCACGCCGTGCTTGAACGCGTTCTCGATGGGCGAGAGGAAGAGCATCGGCGCCACACAGAGCGACGCATCGCCGACATGGAGGTCGGTCTGGATGTCGACGTTCGGCCCGCAGCGGAGGCTCATCAGCGCGATATAGTTCTGCATGAACTCCACCTCGCCCAGGATGGGCACCTGCTCGGCACGCGTCTCATAGAGGGCGTAGCGCAGCAGGTCGGAGAGCTGTCCGATGGCGTCCTGCGCCTCGTCGGCATCGATCTGCGTGAGGGAGGAGATGTTGTTGAGCGTGTTGAAGAGGAAGTGAGGGTTGAGCTGATTCTTCAGCCAGGAGAGCTCTGCCTCCGTCGACCGCTGCCGCTCCTCGGCGAGCTGTTGCTGGAGCGTTTTCTGTCGGAGGTAGTAACGGCGTCCGATGGCGAGTCCCACCATGGCATAGTTGACCACCACCCAGATGATGAAGAAATAGTAGGCTCCCACCTGCGCCGGCGCCGGAAAGTTGGGTGGCACCGGTGTCTTGAACACCCAGAGGAGCACCGGTCCGATGATGATGACGCAGTCGATGAGTGCGAAGAGCCACCGCCGACGCCGATGGTGCTGCTCAGCCATATAGAGGCGTGGCACGAGGAGATAATAGTTGAGCAGGAAGACGCCCCAGATGAACAGCAGCGTCATCGTCATGAGGCTGACCATGGCGACGGACCAGTCCGCCGGTTTCATGATGGACAGGGAGTAGAAGATCCAGATGCCGATGGTCCAGACCACCAAGAGCACCTGGAAGAGGAAGAAGATGAGTTCGCTTTTGCGAATATGGAGCTTCATTTTCATTCGAGTTTTTGGTTTATCGGACAGAAGGTTGCCCTATACATTACATCCTCATGGGGTTTCCGGACCCCATCTGCATGATCTGCTGCTCACGGCTCTGGCGCTCCTCGAAGTCGTTGTCGCGCTGCTGCTGTGCTTTCCGGAAATTGCGCTTGGTGTTGCCGAAGTTCCATGTGAAGGTCACGGCAGCATTCATCAGCGGCACCTTGATGGCGGTCTTCTGCACGAAGTCGGCACCACGGGAATACATATTCATCTTCAGCTTCCCCGTCAGCGGCGTCATGAAGCGTGCGGCGATGTTAAACTTATCGTGGCAGAAGCTCTTGGCGAGGGAGATGTTGACGATGTTCATGCCGCCGTTGTAGCCCTGAAGGGTATAGCTCTTTGTCGACGCCATGAGGAAGACGCTGCCTTTGAGCTCCCAGGGGAGCGTCTGCTGGAGGCCGAGGAAGCCGTTGGCCGCCCAACCATTGTTGCGCTGGTGGAGCGCGTCGGAGCGGAAGTCGGCATAGTTCACCGAGCCGTTGAGCATCAGACGCGTGGCAGGCGTCACGGCATAGTTGGCAAAGACGTTGACCGCGGTGCGGCGGCTCTTGACGATGTTGCCGTAGGTGGTGTTGAGCAGACCATCCTCATCGAGGAACGAATACTGCGCCATCTCGTTGCCGGTGAAGCTCTGCGTGAGCGTGGCGTTGAGCATGAGCTTCTGCGAGAACGTGTTGAACACCAGACTGACGTTGTGCGTCTTCTGCACGTCGAGGTCGGAGTTGCCGTAGGTCAGCGCCGTGGGGTTGCTGCGGTCGACGTAGGGGTTGAGGTAGGAGATGCCGGGTCGGGTGATGCGCATGTTGTAGTTCACGCCGATGTTCATCGTCGGCTGGATGTTATAGGTGACGCTCGCCGTCGGCACGAGGTTGCCATAGTTGCGGTGGAAGTTGCTTCCGCGTCCGACGAGGTACTTCACATTCTCCCACGTATGCTCGTAGCGGAGACCCGCCTTCGCGCTGAAGACGATCAGGTTGAGGCCGCACTCGGCATAGCCCGCCAGGATGTTCTGGTCGTTTTTATAATCAACACTGTTGTCGGGATTATATTGCTCACTGCCCTCAACAATATTGTAATATTTCGAATCGGAGTGGTTCGCGCGGTTGATATACTTCGCGCCGGCGTTGAGCGTCATGAGCTTGCCCAGCGGCGTGGTATAGTCGGCGAGCAGGGTGTGCTCCGTGGCCCGCGTGTCGGCATTGCTGTAGAGGTCGTTGAAGTGGATGAGGCCCTGTCCTGCCCAGCCGGCGTTGATGGGGTCGTAGATGGTGGTGGTCTGCGTCGTGCCGGGTGTGACGGCGAGCATATAGGTCAGGGCGATGTTGTGGGTGTGGGCGGCGTTGAGGAAGCGCTGGTAGCCCAGACTGCCGTTGAAGCCTGCGTTGCGGTTCTTCATCTTCATCTCATTGCTGTAGGAGAAGCCCGTGCCATAGCGGCCGCCGGAGAAGCTGGTCGTGGGGTGGCCGTCGTTCTTCAGCGTGAAATTGGTGAAGCCCAGGGTTGCGGAGAGGTTGCTCAGCGTGTCGAGGTCCAGGCCCAGGCTGGCATTGGCCATGGAGAACGGCACCTTCGAGTCGCCCTTCTGAGCATAGCTCATCGTGCTGCCGTCCTTGTCCTCACGGCTCATGGAGACCTCCGTGCCATCGGCGCGGCCATAGTTGTGCATCGCATTGGCGCTAAAGGTGAGCTTACCCTGTTGCCCACTGAGGAAAGCGGAGACGCGGTCGCTGCGGTTGCCCACCTCAGCGCTGAGACTACCGTTGTAGCCATTCATCTGCGCAGCGTCTGCGGTGGCTTTGTTCATCACGATGTTGAGCACGCCACCGGCACCCTCAGCGTCGTATTTTGCGCCGGGGTTGGTGACGACCTCGATGGACTTCACCATCGTGGCAGGCATCGCCTTGAAGATCTGCGAGGGGTTGGAGGAGAACATCACGTTCGGGCGGCCGTCGACATAGACCTTGAACGACGAGGAGCCGTTGACAGAGATGTTGTCCTGACCGTCGACGGTGACCATCGGCACCTTGCGAAGCATGTCGAGGACGGTGTTGGTCTTGGCGTCCACATCGGCCTGCACGTCGTACGACATCTTGTCGGTCTCCATCTTCACCAGCGGCTTCTGAGCGACGATCTCCACGTTCTTCAGCAGATGGGCATCGTCCTGAATGAGGAGGGTGTCGAGGTTGAGCGTCGGTGTAGCCTTCGAGAGACGGATCGTGCGCACGATGGGGCGGCGGCCCATGGAGCGGAAGGAGATGAGGTAGTCGCCATTGCCCTTGACGGCGTGGCTGAAACGGCCGTCGAGATCGGTGGCGAACATCGCCGTGGGGTGCTCCTCGCTGGCTTTCTTATAGACACGGATGGTCACATGGGGCTCACCGTCGTGCGTCAGGGAGTCGACGACGGTGCCTTTGATCGTGGTCTGAGGAGAGGCTACCGTGGCAGCCATAACAAAAAGGGCGGAAAGGATAATCTTCATTCTCATGATGTTCTACTTTTGTTGTTGCTTTACGCTTGCAAAGGTAAGCGCAATATCCTTTCCGGCCAACAACCTTTCGACGAAACGCCGCCCTGCTGTCGACGAAATAAAGCCTCTCCCCCAGACCCCTTCTAAGCCCCTCTTCCCCCGACCCACTCTCCCCATCGCTCGTTCCTCGTTCGGAGAGAGGGTGAGTAAATTACATAGATAAACAACAAGGCGCCTACCTCTGCATGGATTGCAGGGATAGGCGCCTTGTTTTATTGGAGAGTCTTCTGGAATAGCTTGTCTCACATACTTACTCCCCCTCTCTCCGAGCGTAGCGATGGGGAGGGGGGCTGAAGGGTTGTATTTTAGTAGCCCAGCACCTCACTGAGCAGCCGGTGGGCATGTCCCCAGCTGTCCATGAGGTAGAGCACGTAACGGATGTCGACGGAGATGCAACGCGCCAGGCGACGGTCGAAGTTGATGTCACTGGAGAGGGAGTCCCAGTTGCCGTCGAAGGCCAGACCGATGAGGCGACCACGTCCGTCGAAGAGCGGTGAGCCACTGTTGCCGCCGGTGATGTCGTTGTTCGTCAGGAGGCAGAGCTGCATCTTGCCGGTGGTCTTGTCGAGGTAAGGACCAAACTCCGTGGCTGACATCAGCCGGTGCATGACGGGCTCGGCCTGATAGTCGATGACGCCCTGGTCGCCCTGCTGCATCTTCCGGACGATGGAGGACGCCTCTGTGTAGTAGCCGGAGGGACGGCCACCGAGCTCAAATCCACACACCTGGCCGTAGCTCAGGCGCATGGTGAAGTTGGCATCGCTGTAGTGTGGCAGGTCCTCCTCCATGCGGATCTTCGCACGGCAGAGCCAACGCTCCTGCGTGGCGATGCTGTCGGCCTGATGCATGAGCTGTGTCTGCAGACGGTCGCGCACGGCCATGATGTCGCGGCCCAGGACGACACCGGGGTCTTTCGTGAACTTCGTTGTAGAGGTGGCAATAGCCTCGTGGTTCTTCATCAGCACCGTCTTGCGCCAGGTATCCTCGACGAAACGGGTGTAGTCGCCCTTGTACTTCTTCTCAATGGTCTGATAGAACTTGGGGAGGTTGGCCTTGTCGGCAACCTGCTCACGATAGTTCTTGAGCATCACGGCAAGGACCTCCTTGTCGAGGGCGGCATCCCACGTCTGCTGGTCGTCGTCGAAGGTGACGATGCCGCCGGCCTTATGACTGTCGGAGGCGGCGTGCAGGGCTCGTGTACAGAGCTCATTGGTGCGGCGGAACGACTCGTTGAGGAGCAGCTGGTCGTGCATGGCGGTGCTGTTGGCGGCATAGAGGCGCTTCATGACGCCGAAATCGAGGCTGTCCTTCAGGTAGCCCGTGGAGTCGACGAACGCCGCAATACGATGCTCAAACTCGCGTTTCTGGCGGATGAGGCCGATGGAGTCGATGCACTTGTTCATGCCGATGGAGTTTTTCCAGTAGTTGGAGCTCTGGGCAAACTTGGAGTCGTACTTGATGCGGACAGCCTCCGAGGCACGCATGTGGCGCGTCATGACGTCCTGCTTCACGCCACGGGCCTGGGCGCGGACAGCATTCGTCATGCGCATCTGCTCGATGCCATAGCTGGAGAGATAGCGCTCCGTGGAGCCGGGATAGCCCATCGTCATGGCGAAGTCACCGTCCTTATAGCCATCGAGTGACACGCGGGCCCAGTTCTTCGGGTGGTAGGGGACGTTGTCCTTGGAATATTCGGCCGGGCCATTGGTCTTCGGATTGGCATAGATGCGGAAGACGGAGAAGTCGCACGTCTGCCGCGGCCACATCCAGTTGTCGGTCTCGCCACCGAACTTTCCCATGCTCTTCGGCACGGCGAAGACGAGGCGGATGTCGTTGAACTGCTGGTAGGTGGTGGCGAAATACTTGTTGCCCTCATAGAACGCATCGACGACAACGTAGGTCGACGAGTCCTGCTGACGTGCCCGGGAGGTCAGTGCCTGCTCGAGAGAGTCGATGAGGACGGCGCGACGGGTGGCGTCCATGTGGTCGATGCCATGGGCCTGGAGCTGCGCCGTGACGTCCTCCTGGCGGAGCATGAAGGCGACGAACATGTCCTCGTTGGGCAGCTCGTCAGCGTAGGTCTTGGCATAGAAGCCGTTGAGCATATAGTCGTGCTCCACCGTCGAGTGGGAGCGGATGGACTCGAAGCCACAGTGATGGTTGGTGAAGACGAGGCCGTCGGGGCTCACGACGACGCCGGAGCAATAGCCGGAGAACTGCACCACGGCGCGCATGACGGCATTGGAGTCACGGTAGAGGGCGTCGTAGGGCAACTGGAAGCCTTCCTGCTGCATCTGGTTGTAGACGGCCTGCGGAAGGTTATAAAGCGTCCACATACCCTCGTCGGCCTTTGCCTGGAAGGGCAGAAGGGTGAAAAGGGAAAAGAGTAAAACGGCGATGTGCCTGTTTGCTGAGATTCTCATATAATTATAGTGTTATTTTTTGAATTTCTTTCCGATAATAGGGAGACTGCTTAATGGCAGGTCGCGCTTGATAACAAGGGCAACATAAGCCACGAGGAGCACCGTATTAATCAAGAGGCTCGGCAGCGTCGTGAGGTAGAGGTTGGTGAAGTACATCCCACAGAACAGCACGAAGGCGGCCACGACATAGACCATGATGTCCTTTATCGGATAGTTGATGGGATAGTATTTCTGACCAAAGACATAGCTGGCGACCATACTGATGCCGTAGGCCGCAAAGCCTGCCCAGGCGCACGCCATATAGCTGAAATGGGGGATGAGCAGGATGTCCATTGTGATGAGCACCACGCAGCCCAGGCCACTGAAATAGGCGCCCCAGATGGTGCGGTCGGTGAGCTTGTACCAGAAGGAGAGGTTGAAATAGATGCCGAACATGATCTCCGCGGCCATCGTGATGGGAACAATCTTCAGACCTTCCCAGTAGGACGGTGCGACGAAGTAGCGCAGGATGTCGAGATAGGCGATGACGCAGAGGTAGGCGAGGAGCACGAACATGATGTAGAACTTCATCACCTTGGCGTAGGTCTGCTTCTTGTCGGCGTCCTTGTTGCCAAAGACGAACGGCTCGTAGGCGAAGCGGAACGCCTGGGTGATGATGACCATGATCATCGCAATCTTGATGCAGCCGCCATAGATGCCGAGCTGCACCTTGCCGTCGAGCGCGGTGCCGTCGAAGAGGTAAGGGAAGAGGATCTGCGAGGCACTCTGGTTGAGCTGTCCGGCGATGCCGAGGATGAGCATCGGCCACGTGTAGCCGAGCATGCGACGGCAGAGCTTGCCGTCGAATCCATAGCCCAGGCCGCGCATCTCCTTGGCAAGGAGCAGAAGGGTGACGACGGAGCAGAAGAGGTTGACATAGAACACGATGCCAACATCGGGGACAAAGTTGGCATCGTAGAGGCCAAAGACATTGAGGTGGAGCTTGCGGAAGACGACGAGGAAGAGGCAGAGAACGGCGATGTTGATACCGATGTTCGCAATCTTCAGCGCTGCAAACTTGATGGCCTTATGCTGGTAGCGAAGGTAGTCGAAGAGGATGCACGACCAGGCGTCGATGCCGACGCAGATGGCCATCGTGCCGATGTACCACGGATGCTCGGCATAGCCCATGGCGCCAGCGATGGGCTGCAGGAACGCGAGGACGATGGCCAGAAAGACGAGCACCACCGCACCGACCATGCGGAGGGCGGTGGAGTAGACCATCCGCGCGTCTTCGCCCTCCTTGTTGGAGAAGCGGAAGAACGTCGTCTCCATGCCAAATGTCAGGAGGATGATGAGGATGGCGATGTAGCTGTAGACATTCGTGATGATGCCATACTGGCCGCCCTTGGCAGCCCAGGCGAAGGTCTCGATGGGGACCAACAGGTAGTTGATGAACCGCGAGGCTATGGTGCTGATGCCATAGATGGCGGTGTCCTTCATTAACGACTTTAAATTAGCCATAATATATTATCCAAAGAAGAGGTAGCAGATGAATATTGCCGCGATGACGCCCGCCAAATCGGCAAGCAAACCGCAGGCCACAGCGTGCCGCGTGTACTTGATGTTCACACTGCCGAAGTAGACGGCCAATATATAAAAGGTGGTGTCGGTGGAGCCCTGGAACAGGCAACTCAGGCGGCCAACGAACGAGTCGGGACCGTACTCCTTCATCGCATCGAGCATCATGCCGCGGGCACCGGAGCCGGAGAGAGGCTTCATCAGTGCCGTCGGCATACCGTCGACCCAACGGGCATCGACGCCGATGCTGGCGATGGCGCCACGCATACCGTCCATCAACGCATCCATGGCACCGGAGGCACGGAACACGGCAATGGCGACGAGGAACGCCACGAGGTAGGGGATGATGCGCACGGCCGTCGTGAAGCCTTCCTTAGCGCCATCGACGAAGGCATCATAGACGTTGATCTTCTTGAAGAGTCCCGTCGTGATGAAACCACAGATGATGGTCATGAGCAGCACACCCGTCACGGAGATACTCACGGTGTTCATCATCTCGGCAGAGAGCTGCATGAAGCCCCAGACAACGGCGGCACAAAAGCCGGACATTCCGAGCAGCGTCAGCAGCAGCGTGGGGTTGAGGAGGTTGATGCGCTGATAGAGGGAGGTGACGATGATACCGACAAGGGTAGCGACGAAGGTAGCGATGAGAATCGGGATGAAGACATCCGTGGGCTGCGCGGCGCCAAGCTGCGAGCGATAGTTCATAATCGTCACGGGGATGAGGGTCAGGCCGGAGGTGTTCAGCACGAGGAACATGATCATCGGATTTGTCGCCGTGTCCTTCTTCGTGTTGAGCTCTTGCATCTGCGCCATCGCCTTCAGGCCGAGAGGCGTGGCGGCATTGTCGAGGCCGAGCATGTTCGCGGCGATGTTCATGAAGATGGAGCCCATGGCGGGGTGGCCTTTGGGGATGTCGGGGAAGAGCTTCGTGAACACCGGCGAGAGCACACGTGCCAGAGAATTGATGAGTCCCGCACGCTCACCAATCTTCATGATGCCCAGCCACAGGGCGAGGACACCCGTCAGACCGATGGAGATCTCGAAGGCGTCCTTTGACGATGTAAACGTAGAGTCCATCATGGCCGGGAACACTGCGGTGTCGCCAAAGAGCACCAGCCGCACCAACGCCACGACGAACGCAATGAGGAAAAACGCTATCCAAATATAATTCAGTACCATACTTGGTTGCAAAGGTACAAAAAAGCCCGTGAATCTTAATCGACTCACGGGCCTTTTTTAATATTATGGTATTTCTCGAATAGCTTGCCCCAGTAACTCACATCCCCCTCTCCCATAGCGAAGCGATGGGGAGAGGGGGCTTGGGGAAGAGAGAGTTTTTTAGTCTGCCAGCTTTGCCTTGATGAACTCGCGGTTCAGGCGTGCGATGTTGGCGATAGACTCGTTCTTCGGGCACTCGGCCTCGCAAGCGCGGGTGTTCGTGCAGTTACCGAAGCCGAGCTCCTCCATCTTCGCAACCATAGCCTTTGCACGACGGGCAGCCTCAGGACGACCCTGCGGCAGCAGTGCAAACTGGCTGACCTTCGACGAGACGAAGAGCATGGCTGAGCCGTTCTTGCAGGCAGCGACGCAGGCGCCACAGCCGATGCACGTTGCGCAGTCCATAGCCTCGTCAGCGACGTCCTTGCCAATGAGGATGTTGTTGGCATCCTGAGCCTGACCAGTACGAACGGTGGTGTAGCCGCCGGCAGCGATGATCTTGTCGAAGGCAGAGCGGTCGACCATGCAGTCCTTGATCACAGGGAAGGCTGCTGAACGCCACGGCTCCACGGTGATGACGTCGCCATCGTGGAAGCGACGCATGTAGAGCTGGCAGGTCGTAGCGCCCTGTGCGGGACCATGAGGATGGCCATTGATGTAGAGTGAGCACATTCCGCAGATACCCTCGCGGCAGTCGTGATCGAAGACGAACGGCTCCTTGTTATCCTCGATGAGCTGCTCGTTGAGGATATCGAGCATCTCCAGGAAGGAGGTGTCGCCAGGGATGTCCTTCATCTCGAACGTATCGAAGTGGCCTTCAGCCTGCGGACCGTTCTGGCGCCAAACTTTAAGTGTGAATGAAATATTTGTATCCATTGTCTGATTCCTTTGTTATGATTTGTAATTTCTGGTCTGCACCTTGATGTACTGGTAGTTCAGGTCCTCCTTGAGCAGCTCGGGGGCCACGTCGTCGGAGCCCTGGTACTTCCAGCAAGCTACGTACATGTAGTTCTCATCGTCGCGCTTAGCCTCGCCATCCTCGGTCTGGCTCTCCTCGCGGAAGTGTCCGCCGCAGCTCTCGTTGCGCTCCAGGGCATCGTAAGCGATGAGCTCACCCATGGTGATGAAGTCGCGAAGATGGATGGCCTTGTCGAGCTCGACATTCAGACCCTCCTTGGCACCGGGGATACGGACGTGCTCGTTGAACTCCTTGCGGATGTCCTTCAGCATCTGGAGAGCCTTCTTCAGACCCTCGGCGTTGCGGGCCATGCCCACATAGTCCCACATGATGTGGTAGAGCTTCTTGTGGATGGAGTCAACACTCTCGTCGCCCTTGATGTTATAGATGCGGTCGATCTCGGCCTGCACTGCCTTCTCAGCCTCCTCAAACTCGGGAGCATCGGTGGAGAAGTGGGGCACGGTGATCTGGTCGGCCAGATAGTTCTGCATGGTGTAAGGAATCACGAAGTAGCCATCGCTCAGACCCTGCATCAGTGCGGAAGCACCGAGGCGGTTAGCACCGTGGTCGGAGAAGTTGCACTCGCCGAGGGCGAAGAGGCCCTTGACAGAGGTCTGCAGCTCGTAGTCGACCCACAGGCCGCCCATGGTGTAGTGGATGGCGGGGAAGATCATCATCGGGTTGTCGTGCGGATCAACGTCGGTGATCTCCTGGTACATATCAAAGAGGTTGCCATAGCGGTCGTCGACACGCTTGCGGCCCAGACGCTGGAAAGCCTCGGAGAAGTCGAGGAACACTGCCAGACCAGTGTTGTTCACGCCGTAGCCCTTGTCCGTACGCTCCTTAGCGGCACGCGAAGCAACGTCACGGGGAACGAGGTTACCAAAGGCAGGATAGCGGCGCTCGAGATAGTAGTCGCGGTCCTCCTCAGGGATGTCGCGGCCGAGGAGCTCACCCTTCTGCAGCTTCTTGGCATCCTCCAGCTTCTTCGGCACCCAGATGCGGCCATCGTTACGCAGCGACTCCGACATCAGGGTCAGCTTCGACTGCTTGTCGCCGTGGACAGGGATACACGTCGGGTGGATCTGCACGAAGCAGGGGTTAGCAAAGTAGGCGCCCTTGCGGTAAGCCTGGACAGCGGCCGTACAGTTGCAGCCCATAGCATTGGTAGACAGGAAGTAGGTGTTGCCATAGCCACCCGTAGCGAGGCAGACGGCATGAGCAGCATAGCGCTCGAGCTTGCCCGTGACGAGGTTCTTGGCAATGATACCGCGTGCACGGCCGTCGATGATGACGACGTCCTCCATCTCCGTACGGGTATGGAGCTCGACGGTACCGTTATTCACCTCTTTCATCAGGGAGCTGTAGGCACCGAGCAGCAGCTGCTGACCGGTCTGGCCCTTGGCATAGAACGTACGGCTGACCTGCACACCACCGAACGAACGGTTGGCCAGCATGCCACCATACTCACGTGCGAACGGCACACCCTGGGCGACGCACTGGTCGATGATGTTGGCGCTCACCTCGGCCAGACGGTAGACGTTGGCCTCACGAGCACGGTAGTCACCGCCCTTGATGGTGTCGTAGAATAGACGGTAGACAGCATCGCCGTCATTCTGGTAGTTCTTCGCTGCGTTGATACCGCCCTGTGCTGCGATGGAGTGTGCACGGCGCGGAGAGTCCTGGATGCAGAAGTTGATCACGTGGAAGCCCATCTCGCCGAGCGATGCGGCTGCGCTGGCACCAGCCAGACCCGTACCGACGACGATGATGTCGAGCTTACGCTTGTTAGCGGGGTTCACCAGTTTCTGGTGAGCTTTATAATTGGTCCATTTTTCGGCCAGCGGGCCTTCTGGAATTCTTGAATCTATCTGTGACATAATAGTATTTGTTTTTGAGTGATGATTGACGTTATGCACAACATGCACCAGAGCACATGCTCGGGGCGAAGCCCAGCCAGAAGCTCAGGATGAGGATGGCGAAGACAGCCATCAGGATCGACACATAGATGATGCCGATGGTCTGCCAACGGCTCAGCCAGATCTTGCCGCTCCAGCCCAAGGTGTGCATGGCACTCCAGAAGCCGTGGCTCAGGTGGAACCACAGGGCGCAGATCCAGATGAGATAGAGGATAGAGAACACCGGGTTGCTGAAGGTCTGCTGGATCCAGCCGAAGCCATCCGTCGGAGAGATGACGTTCGTGGCGCCAGTGAACTCGGCGAGCATCATGTGTGCCCAGAAGTTGTAGAGATGCAGCAGCAGGCCGACGACGATGATCAGACCGAGCACGAGCATGTTCTGCGATGCCCAGCTCACCTCAGGACGGCGGCTTGTCACCTCATAGCGCTGCGGGCCGCGGGCACGGCGGTTCTGCGCAGTGAGGATGAATGCGTAGACGATGTGACACACGGCCAAAAAGGCAAGACCGAGCGTACCGATCACGGCATACCAGTTAGAACCCAGGAATGCGCAAATCATGTTGTAGGCGTCACCAGAGAAGAACGCCGCAACATTCATGCAGCAATGGAAGGTCAAGAAAAGAATGAGGCAGATGCCGGTGACCGACATCACAACTTTTCTACCAATTGGAGAATTGATTAACCACATAAATGATTGATTTTTAATTATTTAACTGTTAGAATATTCATCATCATAGCATCGACAAGGCAGAGCCTCGTAGCAATAGACGCACACGGCAACCCTCATTTTTGAGGAGAGGGATACCATATAATAGGTATAGCGCGAACGTTTTACAGGTGCAAAAATAATATATTCTTGTGATAAATCAAAGTAAAACGGGAAATTATTTCGATTTAAATGCTTACTTATGCAGAAAAGAATGATGGAAACAAATTTTAGATACGACGTTATCGTCATCGGCGGGGGACATGCCGGATGCGAGGCTGCCACGGCGGCGGCCAACATGGGTGCCCATACGTTGCTGGTGACAATGGACATGAACAAGATTGCTCAGATGAGCTGCAACCCAGCCGTGGGAGGCATCGCCAAGGGACAGATCGTCCGCGAGGTCGATGCCCTCGGCGGACAAATGGCACTGGTCACAGACCGGACGGCCATCCAGTTCCGGATGCTCAACCGCGGCAAAGGCCCAGCGGTGTGGTCGCCAAGGGCACAGTGCGACCGTGGGAAATTCATCTTGGAATGGCGCTCCGTCCTCGATCGCACACCGAATCTCGACATCTGGCAGGACCAGGCCACGGAGCTCATCGTGGAGCACGGCGAGGCTGTCGGCGTACGAACCCTCTGGGGCGTCGACATCAGGGCCAAAAGCGTCATCATCACTGCAGGCACCTTCCTCAACGGACTGATGCACATCGGACGCCACAAGGTGCCAGGGGGCAGATGCGCCGAACCTGCTTCCCTGCACCTCACCGAGTCGATCACACGACACGGCGTCCGCAGCGGAAGGATGAAGACGGGCACGCCCGTGCGCCTCGACCGCCGCACGATACACTTCGAGGACACGGAGGAACAGCCTGGGGAAATGGACTTCCACAAGTTCTCCTTCATGGGGTCGCAGCATGCCCTGAAGCAGCTACCATGCTGGACGTGCTACACCACGAAGGCGGCACACGACATTCTGCGTGCAGACCTGGACAACTCCCCACTCTTCAACGGACAGATTCAAAGCACGGGACCACGCTACTGCCCGTCCATCGAGACGAAGCTCGTGACGTTTCCTGACAAGGACCAGCACCCGCTCTTCATCGAACCGGAGGGTGAGGACACAAACGAGATGTACCTAAACGGCTTCTCATCGTCCATGCCGATGGAGACACAGCTCCGCGCCATCCACCAGATTCCGGCACTGCGGGACGCGAAGGTGTACAGGCCGGGCTACGCCATCGAGTATGACTATTTCGACCCGACACAGCTGAAGCACTCCCTGGAGTCGAAGATTATCACCGGACTGTTCCTCGCAGGACAGGTAAACGGTACCACGGGCTATGAGGAGGCCGGCGGCCAGGGCACCGTGGCAGGCATCAACGCAGCCATCCGCTGCAGTGGTGGCGAACCATTCATCATGGCTCGCGACGAGAGCTATATCGGCGTTCTCATCGACGACCTCACAACGAAGGGCGTCGATGAACCCTACCGGATGTTCACCTCGAGGGCGGAATACCGCATCCTCCTCCGACAAGACGATGCCGACGCACGGCTGACGGAGAAATCGTACAGTCTGGGCCTTGCCAGTCGCGAGCGTCTCGACTGGTGGCTGGAGAAGAAGAAAGCGATCCAGCGGATCATCAATTTCTGCGACACAACGGCGGTGAAGGCGAAGGAAATCAACGGTGCACTGGAGGCGCTGGGCACTACCCCACTCCGCATGGGCTGTAAGGTCACGGACCTCCTCAGCCGCCCACAGCTCACGATGGCGAACATCTCGGAGCTCATCCCGGGCATGAAGGACGTCCTCATGGCGCCGAAGAACCGCCGCGAAGAGATTGCCGAGGCAGCAGAGATCCGCATCAAATATAAAGGATATATCGCCCGAGAGCGAATGGTGGCTGAGAAGATGCACCGCTTGGAGGACATCAAGATCAAAGGCCGCTTCCGCTACAGCGAGCTTCACGAAATCTCCACGGAGGGCCGCCAGAAGCTCGAGCGCATCGACCCGGACACGCTGGCGCAGGCCAGTCGCATCCCCGGCGTCTCACCGAGCGACATCAACGTTCTCCTCATCCTCCTGGGACGTTAGGTGCCCCACCGCCCTCCCCTCCCACAAGGGACAGGACGAGAGCCCTACCGAGCGGCTCGCTGCTTATGCGGTTCACCGTTGGACCAGCCGGCTTACCAAGCCGGCCCCTCCTCTACGCAATGTTTCACGTGAAACCGCACGCCGCACAAACGATTGAAAACGAACGAAATAACCGTTAAAGTAAAACGTTAAACATGAACAAACAAATCCTCCTGGACAATCTGCGCTGTATTCCGGATTGGCCGATCAAAGGCGTCAATTTCCGCGACGTCACCACGCTCTTCAAGAGCGCCGAGTGTGTACGCATCATGAGTGATGAGATGTACGACCGTTACAAGGACAAGGGCATCACGAAGATCGTCGGCATCGAGAGCCGCGGCTTCGTGATGAGTTCCGCCGCTGCCATCCGTCTGGGCGCCGGCATCGTCCTCTGTCGCAAGCCCGGAAAACTGCCGTGCGAGACCATCCAGCAGAGCTACGCCAAGGAGTACGGCATCGACACCATCGAGATCCACAAGGACTCCATCACGCCCGACGACGTCGTCCTCCTCCACGACGACCTTCTCGCCACTGGTGGCACCATGAAGGCTGCCTGCGACCTCGTCAGGAAGTTCCATCCGAAGCGCATCTACGTCAACTTCATCATCGAACTGCAGAGCGAGTTCCCTCATGCACGCGACATCTTCGACAAGGATGTGGAGGTGACGAGCATGCTACAGTTCTAGTGAAGTTTCACGTGAAACAGACTGGCGCGAAGCGCCTGTAAACAAAGGATAAAGATGACGAGAGAAGAGAACGAGGCCCGCCTGGCATACTTGAAGAACATCGTTCTGAACATGCCGGAGAAGCCTGGGAGTTACCAGTACTATGACAAGCGGCGCGAAGATGGCGGCACCATCATCTACGTCGGCAAAGCGAAGAACCTCAAGCGCCGCGTATCGAGCTACTTCCACCGCGAAGTAGACCGTTACAAGACTAAGGTATTGGTAAGCAAGATACAGGACATCAGCTACTCCGTGGTGAACACGGAGGAGGATGCCCTGCTGCTGGAGAATGCCCTCATCAAGAAGTACAACCCTCGTTACAACGTGCTTCTCAAGGACGGCAAGACGTATCCCTCGATCCTCGTCACCAACGAGCCCTTCCCTCGCATCTTTAAGACCCGCCACATCAACAAGAAATGGGGCACCTACTACGGTCCATTCCCACACATCTCAGCGATGTATAACGTGCTCGAACTGATTAACAAGGTGTTCAAGCCGCGTCGCTGCCGACAGCCCATCCTCCAGGAGGGCATCAACCACGGGAAGTACAAGCCTTGCCTGGAGTACCACATCCACAACTGTGATGGCTGTTGCGTGGGGAAGCAGACGCGGGAGGAGTATATGGAGAACATCCGGCAGGCACGGGAGGTCCTCAAGGGCAACACCCGCGAACTGTCGGAATGGCTCTATGCGGAGATGATGAAGAAGGCCTCAGAACTGCGTTTTGAGGAGGCCGAAAGCCTCAAACAACGGTACCTTCTCCTGCAGGAATTCATCTCAAAGAGTGAGGTGGTGAGCCACACCATCACCGATGTCGACGTCTTCACCATCACGGATGACGACCAGCGTAAGAACGCATTCATCAACTACATCCACGTCAAGAACGGCACCATCAACCAAAGTTTCACCTACGAATATAAGCGGAAGCTCGACGAAAGCGACCAAGACCTCCTGTTGCAGGCTATTCCTGAGATCCGCGAGCGTTTTGGCTCAACGGCGAAGGAAGTCATCGTACCCTTCGAGATGGACTGGAAACTGCCTGATGCAGAGTTCTTTATCCCACAGCGGGGCGACAAGCATCACCTCCTGGAGCTGTCGGAAATGAATGGTAAGCAGTATCGTTTCGACCGGCTGAAGCAGGCCGAAAAGCTCAATCCCGAGCAGAAGCAGACCCGACTGATGAAGGAGCTGCAGGACAAACTTGGTCTGCCGAAGCTGCCCTATCAGATTGAATGCTTCGACAACTCCAACATCTCCGGCACGGACGCCGTGGCAGGCTGCATCGTCTACAAGGGTATGAAGCCATCGAAGAAAGACTATCGGAAGTACAACATCAGAACCGTCTCAGGACCTGACGATTACGCATCGATGCAGGAAGTGGTACGTAGGCGTTATGGTCGCATGTTGGAGGAAGGTGCTACCCTACCCGATCTCATCATCACCGATGGCGGACAAGGACAGATGGACGTCGTCAGAGAAGTCGTCGAAGGGGAGCTGCATCTCGACATTCCTATCGCAGGACTGGCCAAGGATAACCGTCACCGCACGAACGAGCTCCTCTATGGCTTTCCGCCGAAGGTCATCGGACTGAAGACGGACAGCGAGCTATTCCATGTTCTCACGCAGATCCAGGACGAGGTGCACCGCTTTGCCATCACCTTCCACCGTGACAAGCGCTCGAAGCATGCCCTCCACTCTGCCCTCGACGACATCCCCGGCATCGGGCCAAAGACGCGCGACGCGTTGCTGAAAGCCTTCAAGAGCGTCAAGCGCATCAAAGGCGCAACCCTCGAGGAGCTTGCCACCGCCATCGGACAAAGCAAGAGTGCTGCTGTCTATAATCACTTCCAAAAACCTGATAACGCTTAATTAATAAACTAGCGACGGCCGTCCGACGATTGCACGACGGCCGTACGACGATTGCACGACGGCCGTCCGACGATTGCACGACGGCCGTCCGACAATTGCACGACGGCCGTCCGACAATTACCCGACGGCCGTCCGACAATTGCACGACGGTCGTCGAAGGATGACTGAGCAACCGTTTAGGCAGCAAAGTTAAAGCCAAAGAACAACAAACAGAGGCTGAGGAGATAAAAGAAATGAGGCAAAGGTTTGCTGCATCGGAAAGAAATCATTATCTTTGTAAGGTTAAAACAAAACAAGTCATGCGCATCGTCATCCAGCGTGTCACGCACGCCTCAGTCACCATCAACAGCACGGTCAAGGGAAAAATTGGCCGCGGATACCTCATCCTCCTGGGCATCGAAGAGAGCGACGGCGAGGAGGACGTGCAATGGCTAGTGAAGAAGGTTGTTGGCCTCCGCGTCTTCGACGACGCACAAGGCGTGATGAACCTCGACATCCAGCAGGTCGGCGGCGACATCCTCGTCGTGTCACAGTTCACGCTAATGGCCAGCTATAAGAAAGGTAACCGCCCGAGCTGGCTACGTGCAGCGCGTCACGAGGTCTCCATACCGTTGTATAACCGCTTCTGCGAGGCGCTATCCGAAGCTATGGGGAAACCCGTTGAAACCGGCGAATTTGGAGCCGACATGAAGGTTGAACTGCTCAATGACGGACCAGTGACGATCTGCATGGATACTCATAATAAAGAATAAATGAACGAGATAAGCATCAAGGAAGCGCAGCAGATAGTGGACGACTGGATCCACCAGTATGGCGTGCGCTACTTCAGTGAGCTGACGAACATGGCATGCCTCACGGAAGAGGTTGGCGAGCTAGCCCGCGTCATGGCACGCACCTACGGCGACCAGAGCTTCAAGGCCGGTGAGAGCCACAACCTTGGCGAGGAGATGGCGGACATCCTCTGGGTGCTCCTCTGCCTCGCGAACCAGACGGGTGTGAACCTCACCAAGGAGTTCCGCCTCTCGATAGAGAAGAAGACAGCCCGCGACAAAGAACGCCATAGAAATAATCAAAAACTAACTATCCCTTCCAAGCCCTCCCAAAGGGAGGGATGTTGATTACATATCAGCATCCCTCAGGGATAGCATAAAGTAAAGCATGATGCAACAAACATCCTCCCCCTCCGGGGAGGCTTGGATAGGACTTTAAACTTTAAAATATGGGAATCATCAAAGAAAACGTGTCCAAGGACATACAGACCCAGAGGGTGGCCAAGACGGTCAACGAGAGCAAGATTGACCAAGCGTTCAAATTGTACGATTTCGCCGTCGATGAGGACGAGGTAAAGACTCAGGTGAAGAAGATCCTCGACGAGCATTACGCCGAGAATGATAACCTCGAGGTGAAGAAGTTCCTCCTCAGTACCGTCGAGCTTACGTCACTACACACCACAGACACTGAGGAGTCGATCCTCGCCATGGTGGAGAAGGTGAATAAGATGGAACAGACCTACCCCGACCTACCTCATGTCGCCGCCGTCTGCGCCTACCCCGTCTTCACGGAGCTTATCGCCCAGAGCCTCGAGGTCGACGGCGTGGAGATCACCAATGTCTGCGGCAACTTCCCTTCGTCGCAGAGCCGCATGGAGGTGAAGGTCGCCGAGACGATGCTTGCCGTGAAGGATGGCGCTACGAATGTGGACATTGTCCTGCCGGTAGGCAAGTTCCTCAGCGAGGACTATGAGGGCGTCGCTGACGACATCAACGAACTAAAGTTGGCCTGCGGCAATGTGCCGATGAAGATCATCCTCGAGACGTGCGACCTCGGAAGCCTCGCCAACGTCAAAAAAGCTGCCATTTTATCGATGTATGCGGGCGCTGACTACATCAAGACATCAACCGGCAAGGAGAAGGCTGGCGCTACGCCAGAGGGCGTCTATGTGATGTGCCAGGCCATCAAGGAGTACTATGACAAGACTGGCATCCAGATTGGTCTGAAGCCTGCCGGCGGCATCAATACCGTCCACGACGCCGTCGTCCTCTACACCATCGTCAAGGAGACGCTCGGCAAGCAGTGGCTCACCGACTATTGGTACCGCATGGGAACCAGTCGATTAACAAATCTCTTGCTCTCAGAGATTCTAGGGAAAGAGACGAAATGGTTCTAAAAAGCCTCTCTCCCTCAAGCCCCCTCTCCCCCATAACGAGGAACGAGCGAGGGGGAAAGGGGGCTTGGGGAAAAGAGGCCTTAGTTATTCCTTTCTATCACGAAGTCCAGATAAGCCCTGAGCGAGCGTTTCACCTCTTCGTCCTTCACCTCTTGATCAATAAAGGCCATACCCTCCTGGTGGAAGTCGCGCATGCGCTGCTCGGCATATTCAATGCCGCCATGACGCTTGGTGAAGTCAACAAGTTGTGAAATTTCTTCCTTCGTAATACAGCCTGCCTTGACTTTCTTAGCCAAAGCCAGCATCTCCTTATCACCCGTAGCATTCAGGGCATAGATCGCTGGCAACGTCAGCTTACCTTCAGTCATATCATTGCCCGTCGGCTTCCCGATAGCACTCTGGTCGTAATAGTCGAAGATGTCATCGCGGATCTGGAAGATGATGCCAATGATCTGCCCGAAACGCTTAGCCTCAACGATGTCCTCCTCAGTAGCGCCCGCAGACAAAGCGCCAATAGCAGCACAGGCCTCAAAGAGCGCGGCGGTCTTCTGCTTAATGACTTGATAATAAACTTCTTCAGCTATCTCAGCACTACGAATATTCGACAACTGCAGAATCTCGCCATTGGACAGCGTCCGTCCCAGTTCTGCCAGATAGCGGACGATAATCTCCGAATGCGTATAGCTAACGTGTAGCAGCGACGTGGAGAGGATATAGTCGCCCACTAAGACAGCTACCTTATTATTATAAGTAGCGTTCACCGAAGCCTGTCCCCGCCGCTCAGCACTCTCGTCGACGACATCGTCGTGCACAAGGGAAGCCGTATGGAGGAGCTCCAGACCCACGGCTGCATGCTGCGTCACGTCGCTGATCTTGCCAAAGCTTTTCGCCATCAACAGGATTAACATCGGACGCATGCGCTTGCCGCCACGCTGGCGGATATGCTCCAGTGCCTGACCCAGCAGACCGTCACGATTCGAGAGGGCTTGGTTGAACAAAGTTATGAAATCGTTCAACTCCGAGGTTATAGGTTCCTTGATGATTGAGAGATAATCCATGCCGATTCTTTAATTTGTTACAAAAGTACTGATTTTATTGGATAATATGGTCGTTTTTTTGTAATTTTACACGGTAAAAGCATAAATTAGCATGGATAAACTGTTTCTTTTTGATGCCTACGCCATCATCTTCCGGTCCTACTACGCCTTCATCAACCGTCCGACCATCAACTCCAAGGGGATGAATACGTCGGCGATACTTGGATTCTGCAACACCCTGAAGGAAATCATCGACAAGGAGCACCCCACCTATCTCGGCGTCGCCTTCGACCATGGCAAGACGTTCCGCCACGAGGCGTTCCCGGCCTATAAGGCACAACGCGACGAGACACCGGAGGACATCAAGATGTCCGTGCCGTTCATCCAGCAGATCCTCGGGGCAATGCACATCCCCGTGCTGCAGGTCGACGGCTTCGAGGCCGACGATGTAATCGGCACTTTAGCGACCCAGGCGGGCGAGAAAGGCATCGAGACGTATATGCTCACGCCGGACAAGGACTACGGACAGCTCATCCGTCCGAATGTCTATATGTACCGCCCTCGACATGGCGGCGGCTACGATAAAATCGGCGAAAAAGAGATCTCGGAGAAGTATGGCATCCCTTCCGCCACACAGGTCATCGACCTCCTGGCGCTCATGGGTGACTCCGCCGACAACTATCCCGGCTGCCCCGGCGTCGGCGAGAAGACGGCCGCAAAGCTCATCAACCAGTTTGGCTCCACCGAGGAGCTCCTGGCGCATACCGACCAGCTCAAGGGAAAGATGCGCGAAAAGGTGGAGGGTGCCGTGGAGGATATCAAGATGGCGAAGTTCCTCGCCACCATCCGCACAGATGTTCCCTGCGCCCTCGACCTCGACGCGCTGCGGATGACGCCTCCAGACGAAGCCAAGCTGCGCGAGATTTTCACAAACCTCGAGTTCCGACGGATGGCGGAGAGGTTTCTTAATAAATCTGAAAAGGCAGAAAAAGTTGTTAACCAACAGCTCGAATTGTTTGCGTCGCAGCCGACCAACGGGCCAGCTGTCGCAAAAAACGCGATTCTCGAGAGCGCAAAAACGACACCACACGAGTATAAACTCATTGAAAAAGAAGAAGGTGCGAAGTTACTTTATGATTTTTTGAAGACAAAAGAAATTCTCAGTCTAGACACGGAGACGACTTCCACCAATGCAATCGACGCCGAATTGGTGGGATTGAGCTTCAGCGTCGAGGAACATAAGGCATTCTATGTTGCCATCCCCTCAGAGAGGGAAGAGGCGCAGCGGATGGTCGACATCTTCCGACCGCTCTATGAAGACGAGAAGATCTTGAAGGTCGGACAGAACATCAAATACGACTACGAGGTGCTCCGCCACTACGATGTCGACATCCAAGGCCCGATGTTCGACACGATGCTCGCCCACTACATCATCCAGCCGGAGCTGCGGCACAACATGGACTATATGGCGGAGACCCTACTCCACTATCAGACCATTCACATCGATGAGCTCCTCGGACCGAAGGGTCGCAACCAGAAGAACATGCGCGACCTGCAGCCCAAGGATGTCTATGAGTATGCAGCCGAGGATGCCGACATCACCCTCCAACTGAAGAACGTCCTTGGGCCCCGACTGAAAGCGGTCGGCGGAGAGCGTCTGTTCTGGGACATCGAGATGCCGCTGGTGCGTGTCCTGGCGGACATGGAGCTCCATGGCGTGCGCCTCGACACCGAAAGCCTGAAAGACACAGAGCACGCCTTCAACGAGCGCATGCGACAATATGAGGCCCACATCTATGAATTGGCAGGCGAAGAGTTCAACATCGCCAGCCCGAAGCAGGTCGGAGAGATCCTCTTCGGCAAAATGAAAGTAGTTGACAAGCCCAAGAAAACGAAGACGGGACAGTACGTCACCAGCGAAGAGGTGCTCCTCCAGCTGCGCGACCGTGCGCCGATCGTCGACGACATCCTCAACTATCGCGGTATGAAGAAGCTCCTCGGCACGTATGTCGAGGCTCTGCCGAAGCTCATCAACCCTCGTACCGGCCGCATTCATACGTCGTTCAACCAGGCGATCACCGCCACGGGAAGACTCTCTAGCTCAGACCCTAACCTGCAGAACATCCCCGTCCGCGACGACGATGGCAAGGAGATCCGCAAGTGTTTCGTCGCGGAGCCCGGCTGTCGCTTCTTCTCCGCGGACTATTCGCAGATCGAACTCCGCATCATGGCCCACCTCTCCCAGGACGAGAACATGATCGAGATGTTCCGCGAGGGCTTCGACATCCACCGTGCCACAGCGGCAAAGATCTGGCATGAGGACATGAAAAATGTCACCGATGCACAACGCAAGAAAGCCAAGCAGGCAAACTTCGGCATCATCTATGGCATCACGACCTACGGTCTGGCACAGCGCATGGGCATCGACAACAGTGAGGCACGGGAGCTCATCGACGGCTACTTCAAGACGTTCCCGAAGGTGCATGAGTATATGCAGCAGGCCATCGAACAGGCCCGTGCCATGGGCTATGCGGAGACCATCTATGGCCGTCGCCGCTACCTTCCGGACATCACCTCCCGCAACGCCACCGTTCGCGGCTTCGCCGAGCGCAACGCCATCAACGCACCGATACAGGGCTCCGAGGCGGACATCATCAAGATTGCGATGATCCGCATCCACGACCGCTTCCGCCGAGAGGGCATCCGCTCGAAGATGATCCTCCAGGTGCACGACGAATTGAACTTCTCCGTCTACCCCGACGAGGCCGAACAGGTGGAGCGCATCGTCATCGAGGAGATGCAGCATGCCGCCTCGCTCCGTGTGCCCCTCATCGCCGACGCCGGCTGGGGCGACAACTGGCTGGAAGCACATTAATCAATGTTGAGTGTTGAATGTTGAGTGTTGAATGGGAGAAAAGCCAAAAACTTTTTGTACCTTTGCACCCGGGAAATAAACGTTTATAATATACAATGGCATTAAAATGTGGCATCGTAGGCTTGCCAAACGTCGGTAAGTCTACGCTTTTCAACTGTCTGTCGAGTGCTAAGGCACAGGCAGCCAACTTTCCATTCTGTACGATAGAGCCGAACCTCGGCGTCATCACCGTGCCCGATGAACGACTGACGAAGCTCGCGGAAATCGTTCATCCGGGTCGTATCGTTCCCGCAACGTGCGAGATTGTCGACATCGCCGGCCTCGTGAAGGGTGCGTCGAAGGGCGAGGGATTGGGCAATAAGTTCCTCGGAAACATCCGTGAGTGCGATGCCATCATCCACGTCATCCGCTGCTTCGACGACGACAACGTCGTCCGTGAGGGCGGAGCACCCGTCGATCCCGTCGCCGACAAGGAGATCATCGACACCGAGCTGCAGCTCAAGGACCTCGAGACCATCGATGGACAGCTGACGAAGCAGGAGAAGATTGCCGCCACAGGCAACAAGGATGCGAAGGTGATGGTCTCCGTGCTCCATGCTTATAAAGAGGTGCTCGACCAGGGCAAGAACGCCCGCACCGTCACCTTCGAGAGCAAGGAAGAGCAGCAAGCCGCCCACGACCTGTTCCTCCTCACCACAAAGCCCGTGCTCTACGTCTGCAATGTCGACGAGAGCAGCGCCAAGACGGGCAACGAATACTCCCGTAAGATTGAGGAGATCGCTGCCTCCGAGGGTGCCGAGGCGATGGTCATCGCCGCAAAGACCGAGGAGGACATCGCCTCGCTGGACACCTACGAGGACAAGAAACTGTTCCTCGACGAGCTCGGCCTCGAGGAGAGCGGCGTCAACCGTCTGATCAAGAAGGCCTACCATCTGCTGAACCTCCAGACGTTCATCACCGCCGGAGAGATGGAGGTGAAGGCGTGGACGTTCCACAAAGGCTGGAAGGCACCGCAGTGTGCCGGTGTCATCCACACCGACTTCGAGAAGGGCTTCATCCGTGCCGAGGTCATCAAGTACGAGGACTACCTGCAGTATGGCTCCGAGGCAGCGGTGCGCGAGGCCGGGAAGCTCGGTATCGAGGGTAAGGACTATGAGGTGCAGGACGGTGACATCATGCACTTTAGGTTTAATGTTTAAATTATGATGCCTTTATATATTCTCTGGAACCCCTCCGAAGTGATGTTCCACATCGGATCGTTTGGCATCCGCTGGTACTCCATGTGCTGGGCCGTCGGCCTCGTGCTGGGTGCGATGCTCATGCAGAAGCTCTACAAGGATCAGAAGCTGCCCGAGGAGAAGGTCAGCACACTGTTCGTCTACATCCTCGTCAGCGTCCTCATCGGCGCTCGCCTGGGCCACTGTCTGTTCTATCAGCCCGACTATTTCCTCGCCTCTGGCACCAACTTCATCGAGATGCTCATCCCCTTCCACCACATGCCTGACGGCTCGTGGCGGTATACAGGCTATGAGGGCCTCGCCTCCCATGGCGGCGTCATTGGTATGATCATCGCCATCTTCATCTACTCCCACCGCAACAAGATCCCCGTGTGGGTGGTGCTGGACAACATGGGCATCTGCGCATGCATCACGGCGACATTCATCCGTCTGGGCAATCTGATGAACTCCGAAATCATCGGCAAGGTCACCGACGTGCCATGGGCGTTCATCTTCGAACGTGTGGACCAGTATCCGCGCCATCCGGGACAGCTCTATGAGGCGCTGTCGTATGCCTGCTTCTTCTTCATCATCTACGCCGTCTACCGCCGCCATCAGGAGAAGGTAGGCACGGGCTTCTACGTCGGCCTCTGTCTCGCCCTGGTGTTCACCGCTCGCTTCTTCATCGAGTTCACGAAGGACATCCAGGTCGCCTTCGAGGCCGGCATGCCGCTCGACATGGGCCAGTTGCTGTCCATCCCCTTCGTTGCGATAGGAATATACTATATGGTAAGGAAGAAGAAAGCCTAACCCCAGAAATCCTACCCAAGCCCTCCCAAAGGGAGGGATGTGGATTACATATAGCACAATTAAAGAGCCATTCCTTGGGTAACACCAAAGAATGGCTCTTTTGCATATCTACATCCCTCCCTAGGGGAGGGCTTGGAAGGGATTACTGGTTAAGACTTCCCCGTCACTATCTTCTTAATTTCATTGAGCTTATTGAGCGCATCGACAGGCGTGAGATTGTTGATGTCGAGGCCAAGGATCTCGTCGCGGACCTGCGAGAGCACTGGGTCGTCGAGCTGGAAGATGCTCAGCTGCATGCCCTCGCGACTGTCGGCGAGGTGCTGCACGCTAGGCTTTCCTGCTGCAGAACCCACCTCCGCATTGTCCGCCTCAAGTTGCTTGAGGATGGTATTCGCACGCTTGACGATGCTGTGCGGCATGCCGGCGATCTCTGCTACGTGGATACCAAACGAGTGCTCGCTGCCGCCAGCCACAAGTTTGCGCATAAAGATCACCTTGCCATCAACCTCCTTCACCGAGACATTGAAGTTCTTGATACGCTGGAAGTGCTTCTCCATCTCGTTGAGCTCATGGTAGTGGGTGGCAAAGAGCGTGCGTGCACGAGCCTTCGGCTGCTCATGGAGGTACTCCACGATGGCCCAGGCAATGGAGATGCCGTCATAGGTCGACGTGCCACGACCCAGTTCATCGAAGAGCACGAGCGATCGTGGCGTGACATTATTGAGGATGTTCGACGCCTCCGTCATCTCCACCATGAACGTCGATTCGCCAAGCGAGATATTGTCGCTGGCGCCCACACGAGTGAATATCTTGTCCACCAGACCGATTCTCGCGCTCTCTGCGGGCACGAAACAGCCTATCTGGGACAGCAGCACGATCAACGCCGTTTGACGCAACAGCGCGGACTTTCCGGCCATGTTTGGTCCCGTGATCATCATGATTTGCTGTTTCTCCGTGTCGAGGTATACATCATTCGGCACATAACGCTCGCCGAGCGGCATCTGCGTCTCAATGACGGCATGGCGGCCCTGATGGATGTCGATGACGTCAGAGTCGTCGACGACCGGCCGGACATAGACGTTCTCCTCCGATGCCTTCGCAAAGGAGAGCAGCGTGTCGATATGCGCCAGCACGCTGGCATCAATCTGAATCTGCGGGATAAACTCCAGCATGTCCACGACGAGCTGCGAGAACAGCTGTGCCTCCAGCTCCAGGATCTTCTCATCCGCACCGAGGATCTTCTCCTCATATTCCTTCAGCTCCGGCGTGATATAGCGCTCCGCGGCTGCCAGCGTCTGCTTGCGGATCCATTCCTGAGGCACCTTGTCCTTAAACGTGTTGCGCACCTCAAGGTAATAGCCAAAGACATTGTTGAAGCCCACCTTCAGTGAGGTGATACCCGTGCGCTCCGTCTCGCGCTGCTGAATCTCGAGGAGGTAGTCCTTGCCGTTGCGCGAGATGGCCCGCAGGTCGTCGAGGCGCTGGTCGTAGCCATCGGCGATGACGTCACCCTTGTTCACGAGCTGTGGCGGATCGGGCTGTATCTCCTTCTCGATGCGGTCGCGCAGGCTCTCGCAGAGGTTCATCTGCTCGCCCAGACGGCGGAGGCTCTCCTCATCCGTGTAGAGGCAAGCCGACTTGATGGGCTGCAAGGCGCGCAGCGCATTCTTCAGCTGCACCACCTCGCGCGGCGACACACGGCCCACGGCGACCTTCGAGATGATGCGCTCCAGGTCACCGATGTGATGCAGCTGCTCGTCGATGAGCTGCCGGAAGTCGGGCTTCTTAAAGAAGTACTCCACGACATCCAGGCGGTCGTTGATTTGCCGGACATCCTTCAGCGGGAACACCATCCATCGGCGCAGCATGCGGCCACCCATCGGCGTGACGGTGCGGTCAATGACGTTGAGCAGCGACGAGCCGTCCTCCTGCATCGGCTGCAGAAGCTCCAACGAGCGGATGGTGAACTGGTCAAGGCGCACGTAGCGCTCCTCCTCCAGCCGTTTGAGGGACGTGATGTGGTTGATGTTCGTGTGCTGCGTGAGTTCGAGATACTGCATGATGGCTCCCGAGGCGATGATGCCCTCTTTGAGATACTCCACGCCGAAGCCCTTGAGGTTCTTCGTATGGAAGTGCTTCAAGAGCTTTTGCCGTGCATTCTGGTCGGTGAACACCCAGTCGTCGAGCTCGAAGACGCAGTGCTTTGTGCCAAAATACCGCTCAAAGTCCGCCTTGTGGGCCTTGTCATAGAGCACCTCCTTCGGCGAGAAGTTGCCGAGGAGCTTCTCCACATAGTCGTAGGAGCCCTGTCCCGTGAGGAACTCGCCCGTGGAGATGTCGAGGAAGCTGATGCCGCAGGCCGTCTTACCAAAGTGGACTGCCGCGAGGAAGTTGTTCTCCTTGTAGTTCAGGACGGTATCGTTCATGGCGATGCCAGGCGTGACCAGCTCCGTGATGCCGCGCTTCACCATCTTGTCCATCTCCGAAAGTCCCTTCTTACCCTTGATAGCAGCGCGTTTCTTCTTCGGATCTTCGAGCTGGTCACAGATGGCGACGCGTTTGCCGGCCCGGATGAGCTTCGGCAGATACGTGTCGAGCGCATGGTGGGGGAATCCCGCCATCTCCGCTCCCGACGACGCGCCGTTGTTCCGTTTGGTGAGCGTGATGCCGAGGATACACGACGCCTCGATGGCGTCGTCGCAGTAGGTCTCATAGAAGTCGCCACAGCGGAAGAGGAGGAGCGCCTCGGGGTGCTTCGCCTTCATCTGGAAGAACTGTTTCATCATGGGCGTCAAGCCCGTATCGTTTTTTGCCATTGTTTCCTTTCTTTTATTTGTGGCCGGCTTGATAAGCCGACCTGTCTAACAGCGAACAGCATTGCATGCTATACCTATTTCTTCACCAATGAGCCGAGGCCCGAGAGCAGCGCCTTGGCCAAGGGGTTGTCAGCATACTCATCCTTTGCGGCCTTCTGGTCGTCAGCAGGCTCCTCGATGAAGTCATACTTCCGTGGGTCGCGCGCCACCAGCTTATAGGCCGAACGGCCATGGATGCGTGTGCGGACGAAGCCCGCCTCCTGCAATGCGAAGCCCACGTCCTGGTTGACATGCTCGCCCGGCGTCCAGTAGGGGTACTCCTTCATCAGTCGGTCGATGATGGCGTCGATATACGTCGCCTTCACCTTCTTACCCTTGGGGGCAGCAGCATAGAGCATCTTCACCATCTTCACCAGGTTGTTCGCCTCCTGGAAGGGCGCGTTGTTCACGGCCATGTGCTCACGGTCGTCGTCAGTCAGCGTGTAGTCCTCGCCATCCTCGACTTCCGCCCGTAGCTGAGCATAGAGCTGAGCATAGTCGATGGGTGTCTTCAGGTCGATGCGTCGTCCCGCCTCCACACAGAGCAGACAGGCCGCGCCCGCCGCATCCGTCATGGGATGGAGGTTGCCCGTCGTGGCGATGAAGGCGGCATAGTTGCGCCGTGGCTCCACCGTCTTGCCGTAAGGCTGGCGGAAGACCGGCGTGGAACGCGAGAAGAGATAGCGTACGAGCGGCCGTTGGTCGGTGTTGTCCTGATAGAACTCGTCGATGCAGACCAGCAGCTGTGTCGTCACCAGGTCGTGCACCTCCGCCGTCGCCCGCAGTCGCACCTGATCGGTGTAGTATCGCCGCAGCTCATCGGGGAGGAGGATGTTGCAGAACGACGTCTTGCCAAAGCCATACTGTCCGACGATGACCGGCACGATGCGGTCGCGGTGTGGGATGTCGTAGCCCGTCCAGCCAGCCACCATCTGCCGCATCCACTTATGGAAGAGCGCCACCCAGTCGGGGTTGGAAGTAACGATGCGTTGTGCGAGAGGCGTTACGCGGTCCGTGCCGTCCCATTCGTCGAGGCTGTTGAGCCAGCTCTCCGCAGGATTCCACTCCTCGATGAGCGTGGAGTGGACGAAGCGGTCGAGCACCTCGTCGATGACATCGGCGCCGGCCTGCTGCGCCTCGAGGATGATGGTGTTGCGCCCTTCTTGGGATAAGGGTCGCCAGTCGTCGCTGTCTTGTGGCGCGTAGAACGTCTCGCCCGTGAGCATGTTGCGGCGGAGAGAGCAACGGGAGCGTAAGTATTCGAGTGGGTCCATAGCCATTGGTTTAGGTTGCAAAGTTAATAAAAAAGTGGCTAAGGACGAAAGGAAAAGGGTGCAATTTTCGTTTCGTTGCACCCTTTGCCATTACTCCTCCGTGAAGAGCACCTGTATGAGCGTCTGTCCGACGGCCTTGAGCGTGTTGCGGTCGATGTGGTCCATGTCGTCGGCGAGCGTGTGCCACGTCGGTCCGAAGGAGCTTTGCTCACAAGCAGGATAATAAGGAATGATGTCGATGCACGGGATCTTCGCCACCTCGTTGACGGGGATGTGGTCGTCGGTGATCATGCCACCGTCCTGCCGGGGGAAGAACGAGTCAAAGCCCGCCTGCCGCGCCGCACGCCAGACCTTCTTCACAATCTCCGGGGCGTACTGCATCGACATGCCCTCACGATAGAACTGTGCACCCTGGCCGCCAACCATGTCGAGTAGGATGCCATAGCGCGGCGCGTAACCCTGCGGCAGATTCGCCGCGAAATGCTGTGCACCGAGCGCCCACGAGTTTGGGTCGTCCTGCTGGTTGCTCCACTGCGGCGTGCCCCAGTCCTCCGCATCGAAGCAGACGAAGTCCACGCCAAGACTTTGATCTTTGAACTTTGAACTTTGAACTTTCTCAGCACCAGCCTGCTCTGCCTCCTGCTTTCCTCCGTTAACCTTCTGCATTCCGCTCTGCGCGTTCTGTACTCCAACCTCCGCCTTCAGCAGTCGGGCAAGCTCGAGCATCACGGCAACACCACTGGCCGCGTCGTTCGCGGCCAGGATAGGCTTCCGCCAGTTGAGGCTGTCGGGGTCGTTATCTGCCCAGGGGCGGCTGTCCCAATGAGCACAGATGAGGATGCGCGTGGTGGCCTGGGGGTTGATCGAGGCAATGATGTTCGTGCTCTTCAGCACGGTGCCGTCGTAGCCCTTGAGGTCCGCCTCCTGCGTATTCACCTCGCAACCGTAGCTCCGGAACTTCCGGATGATCCATTCCTTGCAGCGCTCATGCCCCTCAGAGTTCATGTCGCGCGGCCCGAAGGCACACTGCGCGGCGGTGAAGGCATAGGCGGAGTCAGCATTGAACGCGGGTCCGACGGGTGCGACCTTCTCCATCTCCTCCGTCTCCTCCGTGACGTCGACGGCGGGAACGGCGGTGTAGACGTGGTAGCCGATGGCAGCGGCAAGGATTAGGACAAGGACAGACATGGAAATGATGAGCTTTTTCTTTTTCATTTTGTTGGTTATTTAATTTTTGCAGCCTGCACCTGCGCCATGACGCGGAGCCAGTTGCCGCCCCAAATCTTCGCAATGTCGCGCTCATTGTACTTCCTGCTGAGCAGATGACGGGTGAAGCAGATGAGCTCCGAGGCGTCGGCGCAGCCCTTGACGGTGCCGTCACCATCGAAGTCGGTACCTATGCCGACATGGTCGATGCCCATGACGTCGATGGCATGCTCGAGGTGGTCGATGACGTCCATCACCGTCGCCTCCCCTGCCGTGCGCAAGAAGCCATAGTAGAACGTCGTGTGCACGACGCCGCCCTTTGCGGCGATGGCCCGCAGCTGGTCGTCGGTGAGATTGCGCGGCACGTCGCAGAGCGCCCGCGAGTTGCTGTGGGAGCAGACGATGGGCACCCGACTGATGTCGAGCGCGTCGTAGAACGACTTCTCTGCAGCGTGGCTGAGGTCGACCATGATGCCCTCGTCGTTCATCGCATGGATGACCTTCTCGCCAAACTGCGACACGCCGCCATGGGTGTTGCAGCCATGCGCGGAGTCGCAGATGTCGTTGTCCCCATTGTGGCAGAGGGTGATATAGACCACTCCGCGCTGCGCAAAGTGGCGTACATTGGCCACGTCATGGTTGAGCGCGAGACCGTTCTCAATGCCAAACATAATAGACTTCCGCCCCTTCCGCTTGTCCTCATAGAGGTCCGCCGGCG
>ERZ1032009.38-NODE-38-length-30965-cov-27.875218_pt1 | contig 30965 bp, 21 predicted proteins | sample MGYA00516700_ERZ1032009 | MGnify/ENA primary metagenome ERZ1032009 (study PRJEB33719, sample SAMN04261292) | wastewater metagenome | biome: rural village; feature: human; material: feces | host: Homo sapiens | place: El Salvador | collected 2013-01-14 ...
TGTACAACCTTTTACTCATATATATCAACTTAAATTAATTCCGCCAACGGGTATATAATAATTATTGCTGTCCAAAATCTTTGGCTATTTTCATCCAATCTTCAGTCGTATTTATATATATCCAGTTACAAACAACGACAATAGGACAATGCCTAAGAATGTAAATAGGTTGAAATTCTTCATAATTAATTAGGTTTTTATTTTTGGTGAAGTTATTAGCTGATTGCGCTTGCAAAATTAGGAAGAATAGTGGATGAGAACCTTAACAAATCGGACAAAAGCTATAACGTTTTGGACAAACTATGCATAAACAAGGTAGTCACAAGTTTTTTCTTCCATATAAAGTATTGCGCAATTTGAGGCGTTGATGCGTTTTTGTGTTGAGGTGTTGTTGTGTTGTTATATTGTTGAACATTGTCACTATTGTCGTTTAAAAGAAGTTGAGGCGTTGTGGTGTAGAGATGTCCCATAGGAGGCTATGAGGTGGATGTAAATATTGTACAAGCAGTAAAAAAGTGTTACAAATAAAAATCTGATTATAGAGATTTGGAGAGCGGTTTTTGATGGTTTTTTCAGCGTTCATCCCTACCCCACTGCTCATTCAAGCCTTCTTTGCCCTGCAACTGTAGTCCTTTTACAACTCAAAAGGGCTACAGTTGGAAGGCAAAAGGACTACAGTCTGAGTGCAAAAGTTGTCCTTTTGCAATAAAATGTAGCGTTTTTACGTTGCGACAATTCGCGCCTCAACGTCTCAATTCTAATAACTCATTGAGTATAAACGATATAACAAAAACCGCTCAAAACTCGAGAATTTCGCGCCAAAGATTTCCTTGTGCGTTCAACTCGCAGTTTTGAGCGGTTAGAAATGCAAATATTGCATGGAGCATGGCTCCAGTTGAATTAGTGTTATGGTGAGAATGTGAAGTTTCAAACCATTACTTCACCTCTTTATACCTTATGTCAACAATCCGGGCAAAACCCTTATATTCCCATACACGGTCGGCGTCGCCTACCTTATCCTTCTTAAGCGAAAGATTAAGTCCGCCGTCTCCTACATTATAGAATCGGAGAATACCACCATTGACACCAGTGTCGGATGTGTCGTACGAGCCTATGATGAGGTCGTTCTGACGGTCGAGATATATCTGGCGGGTTTCCTCATCCATCTTGCCCAAGAAGCTTTGGCGTATGCCGGCACCAGTACCCCACGGTTCATCATAGCGGTTGAACTTGAGCATCGTTACCTCCTCATTCGTGCCAAGGTCGATTTCGGCAGAAGCCTTCGTAGCAAGATTGTACGCATACACCTTATTCTTATATGCATAATAAATCACGGCATACTGCGAACTTGCCGCAAAACATGTGGCTTTGTCGAAATCGGGAGCCTGAATATCCATAAAGGCATCGAGCTGCTTGAATTCGTCGGTCAGCAGACTGACAGCATACACATGGCGCTTGTTGCCGTCCTGCATGATGCTGTACACCGTTCCTGACGACTGGGCGGTATTGAGCATACACACAAGATCCATACCTGTCTGGAAGCTGAACTTCTTTCCTTCGGCAGGATCAGCCAGCGGAGCGCATTTCTGGGTGATGCCGGCAGGGTCGTCGTTGGCTGCGCCCTTACTGTTCCATCCAATAAATCGCTTGTTGTCTACGTCGTACAGCAAAGCACAGGCATATCCGCTATTCAGACCATCGAATCGCAATTCGGTAGCACCGATATATGGAGCCACCTTATATTCGGGCGTTCCACCTCGTGTTGAAGTGTTAATGGGATACTCAAAGGCTGCCGACATGTTGGTCGACTTGTAGTTGTAGGCATAAGCGTTGCCCTCTGACGACACACATATAGCCGCATTAGGACGGCCCATTGCCTGATAAGCCAAAGTGACATGATTGACTATGTGGTCGTTGCTCTTGGTTATGAACTGATTGGCTTTGAATTCATCGGCAAGAGTCAGCTTGCCAAGCTCGCCATAGGCATAAGCATCGGCGGTGGGCACTACATACGAGTCGGTGCTGGAGAACATGAAGATGTTGCTGAATCCACCGTATGTACGTACATAACCTATCTTGGTGGCATGATGCATAGCAGGCACGTCTTCTGCCATCGGCAACACGTTGTATGCCGGCATGATACGGTCGAGCGATATCTGTGACAGCATGTCCATGCGCACCTTCTCTTCCTGTCCCTCATTGCAAAGCACCAGCCATCCTTCGGAAGTGATGGTCGTGGCGCGGACGTCAAAGGGGCAGATGGTCTGCACGCCAGTGCGATTGTCGGTAACGGCAAAATAGCAGTTGTTGGTTCCGGCGTTCATCTCTGCAAGCACATAGAGATCTTTCTGGTCGCCCAGTTTCACCCACTTGCCGTCAGAGTCCTTGCGCATGTAGGCAAACGAATAGTTGGAATCGTCAGCCTTAACATCACCGTCGATAGACGATGTTACTACCGGCTTCAGGTCGACATACTCGGCATTGGCGAGTACGGATGTCAGAGCCGGAATGTTCTCGATGGTTATTATGTTCGCGTCGCTGTATGTGTAGTTGCCCTTGTCGTCCGAGCAGGAAGCCAAAGACATTGCTGCACACAATCCGACAACGGGCATAAGCTTGAATATTGTCTTTTTCATCATCATTCGTTTTTAGTTCTGATTTTCAGTAGCGTTGTCATAGTTCACCTGATAGTTGGCGCCAAGCTGCATATAGCTGCCGTCGTCCTCAAGCATAGGCTGTCCCTCGTCGGCACGCTTCTGCAATTCCTTCTGCAATTCGCGAGCGTAGAAAGGCATACGTCCATTGCTGATTCTGCCAGTAGACCACTCCCAGTCGTCGGTGGTGAAACCGAAGAAGTCGTTGATGAACACATACTTGGTGGCTGTCCACTGTCCGAAGTAGGCACCTGCATTGACCTGCCCCCAACGACGTGGCTGCTCATAGATTTCACTCATATAGAAAGCGAAGCGCGAACCGTCCATCTCCTTGGCGGTAGTGTTCGACCACACATTAGTAGAACGATACTTCTCGAGCACTTGAAAGTACTTGTTGGGTAGAAGTTTCAAACAAAGCACCTGCTTCTTCTCCTTGATGTTCTGACTGCGCAGGAAACGTACACCAAACGTTGCCTTACTCTGTCCTGCCTTTATCTTCAATGTGTCGAGATCAATCTCGTAGTCGACGCCCTCTACCATTGTAGTGCTGTCGGCATCAATGGTAATCTTGCACTCGCGGTCGTAGTCGACCACCTGTCCCATCATCTGTATTGTGGCCTTAAAGGTAAGGCCGTCGACATTCTGGTTGACACCTACAAACGAGTAGTCGGTAGAGTTTGAATAGCCCACCGCACCGTTTGCCGAAGAGTACGACTGTACCTGGAAGTATATCTTAGCATCGTCCAGTTCGTACAAATCGATGGTCTCATGCTTGCATGACACAAACATGCTGGCAAGAGCCAATATTGATAATAGCCATTTGTATTTCATTTCCATTCTGTTTTTAAAAGTTCAACACTTTATAATTTAGCGGTTGTCCAGCTCACTCTGAGGCAACGGTGCCACAAAACGCTTCTCCTTTTCGGCATCTGTAGCCTTGTCTTCATAGCTGTATGTAGGAGGTATGAACGGAGGGAATCCTGCACTTACCAATACCTTTATCTCCTTGCGACCGTTATAGTCGTTGTCAAATCCCATATTACGACGCTTGAAGTAGAAGAATTTCTGTCCTTCGCCTACAAATTCGCGTATATAATCGAGTGTGAGGAACTTCCAGAACGTCTTTTCCGCCGTGGTGTTTGGGTAGGCACTCAGTCCGCGGTTCACGCGCATGGTATTAAGGTAGTCCCACGCTCCGGCCAGGTCACCGTTGCGCATAAGGCACTCGGCCGCTATGTAGTAGGCCTCGCTGAGCTTTATGAGCGAACAGAACGTGCCGTAGAATTTCTGGGCCTGCAACACGCCGCTCTCGTCCTCGTTGTTGTTCTCGGCGTCGCTCTTGCCAGCGTCGTTGATGTCCTTGAACTTGGTGAGCTTCATCGAAGACTGACCTTCGAGTGTTTCGCCCAATTCCCACTGCGACTTGTAGCGTATGTCCTCGCCGTCGCCGCTGCCAAACATCTTTGCGTCCACGTATCCTGAGCGCGGTATGAGCAGTCCGGTGCCGGTGTTGCTTCCGCCGAACGTGCCGTCGTAGACCAGCCCTCGGTCCTTGTCGTAGTAACCGAAGAGCACCTCCGTGGAGAACATGCGGTCAGGGTCGTTGTAGTTGCCGAGCAGCTTCGACTTGTCTACCGTGGGGAAGAATTCCTTCACCTTCGGGTCGTCGGTCAGCTTGCGCGCCTCGGCAAGCGCGTTGTCCACGTCGTCGGCCCACAGGTAGGCGCGAGCCGTGAGCAGCACGGTGGCGTAGTAGTTCAATCGCAGCTGGCGGTAACGCATGGAGTTGTCGAGGTTCACCTCGTCATACTCGGCACGTGGGCCATAGGTCAATACGGGGTCTGAGCTGGCGAGCAAGTTCTCGGCCTCCTTCAGGTCGCGCAGGATATAGTTCTCAAGCACGTCGTTGGCCTTTAGCACCGGCAGGATTTGCGGGTCGGTGTCTTCGTTGTAAGGCACGCCGCGTCCCTCGGGGTTCTTGCTGTATATCGGTCCGAACCAGCGCAGCATGTCGAAGTGCAACATGGCGCGCGAGGCCAGCATCTCGCCCTTTAGCATGTCGTGCTCGCGCTGTGGCAATATCTTGTTGCCCGTGGCGTCGTCCTCAATGTTTTTCAGCACCACGTTGATGTTCATTATGGTAGAGTAAGCCGCGTTCCACGTGGAGCTCAGCACGGCGTCGACGCCGTCTTCGGTATAGTCCCATGTGGTAAGGGCACGCAGATACTTGTAGTAGCTGCCCTGGTTGCTCTGCTCCACGGTGTAGTATTGCCCCAGAATGTCGAGGTCTCCATAGCTCAGCGTCTTGCCGTAGAGCGATGAGCTTGACATGCGGTTGTAGACGCCGTTCACTGCCGAGTAGAATCCGTCCTTGGTGGCAAACTGCTGCTGCTCGCTCTGCTTGTCGTTGGGCTGGGTGTCGAGCCAGTCGGTGCATCCACAGAGCATCGCGCAGATCGACACCGACAATGTTATTATATAATTGTTTAGTTTCATGTTGATGCGTTTTAAAGGGTTAATGATAGTGCGAACGACACGCTGCGGGCGTATGGGTACGACGTTCCCCTCTCCTGCTTGATGGTCGTGAGGCGGAAGATGTCGTTCATGTAGGCGTTGAGGCGTATGGAGCTCATGCCGAAGCGGCGTGCCAGCTCGGGCGAGAACTCGTAGCCCACCCTCAGCGACTCGAGCGACCATGAGTTGTCTCTCTGCACGAAGCGCGACGACATCGGCGTGGACACGGAATTGGCTATGTCCTTAAACTGCGCGCGGTCGCCTGGCTTCTGCCATCTGTCGTAGAGGGCACGCTTGTCCTGGTTGTATATCAGCGAGCCGGTGCTTATGTTCTCCACCTTGTTGAAGAGCACGGAGTTGAACGAATATCCACCCACGCGATATCGGAAGTCGGCGCTCACAGACAATCCCTTCCACGAGAACGACGAGCCGAGCACGCCTTCTATGGTAGGACGGCTGTTGCCCACGATGACTTCGTCGTCGTAAGAGAAGTCGTAGGTCAGCTCACCGTTCTTCTTGATGAATATCTCACGACCTGTCGCCGGGTCGATGCCAGCCGAGCGCACCACCCAGATATCGTCGGTGCTGGCACCGTCGTAGTAGCGCTTGGTTGAGCGGTTGGCCCCCTCACGCTCTTTCGAGTTGAACGACTCGAGCTTGTTGCCTATGCCCGACAGCTTGGTGGTGCCGGTGCGCAAGGTTCCGCGCACGTTCCACCACAGGCGGTCCTTGATGTGGCGTATGAGATAATATGTGGCCTGTCCGGTGAATCCCTTTGAGGTCTGCTTGCCGAAGTTCTTGTATATCTGGTTGCCAGTGGCTCCCGACGACGCCGGCATGTCGATGGTGATGAGCAGTGGGTCGGTGGTCTTGTAGTAGTAGTCGCCCACGAGTTTCAGGCGGTCATTGAGAAGGGTTATATCGAAACCTACGTTGCGGTCTATGGTTGTCTGCCACTCCAGGTTCGGGTTGCCGAGCTGTGCCAAAGACGTGGTCATGCCGAAGTAGTTGAATGAGTTGAAGTTGTAGCGGAAAGTGGTGAGCGTGGCCGACGACGAGAAGTTCTGGTTGCCGGGGTTACCAATCGAGGCTCGCAGCTTGAGGTAAGTGATGCCGAGCCCTTTCAGCCCCTCCTTGATGAATTTCTCGTTGTGCAGGTTCCATGCCAGTCCCACGGCCCATGTGCCGATGTAGTGCTTGCTACGCCCGAAGACCGACGAGCCGTTGACACGGTAGCTGAAGTCGAGCAGGTAGCGGTTGTCGTAAGAGTAGTTGCCTATGGCGTAGGCGCTGACGGCACGGTTTATGGTCTCGCTGTATCCGGGCTTGCCTCCATCGGGATAGCCGTTGGCGAACGACGGCAGGTCGTAGTCGCCCACGGGGAATCCCACTGCCGAGTATCCGTTGTATGTGCTGTTGGTCTGCGAGAGGTAACCGCCAAGGGCCACGTTGAACATGTGCACGTCGGCCAGCACCTTGGCCCATGTCATGGTGAGCTCGCCTTCATACTTGTTGGTCTTGGTCTGCCCCCAGCTGTAAGATCCGCGCTTGGTATACTCGGTCTCATAATATGCCGTGGAGCGTGGCGAATAGAAGGTCTTGTTCTCGCTGCTGATGTGCGAGAAGCCAACGCGCGCCCGTATCTTCATTTCCTGTATAGGCGTGTATTCCGCCACGAACTTGTCCGACAGCGAGAAACCTCCGCTCTTGCTGTAGCTGTTGAGCGACGCGTCGTAGAGGGGGTTGGAAGCCTTGATGTCATCATTATACTCGAGCCATCGCTCCACCTCGCCGTTCTCGTTGCGCTTGGTATAGTAAGGGTTGGCGTTGGCATACTCGGAGAAGCTCACCATCGGGTTCTGGCTGTCGGTGTTGTCGAGCGAGAACTTGTTGCTGAATTGCAGTTTGTTCAGACGGTATGTGAGGTCAATGTTGCCGCTGATGTTGTCGCGCTTCGAGTTTTTCATTATTCCGGTGATGCCGTTGTAGGAGAATCCCAGTCCGAAGGTGAAGGCGCCCTCACCTCCCTCGGCATATATGGAGTGGCGGTGGTTGAGACCGGTGTGCAGCGGCTCCGACAGCCAATAGGTGTCCACGCCGCGCGCTATGGCCGCCAGCTTCTCGTTGTACGACTGCATGAGGCGTAGCTCCTGTTCGGTATTGTTGAAGTTGCTGTATCTGCCCACGAGCTTCTCAAACTCGAGCTTCTCGGCAGAGTTCATCAGGTTGTAGCTCGTGAGGTCGGCCCACTGCACGTTGGCTGAGCCGTTGTAGGAGAGGTTCAGGTGTCCCGACTTGGGCTTGATGGTCTCCACCACCACAACGCCGTTGGATGCCTTCGAGCCGTAGATGGCAGTGGAGGCGGCGTCTTTAAGAATGGTGATTGAGGCTATGCGGTTCATGTCGAGGTTGTAAACGGCCTCGAGCGACGACTCGAAGCCATCGAGTATGAACAAGGGCTGGTTGGGGTCCTCGGCAAGCTCATCGCGGGTGCTTATAAGGCTCGACTTGCCGCGAATCTCGATATTCGGCATGTGGTTAGGGTCTGAACCGAACTCGCTGTCAAGGACGTTGAACGACGGGTCGAGTGTCTTCAGACTGGCAATGGCGTTCATGGTGCCCACGCTCTTTAGCTGTTCGCCAGAGAATGTGGAGGCGGAACCAGTGAAGCTGTTTTTCATCTTATTGACGACACCGGTCACGACAACGTTGTCAAGCTCGTTGACGTCGTCCACCATCACCACCTTGAGCGTGTTTTGACCCTTGTAGGTCAGTCGTTGGGGCTTCATGCCCACCGACGCGAACTTGATCTCCGTGCCATAACCGATGGGCTTGGTAGACGTGAAGTTACCGTTGGCGTCGGTCACCGCTATCAGCGTCTTGCCGTTGGCATACACGCTTACGCCAGGCAATCCCTCGCCTGTGTTGTCGGTCACGCGTCCTTTTACCGGATTCTTCACTGGCGCGCCTTGCGACGAGGAAGAACCTTTCACTTGGTTGTTGCTTTGCGAATACGCAATCATTGGAACCGACAAGGACAACGTCGATGCCAACAACACAGAAAATCCTTTCGAGGCGAATTTCATATACATATTCTGTTGTTATTTAGGGTTTAAATTAGCGAAGTTAAGATTTAGCATGCAAGCAAGTCATTGTATAACTATATCAGCTATAATTTGCCCAATGTTTGCGAAAGTCACGAGCTTTACATATTTATAATGCCACAAAAACACTATGAATAAAGAAAACTTGACAATTGCAAAGGTATGTATAAAACTTATAATACAACAAACTTTTTTGCATTTTTTTTACTATGCACGCGAAGCGCAAGGCAAAAACCGACGCGAGATGGCTTGTTGAAATGATTAGCATAACCCATCAGGGCCTTATTCCTCGGTGAGGAATAAGGCCCTGATGGTGTGTAGGATTAATAGATGCCGCTTATATCATCTTCAGCAGCTCTCGCATGCCGTCTGACGCGCCTTTCTGTATCTGCGTCACGTTGCTGTCCACGCCCACGGGGTTGGGGTCTATGAGGTAGACCGGGGCGGCCTTTGGCACGAACTGTACCAGGCCGGCTGCCGGGTACACCACGAGCGACGTGCCTATGATGACGAAGATGTCGGCCTGTGACGCCGCCTCGGCCGCGGGCTCAAGCATGGGCACGCTCTCGCCGAAAAACACTATGAACGGGCGAAGCAACGAGCCGTCACCGGCCTTGGTGCCGGGAGCCACGTCGTTGTTTTCAGGGGTGAGCTCCTTTATATATCTTGGGTCGTAAGGGTTGTTGCTGGAACACACCTTCGTCAACTCTCCATGCAGGTGGATGACGTTTGTAGAGCCAGCCTTCTCGTGAAGGTTGTCCACGTTTTGAGTCAGCACCGTCACGTCGTAGTCTTTCTCCATCTCGGCTATCAGCTTGTGTCCCTCGCATGGCCGCGCGTCCCACAGCTTGCGCCGCAGCTTGTTGTAAAACTCCGTCACGAAGGTGGGGTCCCTCTCCCACCCCTCATGGCTCGCGACCTTCTCCACGGGATAATTCTCCCACAAGCCGTCGTTGCCGCGGAACGTCTTGAAACCACTCTCCACGGACATGCCGGCACCCGTCAAAAACACCACTTTCTTCTTCATATCTCAAATATTTTCCGCTTATATCCTATTATTTCCACAAAAATACTAAAATAATATGATTATGCTACCAAAAAAGCGTAACTTTGTGCGATAAAATTATTTTAGACACAAATCTTAAATAGAAAATAATGGACAAAGTAAGCTACGCCCTTGGCATGAGCATCGGGCACCAACTGCAACAGATGAACGCCACCGACCTTAACATCGACGATTTCGCGCAAGCCATCACAGATGTCTTCAACGGAGACGCCAAGCTGTCTGACGCCGAGGCCCAGGCCGCCGTTCAAGACTTCTTCAGCCGCAAAGCCGAGGAGCAGGCCAAGGCCGCCAAGGCCGAGGGCGAGAATTTCCTTGCCGAGAACGCCAAGAAGGAAGGCGTGAAGACATTGCCGTCTGGCCTGCAATATAAAGTGCTGCGCGAGGGCGACGGCCGCAAACCGTCAGCCACCGACAAAGTGGAGTGCCACTATGAGGGCACGCTCATCAACGGCGAGGTGTTCGACTCAAGCTATCGTCGCGGCGAGACTGCCACGTTCGGGCTCAACCAGGTAATCAAGGGTTGGACAGAAGGCCTGCAGCTCATGCAGGAGGGAGCTAAATACCGCTTCTTCATCCCCTACAACCTCGCTTACGGCGAGCATGGTGCCGGCCAATCCATTCCTCCCTACGCAGCCCTCATCTTCGACGTGGAGCTGATAAAGGTGAAATAAACAATACCAATATCTTAGCATGGGCAATCGAGTAATAACGGATGAAGAAAGAAAAAACCAAAAAATCCGAAAGGAGAAACTTGGTGGGTATTTTCTCGATATGTCCAAACTAACGTTCGGAGCTGTCGTTTTAGGAGGTATTGCCACCTTATTCCATCATAATTCATGGATTGAGGTAATATCAATATTGATAGGTTGTGCAATGACTGCCATTTTCGGTATGATAGGAAATAAATTTCTTAAATTGAAATAATATGGGATTGCTACTTATTTTTACGATTGGATTGATAAGCGGAATTATTCTGCTTCTGTGGATGCATACCCCTAACGGAAAACGATGGGTTGAAGGATATTAAATAAGAAAACACAAACAAAAGATAACAACAAATGAAAACATTGAAGACTTTGGCCGTTATGGCCACCGCCGCCTTGGCTTTCTCAGCTTGCGGCAACTCGTCAGCGCCCAGGGCTGACCTCAAGACAGACATCGACTCCATGAGCTACGCCATCGGCTTGCTGCAATCGCAGTATGTTCGCCAGGCCATCCAGCAGGGTCAAGTGATAGACACTACCTACATCGATGACTTCGTGAAAGGTATCAACGAGGGCGTGAACGCCGGCGACGACAAGAAGAAGGCCGCTTACATCATGGGCCTGCAAGTTGGCCAGCAGCTCTCTACACAGCTCGTGAAGGGCGTGAACCAACAAGTCTTCGGCGACGACTCAACAAAGACCATCTCGCTAAAGAACCTGCTCGCAGGATTCATAACCGGCGCTACAGGCAAGACGGGCCTCATGACCCCGGAAATTGCCAACCAAGTGGCACAGAGCAAGATGGAGCAGATCAAGAGCGCAACCATGACCAAGCAGTATGGCGCAAACAAGGTTGCCGGCGAGAAGTGGCTCGCTGTCAACAAGAAAAAGCCAGGAGTGGTGACTCTCCCCTCAGGACTGCAGTATAAGGTCATCAAGGAAGGCAAGGGCGCCATTCCTGCCGACACCACTACTGTGCAGGTTCAATACGAGGGCCGCACTATCGACGGCAAGGTCTTCGAGAGCAGCTACAAGAACGGCAACGGCCCTGTGTCGATGGTGCCCGCGCAGATGATTCCGGGATGGACACAGGCTCTCACACGCATGCCTGAGGGTTCTATCTGGGAGGTTTACATCCCACAGCAGCTCGCCTACAAGGAGCGTCAGGCTGGCAACATCAAGCCGTTCTCTACTCTGATCTTCAAGATTGAGTTAGTTAAGGTTGGAAAATAAACAATGAGGAAAATTATTTTGTTCGCGGCCTTCTTGCTTGTCGTGGCGGCCAACTCAATGGCTGCCGGCGGCAAGAAAAAGGTTGCGAAGAAGTGTGACAATTGCACAGAGCAGCCCGTAAAGCTGCTTACGTCGTCCGATTCTACAAGTTATGCCGCTGGCTATGCGGCCACGGAAGGCTTGATTCAGTATTTGACACAGCGTCTCAATGTTGACACGGCGCACATCGACGCGTTCATCCGCGGTTTCCGCGAGGCTCTGGACAAGGTCAACGACCCAGCTTTCTCTGCCTATATCGCCGGCAACAACATCGCCGAGCAAGCCACGAAGCAGATCATGCCAGGCATGAGCCGCGAGCTGGTGGGCACCGACGACAGCATAGCCGCCAAGCCTTTCTACGAGGGATTCTTGGCCGGCGTGAAGCAAGACACCACGGTGTTCAAGGCTGAAAAGGCACGCGAGCGTTTCCAGGAGAAAACCACGCTGGCACGCGAGACACGCAACCGCATCTACAAGAAGGAGAACGAGGAGTGGCTCGCAAGCAACAAGACCAAGCCAGGAGTGGTAACCTTGCCATCAGGCCTTCAATACAAGGTCATAAAGGAAGGCAACGGGCCAAAGCCAAATAGCACCGACGAGGTTGAGGTCGTCTATGAAGGCAAGACCATCAACGGCAAGACCTTCGACGCCACAAAGAACCACGGGGGCAGGAAGACCGACGCTTTCCGTTGCGACCAAGTGATAAAAGGATGGACCGAGGCCCTCACATCCATGAACGTAGGCAGCAAGTGGGAAATATACATCCCTCAAGACCTCGCCTACGGATCACGCGAAGCGGGAGAGATAAAGCCCTACTCCACCCTCATCTTCACCGTTGAACTGGTGGGCATAAAGGCTCCAGAGGCAAAGACAAACAACGCAAGCAAGGCTACGACGGGCACGAAGCAGGCTTCAAACACCACTTCTAACAAAAAGAAAACCGCCGCGAAGAAAAAATCATCTTCAAGGAAGAAATAACTTAACCAAATGCACGGATATGACAAAATATCCGTGCATTTTGTTGTTTATATCATTTTAATTGCCTACTTTTGCTACCATATTATATACATTCATAGTAATTAGAAACTTAGAGGAATATACAATATGGAAAAAATAGACAAGCTTGACAAGAAAATTCTCTCGATTCTTTCCAAAAACGCACGCATACCGTTCAAGGACGTAGCGGCTGAATGTGGCGTATCGCGCGCCGCCATACATCAACGTGTGCAGCACCTCATAGAAGACGGAGTCATCACCGGCAGCGGTTTCGACGTCAACCCACTGAGCCTCGGCTATCACACTTGCACATACGTGGGAATAAACCTTGAGAAAGGATCAATGTATAAAGACGTGGTAAAGAGGCTTAATGCCATTCCGGAGATTGTTGAATGCCACTTCACCACTGGATCATACACCATGCTCATAAAATGTTATGCCAAGGATAATGAGGCACTCATGGACTTGCTCAACAACAAGTTGCAGACCATACCCGGCGTAGTGTCGACAGAGACGCTCATCTCTCTTGAGCAAAGCATCAAGCGCGAGATTCCCGTACACGTAGACGAATAAGAACCGCTGACAAGCGGACAGAACCGCCAACAAGAAGAAACAGTTGACGAAAAGAAAAAACGTAGACGAACTCTAAACATGAAATCATTCGACTTAGGCGAGCACCTCAACGACATCTATGCCGCCTTCCCTGAAGCCAACCGCCAACCGGTGATTGGCATCACAGCTAATTATACTAACGGAGACGCGGCACTTCGCGACAAATATTACGAACAAGTGGCCCGCGCCGGCGGAACGCCTGTCATCATTCCGCCAATAGCCGACAAAAACGCCATCATCAACACCCTGGAGCACATAGACGGACTGCTGCTCACGGGCGGGGCCGACATCAACCCGCTATGGGCTGGTGAAGAGCCTTCACCACAGCTCCACTCCATCAACGCCACGCGCGACGAGGCTGAGCTCTTGACCGTGCGCCTCGCCTACAACAGGCAGATACCGATGCTCGGAATATGCCGCGGCATACAGACCATAGCCGTGGCCTTGGGCGGAAAGGTGTGCCAAGACATCAACAGCGCCTCTCCTACCCTATCAGACGGCGCCACGGTGACGTCGCGCATAAAGCATTCGCAAGACGCCGACAGGCAAGAACCTACCCACTCCGTGAACATCAAGCCCGGCACCACTCTCAGCAAGCTCTACGGTGAGAGGGCTTTCGTCAACTCGTTCCACCACCAGGCAGTGGCAAAGACGGGACCGCGATTCAACGTGTCGGCGACATCGCCCGACGGCATAATCGAGGCAATGGAAAGCAACGAATACAAGTCGATAATCGGAGTGCAATGGCATCCTGAGTGGCTTGGCGATGATGGTCTGCCACTCTTCTCTTGGCTCGTGGAGAGAGCCAATGAGTTTCGCGAGGCAAAGGAGCTGCACGAGCGCATACTCACCCTCGACACGCATTGCGATACCCCGATGTTCTTCCCGCAGGGCGTGCGATTCGACCAGCGTGACCCTCGAGTACTCTACGACTTGCACAAGATGACCGAGGGACGGCACGACGCCGTAATCATGGCCGCCTACTTGCCGCAGCCACAGCTCGGCGAGCAGTTCTCGCAAAAGGTAGACATAGCGGGAATAATAAGGCACAACCCTCAACTGCAAGGCTTGTCCACACAGCTATCCCCTACCCAATACGCCGACCTCATATTCGACAAGCTGGAGCAGATCGTGGACGAGAACAGCGACTATATCAGCATAGCACGCACACCTGCCGACCTCTACGAGGACAAGCGGAAGAACCGCAAGTCGATAATGTTCGGCATTGAGAACGGACTGGCACTCAACCACGACTTGGCCAACGTGCGCCATTTCGCGCAACGTGGCGTGGTCTACATCACGCTCTGCCACAATGGCGACAACGACATTTGCGACTCAAACCGCGGATCGGCCATGCACAACGGCGTGTCGGAGTTCGGGGCAAAGGTCATACAAAAGATGAACGACGAGGGCATAATGGTTGACCTCAGCCATGCCTCGGAAAAGTCGTTCTACGACGCGCTCGACATCAGCAGCACACCGATAGTGTGCTCACACAGCAACAGCCGGGCACTGTGCGACGTGCCGCGCAACCTCACTGATGACCAGATGCGCGCGCTTGCCGCGAAGGGTGGCGTGGCCCACACCACGTTCTACCACGGGTTCCTGCGCAAGGATACTTCCGAGGCAACTATAATGGACGTGGTAAGCCATCTCGAACATGCCATCGACATCATGGGCATAGACCACGTGGGCGTGGGTACCGACTTCGACGGTGACGGCACCGTGCGTGGATGCGCCGACGCCTCTGAACTCATCAACTTCACCTTGCAACTGCTGCGCCAACGATATTCGGAACGCGACATTGCCAAGATATGGGGCGGCAACTGGCTGCGAGTGATGGCTAAAGTGCAATCAAGCAAGAAGCAGTCATGAAAAGGAAAATAATAGTCTTTGCCGTGTTAGCTATCGTATGCGCCGCAGCCGTGTGGCTCTTCACCTGCGGACCGCTCGCCCACAATAATGACGTGGATAACATAGAAGAGACCGACGAGGTTGAGAAGGTCCAGCCTGTGGGACCGGCGTTCAACGCCGACTCCGCTTATGCCTTCACCAAGGCGCAGTGCGACTTAGGGCCACGCCCAATGAACAGCGACGCGCACGAGATGTGCCTCAAGTGGATTGAGAAAAAGTTTAAGCAATATGGATGCGAGGTGACACTGCAACAGGCCGACCTCAAGGGTTGGGACGGTACTACCCTCCACTCCACCAACATCGTGGCGCGCAGCAACCCAAAGGCCACCACGAGGATAATGCTTTGCGCCCACTGGGATTCTCGACCTTGGGCCGACAACGACCCCGACTCGCTCAACTGGCACAAGCCCATAATCGCTGCCAACGACGGAGCGAGTGGCGTGGCTGTGATGCTGGAACTTGCCCGACTGCTCAACAATCCGGCCAACAAGACAGCCATTGGCGTAGATTTCATTTGCTTCGATGCCGAAGACTACGGCGTACCGCAATGGAGTGATACTCAGGACGATGGCAACTCTTTCGCGCTCGGGGCGCAATATTGGGCTGAGAACATTCCACACGGCTATGCTCCACGCTATGGCATACTGCTCGACATGGTTGGTGGCCAGGGCGCGCAGTTCTATCGCGAGGGCATGTCCATGCAATACGCATCAAGCATTGTCAGAAAGGTGTGGCGCGCGGCAAGGCAAGCGGGCTACGGCTCGTTCTTCCCCAACGACGATGGCGGCATGATCACCGACGACCACCTGCCCGTGAACCAGACGGCAAAGATACCGTGCATAGACATCATACCCTATTATCCCAACTGCCAGCAAAGTTCATTCGGACCCACATGGCACACCATTGCCGACAACATCGACAACATCGACAAGAACGTGCTGAAAGCCGTGGGACAGACAATGGTGCAGGTGATTTACAGCGAGAAATAGCAAATATTGAAAACCGAGAAACAGCAAAGCGCGGCGACCGCCGCATTCGCCAAGCGATGGCAGGGTAGGGAACTACGAGAAAGGTGAGAGCCAAACCTTCTGGATAGAGCTCCTGACCGAAGTGTATTGCGTGTAGGAGCCTTCCACAAAAACAAATTCACAGGATAATAATATTTTACAATTCGATGTGGGCGCATGCTGCTGTTTGTATTATTAACGCCTAAATATTACCCTAAAGTAAATTACTTTTGGGTAATATTTATTTTTTTAGCACCTAACCATAAACAAATGACAGCATATCAGTCGCATTGTGGCTATTCATTTTATTTAATAGTTTTTTTGTCGGCTTTATGCAAATAGGTTGTAACTTTGCGCCAAGATGAGAAGACTGTTTACATTATTGCTCGTTGTAATCCCCATGCTCGCCATGGCGCAGAAGTTCAACAACGGAGTGAACCCTGAGGACATGGACGTTGACATGGACAACCCCACTTTCGTGCCAATGGTGAAGATTGGCAAGGTGAAGCAGGGTAGGGACTCCATACAATACGTGGAGCTTAACAACATCTGGGTCTATCCGCAACCAGAGTTCAAGAACGCGCGCCAGCGCGCCGCCTACAATCGCTTGATATACAACATCAAGCGCGTGTTGCCAATAGCCAAGGAATGTGACCGCATCATCATAGAGACCGGCGAATACCTGGAACTGCTGCCCAACAAGAAAGCCAAGGACCAGCACATGAAAGTGGTAGAGCAGGACATAAAGAGGGAATACACGCCGCGCGTGAAGAAGCTCACATATTCGCAAGGCAAACTGCTAATCAAGCTCATAGACCGCGAGTGCAACAACTCATCCTACGACCTCATAAAGGCTTTCCTTGGCCCCATACGTGCCGGTTTCTACCAGTCGTTTGCCTGGATTTTCGGAGCATCGCTCAAGAAGTCGTATGACCCAAACGGCGCTGACCGCATCACGGAACGCATAGTAAGGCAAGTGGAAGCCGGACAACTGTAGATTCACCGCATATATGGGTTGTCGCCTTATAATAGGTCGTTTATCTCATCTTCCGACTTATTCATCATCTTCGCGACAGCCTCTATTGTCATGCCGTTGCCAACCATTGCCTTCACCATTGCCTTCACTTGACTTTTCTGCTCTTTAAGCTGAGCTTCAGCCTCGGCCAACCTAACCGTTTTCTCGTTCAGCTGCGCCTGTTTCTCGCTCAGCTGCGCCTGTTTCTCATTCAGCTGGGCTTTCTGCTCATTCAGCTTGGCATTCTGTTCATTCAGCTGGGCATTCTGTTCATTCAGCTGGGCATTTTTCTCATTCAGCTGCCTTCTTTTCTCCGTGAGCTGCTCGTTGAGCTTCATGACCTGAGTGTCGCGCGCCTCAAGCACCGAGTAAAACTCATCCTCGTCGTTCATCTCCTGACGCACGTCAGCGTCCATGGCAGCGAGACCCAATCGATGCAGGATGTACATCATGTCTGAATCGCCGGCGTACTCTTTCTCGTCGAGGCAGACAATCTGCTGGTTCTTGGCGTCGCGCTGCGACTGGTCGAAAACGCTGAGCACACGGTCAAGCCTGTTGTTTATCTTACCGTGGAGCAAAGGTATCTGCACTATGATGCTGTCGTGTATCAGGCTGTTGATAAACGGGTCCTGCATGCCGCCCTCAACTACCTTGCCATCGTAGTCGAACGCGTTGTGAGTGACATAAACCACAGCCTTGTCGATGTCGCCAACACGGTGGCCGAGAAGGTAAACGGAAATCATGGGCACGGCATAGCCCTTCAGCTCGCCATCCTTCACCATGTTCTCCTCGGCATTGTATTGAGCGGCCAGATAGCGGCGGAAGCGAAGTGTCTCGGTGTCTACCCAAGTCTTCTGAAGCTCTATGAGGATGAGACGAACCGTGCCGTCATCCTCCTTGACCTGGGCGGCGAAGTCGATGCGGAACATCGAAATCTTGTCGCGAGTCACGTTGGGATGCTCATGGCGGCGCATCTCAACGCTTACGACCTCTTTCTTAAGCAAGGCAGACAGCACCGTCTTGGCGATGCGCTCGTCTTCCATCAAGAACTTGAACACGCAGTCGTATATCGGATTGGCTACGGAATATATCATAATCGTGTGGCTTTTATCTTTATGTCGCTAAGTTAGTGCTTTTTCCCAACACATACAAGACTTTTGAACAAAATACTTATTTTCTTTTTCAAAATGTTAGTATCTTTGCACTTAAAATAAACAAGTTAGCAAAGCAATGGACTACAATTTCAGAGAGATTGAGAAGAAATGGCAGAAACAGTGGGTCGACGATAAAACCTACAAGGTGACAGAGGATGAAAACAAGAAGAAGTACTATGTGCTCAACATGTTCCCTTATCCATCAGGAGCGGGATTGCACGTAGGTCACCCACTTGGCTACATCGCAAGCGACATCTATGCACGCTACAAGCGCTTGAATGGCTATAACGTGTTGAACCCTATGGGCTACGATGCCTACGGATTGCCTGCAGAACAGTATGCTATCCAGACTGGTCAGCACCCAGAGGTAACTACCGTAGCCAACATCAACCGCTATCGTGAGCAGCTCGACAAGATTGGCTTCTGCTTCGATTGGGACCGTGAGGTTCGTACCTGCGACCCTAAGTATTACCATTGGACTCAGTGGGCTTTCCAGAAGATGTTCAACTCATTCTTCTGCAACGGCTGCCAGAAGGCTCAGCCTATCGAGAAGCTCATCAAGCGCTTCGAGGAGAAGGGTTCTGCTGACTTGAACGTGGCTCAGAACGAGCAGATCGACTTCACTGCCGAGGAGTGGAACAGCTACGACGACGTGAAGAAGCAGCAGATTCTGATGAACTACCGCATCGCTTACCTCGGTGAAACAATGGTTAACTGGTGCCCAGGTTTGGGTACTGTGCTTGCCAACGACGAGGTAGTAAACGGCGTAAGTGAGCGTGGCGGTTATCCTGTCATCCAGAAGAAGATGCAGCAGTGGTGCCTGAGAACATCTGCTTACTCTCAGCGTCTGCTCGACGGTTTGGAGACCATCCAGTGGAGCGACAGTATCAAGGAAACCCAGAAAAACTGGATTGGCCGTTCTGAGGGTACAGAGGTAGTATTCTCTGTAAAGGACAGCGACGTGAAGTTCACCATCTTCACTACCCGTGCCGACACCATGTTTGGTGTAACCTTCATGGTGCTGGCTCCAGAGAGCGAGTATGTTCAGCAGGTAACTACTGCCGAGCAGAAGGAAGAGGTGGAGAAGTATCTGGACTATGTGAAGAAGCGCACCGAGCTTGACCGTATGGCTAACCACAGCGTAACAGGTGTATTCTCAGGAAGCTACGCCATCAATCCATTCACCGGCGAGGCTATCCCTGTATGGATTTCAGAATATGTATTGGCAGGATATGGTACAGGTGCCATCATGGCTGTGCCAGCTCACGATAGCCGTGACTACGCCTTCGCCAAGCACTTCAACCTGCCTATCATTCCTCTTATCGAGGGTGCTGATGTTTCAGAGGAGAGCTTCGATGCCAAGGAAGGTATCGTAACCAACTCACCTGTAGCAGGCAAGAGCAGCATGGATGGTTTCTCTCTGAACGGACTCACCGTGAAGGAGGCTATCGCAGCTACCAAGAAGTTTGTTACCGAGAAGGGCATCGGCCGAGTAAAGGTAAACTATCGTCTCCGCGACGCCATCTTCTCTCGTCAGCGCTACTGGGGTGAGCCATTCCCTGTATATTACAAGGACGGAATGCCACAGATGGTTCCAGAGGAGTGCCTGCCACTCGAATTGCCTGAGATTGAGACCTACAAGCCAACAGAAACTGGCGAGCCACCATTGGGCAGAGCCAAGAAGTGGGCTTGGGATACTGAGAAGAAAGAGGTGGTTGACAAGAGTCTCGTAGATAACAAGACCGTATTCCCACTGGAGCTCAACACCATGCCAGGTTTCGCAGGTTCTTCTGCTTACTATCTGCGCTACATGGATCCTCACAACGATGAGGCACTCGTAGGCAAGAAGGCTGATGAGTACTGGCAGAACGTGGACCTCTACGTAGGTGGTTGCGAGCATGCTACCGGTCACTTGATTTACTCCCGTTTCTGGAACAAGTTCCTCTTCGACCTCGGCGTAAGCTGCAAGGAAGAGCCATTCCAGAAGCTGGTGAACCAGGGTATGATCCAGGGCCGCTCTAACTTCGTTTACCGCATCAACAGCGATGACCACGACAAGGCTCCTGTATTCGTAAGCTTGAACCTGAAGAAGGATTACGACGTAACTCCTATCCACGTAGATGTAAACATCGTAAGCAACGATGTATTGGATATCGAGGCATTCAAGGCTTGGCGCCCTGAGTATCAGAACGCTGAGTTCATCCTGGAGGATGGCAAGTACATCTGCGGATGGGCTATCGAGAAGATGTCTAAGAGTATGTTCAACGTGGTAAATCCAGATATGATTGTTGAGAAGTATGGTGCTGATACCCTGCGTCTCTACGAAATGTTCCTGGGTCCTGTAGAGGCAAGCAAGCCTTGGGATACCAACGGTATTGACGGTTGCCACCGCTTCCTGAAGAAGTTCTGGAGCTTGTTCTGGGACAACCGCACCGACAACTACCTCGTCGACGACGCCGAGCCATCACAAGACAGCCTGAAGAGCGTGCACAAGCTCATCAAGAAGGTGACGCAAGACATCGAAGCTTTCTCATACAACACGTCTATCTCGGCATTCATGATTTGCGTCAACGAGCTTGGACAACAGAAATGCCACAACAGCAAGCTTCTGTCCGACGTGGTGGTGCTCATCGCACCTTTCGCCCCGCATATCGCCGAAGAGCTTTGGCATCAACTCGGCAATACCACGACCGTGTGCGACGCCAAGTGGCCTGAGTGGGACGAGAAGTATCTCGTGGAGAACGAGATACAGATGACCGTCAGCTTCAACGGCAAGGCCCGTTTCCAAAAGACTTTCGCGGCAGATGCCGACAAGGACACCATCGAGAAAGAGACACTCGCCGATGACAGGTGCGCCAAATACACCGACGGCAAGAAGATTGTCAAGGTCATCGTGGTGCCAAAGAGAATAATAAACATCGTGGTGAAGTAAAGATTTACTGGCGACGATGGGCTGAATTGTTTAATAGATTAATCATTAAGCAAAATGACAATAAACCAACGTGTAATATTCAACGAGACAAAAGACTATGCGGGCATAACCTTTGGCGTATGCCTCTATGCCTTCGCCTTCACCCTTTTTCTGCTTCCATATGAGATAGTGACAGGAGGGGTGACCGGTCTGTCGGCTGTCATCTATTACGCCACTGGTTTCCCCATCCAAGACACGTATCTCCTCATCAATATAGCATTGCTGGTGGTGGGCCTTAAAGTGTTGGGAGTGAAGTTCCTCATGAAGACCATCTACGCCATAGCGGTGCTGTATTTCATGCTGTGGTTCGCCCAATGGCTTATGCCCACTGATGCCAATGGGCACTATATCAAGATATTAGGAGAGAGCCAAGACTTCATGTCGCTGCTCATAGGCTGTATGCTGACAGGCTCGGCGCTTGCCATCGTCTTCCTGAGCGACGGCTCCACGGGCGGTACCGACATCATAGCGGCATCCATAAACAAGCACTACAACTTCTCGCTTGGACAAGTGTTGCTTGCCATCGACTTGTGCATCATCGGAAGTTGCATGTTCTTCCCGCAGTTTGGCGACACCATAAGCAGGGTCCACAAGGTGATGTTCGGCCTGTGCACGATGGTCGTGGAAAACTTCATGCTCGACCACGTGATGAACGTGCGCCGCGAGTCGGTGCAATTCATGATCTTCTCAAAGAAGAGCCAGGAAATAGCCGATGCCATAGGCACACAACTCGATCGCGGTGTTACCATCCTCGACGGACATGGCTGGTACACGGGTCAGGAAATGAAGGTGCTTTGCATACTCGCGCGCAAACGTGAGAGCACGCCAATATTCCGCCTCATAAAGATGATTGACCCCAACGCCTTCGTGTCGCAAAGCTCGGTAATAGGTGTATACGGTGAAGGATTCGACCACGTGAAGGTGAAAGTGCCAAGGAATAAACAAGGTAAAACAAACGAAAGGATAATAAATGAAAATAGTATTCGCGACCAACAACCCGCACAAGCTCCAGGAGATACGGGAGATTCTCGGTCCAACATTTGAGATTGTCTCACTTGCCGACATAGGGTGCCATGAGGACATTCCTGAGACTGGCAACTCTCTGGAGGCCAACGCACACCAAAAGGCCGAATATATATTCGACAAGTATCACATAGACTGTTTCGCCGACGACACGGGGCTTGAGGTTGACGCTCTCGACGGTGAGCCAGGGGTTCACTCGGCACGCTACGCCGAAGGCACCGACCACGACAGCGAGGCCAACATGCGGAAGTTGCTCGGCAAGCTCGGTGACAACGCAAACCGCAAGGCTCGGTTCCGCACCGTCATCTCGCTCATACAGATGGAAGGCGGCAATCCAGTGTGCTCACGCGAATATCGATTCGAGGGCACCGTGGAAGGCCGAATAGCCCACGAGAAGCATGGCTACGAGGGCTTCGGCTACGACCCTATCTTTATCCCCGACGGCTACGACAAGAGCTTCGCCGAACTCGGAGAAGAGGTGAAAAACAAGATAAGCCACAGGGCCAAGGCAGTGAAGAAGCTCGCCGAATGGCTCTTGAGCGAGTAGACACAGGCTGTCTTGTAAACATGGAAGAAACAAGACTATAATTAAAACAAGGAGCCCAATGAAAATCAATCATTGGGCTCCTGTCTGAAAGAAAGCGAAACTGTGTTGACAGCAATTATCTTAAATACAATCCCTTTGCCTTAAATCGCTGTCGCTTTAGAGAATATTACTGTGCTACTGATGGGGTTGACGTTGTGGTGTCGGCAGGAGTCTCTGGAGTGGCAGGAGTCTCAACTGGTGTCTGCTTCTCCACTGTGGTGTCGGCAGGCTGTGTGGGTGCCACGGTGTCAATGGGTGCCACGGTTGACAGACTTGACTGATTGTTGTCATTTGCGAAGACGTTGCTCACTGAGACCATTACCAATGCTGCGATAGCCGCGAAAACTAACTTTTTCATAATCGTTGAATTTTAATTTGTTTGTATTATCTTTTTTATCTAAACCGCCTTACCTTGCATTTAGCTTGTCAGCGTGTTCACTATCTAATATCACAATCAGCGTGCCAAAAATAGATATTTTTATATAAGTAGTTGATAATCAATCATCACGGCGTGCCATGCCAAAAAACAAGCATTGTGGAAAGTGTGGAATCAGTGTGGAATATTTCCCCAAAAGGGTGTGGAATCACAATGTGTCAATGTGTGGAACAAGGGAAATGTTTTTGCGAAATTTATTGTTTTACGTAAAACCATTGCAATAAAAGACTTATAAAAGCAGTTATCAAATAAAAAAGACATCTATGATAACAAGAAAAATACTCCTGTGCATGATAGCTCTTATGGCATTTGCCATGGAAACGCATGCGCAGTGGAAAGCATACCTTAGCTACTATGAACCCAAGGAGATAGAGCAAGCCAATGACGGCATAATCTATGTTCTCGCCTCCGGCGGATTGTTCAGCTACTCCACGCAAGACCAGGAGGTGAGAATATACGACAAGACCACACTGCTTTCCGACTGCCAAATATCACATATAGCATGGTGCAAATCAGCCAAAAAGCTCGTCATAGCGTATGACGACTACAACATCGACTTGCTTTCGCAAAATGACGACGTGGTGAACATGCCAGCATACATGAACACGTCGATGACTGTGGATAAAACCATCAACAGTGTGGATATCCATGGAAACGACGCTTATATCTCCACCAATTTCGGGATAGTGAGGCTCAACGTGGCCAATGCCTCGTTTTCCGATACCTACCAACTTGGCTTCCGCGTGGACTATTGCTACATTGACAACCAATATATCTATGCCGCAAGCTCCACGAAAGGCCTTTACCGCGCTAAACTTGCGTCAAACCTCCTCAATCCAAGCCAATGGACGCGCGTGGGCAACTTCACCGCGCGCACAAAGACAATGGACGCCGACCTGCTCGCCATTGTGAACAAGGTGAAACCCGAAGGGCCAAAATATAACAACTTCGGGTTCTTGAAGATACACAAGGGAAGGCTGTACAGCTGCGATGGAGGTTTTGATTTAATAAATGACAGACTCTACCCAGGTGCAATCCAAGTATTAAATAATACGACATGGACAATTTATCAAGACGACATTACAAAATCCACAGGCATTAATTACCAAGATGTCATGAGCCTTGATATAGACCCACGCGATGAAAATCATGTCATGGCAGGGGCAAAAAGTGGTGTCTACGAATTTAGGAACGGCAAATTCATAAAACTTTGGAACGATGCCAACTCACCCATCGAGAGTTTCAATAAGCAAAGTCGTGACTACGAAATGATGTTAAGCGTTATGTTTGATTCTGATGGTAATTTATGGGCATTAAACAGTCAGGCACCAACACAATCAATAATAGAATACACTAAAGACGGGCAATGGGTCTCGCATAAGCATGACGAGCTTATGAAGCTTAAATATCTTTTTCCAGAGCCACAAAGCCTTGGATTTATGCAAGGCTTGATGACAGACAGCCGTGGACTGATATGGTTTGTCAATAATCACTGGACCGTGCCCTCGTTCTATGCCTATCAGACTGGGACAAATACGCTCAACAGCTATCAAGGGCCTTTTGTCAATGAGGATGGTACTTCGGTGAATATCACCTCTTGTCAATGTGTTACAGAGGATAAAGGCAACAACATGTGGATTGGCACTCCAGTGGGACCATTTATGATTGAAAGCAGTCAGTTGGGAGAAGCTAATCCTATCCTCACGCAGGTGAAGGTGCCACGCAACGATGGTACTAACTTCGCCGACTATTTGCTCTCAGGAGTAAACATCAAGAGCATCGTCGTCGACAAGGACAATCGTAAGTGGTTCGGTACCAACGGCAATGGCTTATATCTGATTGCTGCTGACAACATCACGACGTTGGCTCACTTCACCAAAGCCAACAGTAAGCTGCTATCTGACAATATTCTCTCTTTGGCAATCAATGACGCTACGGGCGAACTCTTCATCGGCACGGATCAGGGACTGTGCTCTTACACCGGCAACATCAGCGATTCCAGCAATGGCATGACCAAGGACAATGTTTGGGCTTACCCCAATCCCGTGAAGCCCGACTATACCGGTGCCATCACCATCACCGGACTGGAGAATGGAGCCAGCGTGAAGATCGTCACGAGCAACGGCGTGCTGGTCAACGAGGGCACTGCCAGCAATGGAGAATATAAATGGTATGGCATCAACCGAGACGGCAAGCGTGTGGCCAGCGGCGTCTATATGGTGGAAGTGGCAACGAGCGCAAGTGAGAAAGGAGTGGTATGCAAAATAGCTATTGTAAGATAAGTATTGCTTTCTTCTTCTTCCTTTTAGCGATATTGCTGTTTGTCGGCTATACGCCTACAAACGACGGTGACGGATACATAGAGTATGCGCTGATGTCGCTAAAAGACGGGCAATCCTATCCTACGCATTCCTCTATTATGGGTCAGCCTTTTATTTGGAACATCGGACAAATCAATCTGATCGCTCTCTCGCTATGGCTGACACACAGTATCGTGCCCGTGCTGGTGCTGATGTGTGCCCTGAAGGCTGTTTCTGCTTACGTCGTTGCGCGCATTGCGGAACTGCTTTTCAACCACCGCGCAGGACTCATTGCCATCCTGCTCTATATCGTTTATCCCAACAACTGGGGGCAGAGTACCATGCTGCTCTCTGAGATTCCCTCTGTAGCACTCGCCCTTACCGCCTTGTATCTCACGTTGAAATACAACAGCGCAAAGGCATGGATGGCGGCAGGCCTCTTGTTTGCCGTCGCCACATGGATACGTCCCATCTCTCCTATTTACATCGGTTCCGCTCTTCTTTATCATCTTATTTTCAACCGCAAACTGATTCTCAGACGCTATGCTTGCGTCGTGGGCAGCTATGCGGCCTTGCTCATTGTCTTCGGCACCTCGTGCTATTTGCGCACAGGCTATTTCCTTACGCAGCCCACCACATTATGGTTTAACTTTGCTGCCAACACTTATGAGAAGAGCACAAAGGTGGAATACAATCAGCCCGTTTACCCAAAAGGCACAGCACGCTACATTGCTAACCGTGAGAAACTTACGGCTCTGCAATGTCGCGACATCTGGAGACAGCGATCTCTGCAATGGCTCGGCAACCACAAAATTGCTTATCTGAAGAAAGTGCCCGGGCGGATCTTCTGGATGTATTACGAAGACATCGACAACATAGCGGCATTCTTGACGGACAAGCAACATGCCGGGGACAACTATGTCACATTGCCGGTGGCTTCAATAGTGCATCAGATCAATAGCCTCTCGCCGATTCAGTATTTTGCGCTTGTCAATGAAATCTATTATCTCATCATCGTTCTGATGGCTGTCACGGCGACAGCGCAGTTGCTCCGCAAGCGGGAATATCGCAGTGCTTTCCTGCCTCTGTTCATCGTTGTCGCCGGTTCTTTGGCCTTAGTGCTGGTTTCTCATGGTGAGACCCGCTTCAAGGCTCCTTTCATGCCTTTCCTGTTTATGTTGGCGGCAAGTGTGGAACTACATTTATGCCGTTTGTTGAGGGGCCAGGAATTTCTTGGACACCACCTTCCAAAGAGCAATTCTTAGTTGATCGATCAGTATGGAACCAGCGTATATCGCGATGATGAATAATGCTGTAAGTCCTGCAAAGAGCATACCGTCATAGTGTAGATAGAAATATTTGATAACAGTATGATATATCTCTGAATTGAAATATGGAAAGCAGTGCACAAGAAATACAGCAAAGCTCGATGCTGCAATCCAGTTGACAATCTTACTCTTCAAGCGTACGTGATATAAGAACAATACGATCAGTACGGCCAGGGAAATGGTAAAAAGTGACGAGAACTTGTATATAGTATCGGCTATCATTTGCAAATGGAAGTAATAGCCGCAAAATACTATTACAGCTGCAAGACAATTGATGACAATGAATATAAGTGTAATCTGCTTTTTTGTGAGTGACTTAAGTCCGTCAGCATATAAATGGATGTAACGGGCCAAAAGATACAGAATGCAGAAAGACATAGGACTCCTGCCTTCAAGAAAGCCTTGCTCATTCGGGCTCAACCACCCATACATGCTTTGAAGAGCCAACGCACAGCAAATCGTAATCAGATATTGGCGTTGACTGGCACTTTTGATAAAGGCATTGAGAACCGGTGAAAACAGATAGAGTGACAAATAGATAGGTATAAACCAATAGTCATCGGTGACAATTAAATGACACAGAAAACGCCAGGAAAAGTGGACGTTGGCATCGAATATGAGGAATAGAATGTAGGAAAGAATGGAGTAGAAGAAAACTTGAAATAAGAATTCTGTCAGCCGTTGCACTCTTGGGTGAATGCCATACCATCCTGAAAGAATAATGAATACATCTACACAAGTAAATGTAGCATTTGTCATCCAAATCTTGAGATATGCGCTAATAGGGCTGGAGTAAATCGATAGTTGATCTGTTGGAAAATCAAAACTAATGAAATCTACATGAAATGTGATAACAAGGAGCATGGCTGTTATTCTGAGCAGCTCCATATTGGAATCTCTTTCTTTTGCCGGCATAAATACTTTTCTCTGTAAAGATGCTGCAAAGATACTAAAAAGAATATGAAAACACTTGTTTTTGTTTGTGATAAGTGTTTGCTGCTACTCTTATTTTATCTCTTGGTCGATGTGGTGCCATTGTCAGTTCTTGAACCCATCAACGTATCATTCCGTTTTCTTTCTCTTCCCTATGATGATGCTCTTGAGAAGGCGAATCCGCCAGGCAGACGGGTAGCAAACGATAGTCGTATGTAGTATTTTTCGTGATAAAATACCTTCAACTTTCTGTTGCATTCCAGAGAGCGAAGAAGACTGATGATCACTGAAAACAGCGTTCAAAGGTTAACCATCCATTTTAGGCCGCCTTTTCTATAAGCTGTAAATTTTCGGCAAAGGTCGAAAATTTACAGCTTTATGGTTCTCATCCACCTTCAAACTGCCTACAACGACCTCCGCCTTACCGATATGCTCCACGTAGACGGCTATGAACCGTGCTGAAGGCATCATTCCGGCATCTATATATATTAAGGTGTCGAAACACGCCTGATGCGCGAGAAAGTTCCTGATAGCGGCTCTGCCTATGTTCTCCGGATACTTGATCAGCCGACAATGGTCTATCCCGGCTACCGCATCGTTGACAGAAGCCGACGATGCCGGAGAACCGTCGTCGGCAACAACGATCTCCCAAGGCATCTGCAAGCCACGGCACTGGCGGTAGAGCTGTTTCACTTGCTCTACGCACGAGTCGCAATAGACGGGTATAAGTATTGACAGACCTTGCATGGTTTGAAAGTATATCATGCAAACTTACATATAATTTCTAAGAATATACACCAATAAGATAAAAAAGTACAGTCTACAGTTCAACATCGTCTCTCAGTGCCTTTTGCCATTCCCATAAGTGTAGTCGTAATAGGCACAGTCATATTATTAATGGTTGGTCACGGCGAGGCTCGGTTTTACATAACACTGGCATCCTATGTACGCCCAGGATATATAAAGACCGACATACTTCATCTTGTCTGCAATCTCACCGCATTCTACTGCACATGGAATGGTGAAGTATGGTTTCTTTTCCCTTATACCATGCTCTGCCTACGCAATATCAAAAATCGCGAATAGGGTCACAGCTTTCCTTGCTCACCCAAATAGCTGTCCTTGAACCCTAAGAAATAAAGTATGCCGTCTATTCCCATCGTGTTGATGCTCTGCTTGGCGTTTGCCACCACGCGAGGCTTGGCGTGGAAGGCTATGCCCAGTCCGGCCTCCCCAATCATCGGCAGGTCGTTGGCGCCATCACCCACGGCTATGGTCTGGGCAAGGTTCACCCTTTCCACCTGCGCTATGAGCTTCAGAAGCTCCGCCTTGCGTTGCCCGTCCACTATATCGCCGACATAGCGGCCCGTCAACTTGCCGTCGTCGCCAATCTCCAACTCGTTGGCGTAAACGTAGTCGATGCCGTATTTCTTCCGCAAGTATTCACCGAAATAGGTGAATCCTCCGCTCAGGATGGCAATCTTGTATCCGCAAGTCTTCAGCACGCTCATCAGCCTGTCTGTGCCTTCCGTGATGGGCATGTTTTCGGCTATGTCTTTCAGCACGCTCGCGTCGAGACCCTTCAACAGCGCCACGCGCTCCTTGAAGCTCTCCTTGAAGTCTATCTCCCCATGCATGGCGCGCGCCGTTATCTCACTCACCTTGTCGCCGACCCCGGCGCGCTTTGCCAGTTCATCTATGCACTCGGTCTGTATGAGCGTGGAATCCATGTCGAAACAAATCAGTCTCCTCATCCTGCGATACATGTCGTCATGCTGGAACGAGAAGTCCACGGCCATCTCCTGCGACATGTTCATCAGCTCCTTCTGCATGGCCGCCGTGTCGGCCGGATTGCCTCGCAGCGAGAACTCTATGCATGCCCTCACGTTACGCTCCGGATGCTTGATGCTCATCCTGCCAGTGAGACGCAATATGGAGTCGATGTTCAAGCCTTGCTCGGCTATTATCTTCGTGGTGGCCTCTATCTGGCGCGCCGAGAGCGAACGGCCTATAAGGGTGAGTATGTAGCGGTTCTTGCCTTGATGGTTCACCCAGCTCTCATACTCATCGTCGCTGATGGGGGAGAAATATATGTTCACGCCCAGCTCCGTGGCCTTGAACAGCAATTCCTTCATCACTTGCCACGAGTGCATGCCGTCGAGACGCATGAGAATACCGAGCGACAAGGTGGAATGGATGTCCGCCTGGCCAATGTCGAGCACTTGTGCGCCATATTTAGCCAAGATGGCCATGACAGACGCCGTGAGACCGGGCCTGTCCTGACCTGTTATGCTTATTAATATCTGTTCTTCCTTTTCTGCTGTTTTGTCCATTTGCTGAATATTGTTACCGTGGCAATATGCTTGTTATTTGCAAAGTTAGTTATTTTTGGCGGAAACGTTCATGTTTCCTTACCCACATTTCAAATGTGTAATCTACATGAATGTGGAAAACAAGCTATCTCTTCATGTAATATCTTGAAAGACAGCACACTCTGAAGACATTATACAGAAAGAGGCTGGGATTGTCGCCCATAAGCCTGCGCCTTACCGCAACGTTTGTCAACCGAGTTATCCACACTGTTATCCACAATAGATGATGGCGTCGCAGGCGGTCCACAAGGTGGAGTAGGGCGGAATAGCCTTCCAGCTCTTTCCTGTAAGCGTAGAGCGTGCGCATGGCCTCTTCGGTCTTTTCCAGGAAACGCGCGTTGCTCTCGAACCTCACGAACAACAATGGGTTGTCGATGTGCAAGACGCTTACGTTATTGTCGGCCAAGCCTTTGCCGAAGAGCGTGTCCTCATAGCCGTAGGTCTTTATCTCCTCACGGAAAGGGTTGTCTGTCACCACATGCCTTTCAGTCATGAAGTTGCCTGAATGGAAATTGGCGTATGGTCGCTCATTGCTCTTGCTGACAGAATAGCCTCGCTCCGCCTTCATCTCGTTTCTGCACCTCAGGCTCGACAAGTCGACACTGCCTTTCGCCACCTTCAAGCTGCCTACCACGACATCGGCCAGACCCATGTTCCTGGCGTAAGCGTCGATAAAGCCCTCAGAGGGCATCATTCCTGCGTCTATATATAATAATGTGTCGAACCGTGCCTCACGCGCGAGAAAGTTTCTTATGGCCGCCCTGCCGACGTTCTCGCGCCGCTTGACAAGCCTGCAACCGCCAATCGAGCTTATCTCGTCGTTCAAGGCATCGTAAGGCGAGGGTGAGCCGTCGTCCGCCACCACTATTTCCCATTGCATCTCCAAGCCCTGGCATTGGCGCCGCAATGCCAAAGCCTGTGCCACGCATGAGTCTTTGTATACGGGTATAAGAATAGACAGTCCTTGCATGGATGCAAAGTTAACCATTTTCCACAAACTTATT
>ERZ1032009.41-NODE-41-length-30316-cov-5.774627_pt1 | contig 30316 bp, 29 predicted proteins | sample MGYA00516700_ERZ1032009 | MGnify/ENA primary metagenome ERZ1032009 (study PRJEB33719, sample SAMN04261292) | wastewater metagenome | biome: rural village; feature: human; material: feces | host: Homo sapiens | place: El Salvador | collected 2013-01-14 ...
TAAAAGTCCTCCAGTGAGGTGACCTTAAAGGCGTCAAGGTAACAGACCCGTACATGCTGGTCTTCGGCCAAGAGCTCCTGCATGGCAGCCTTGACTACTGAAGACTTGCCCCAACGGCGAGGTGAAATGAGCATCACGTTGATGCCACCGCCAAGAAATGTCTTCAGGTTTCTCCTGTCATCCTCGCGGTCAATGAAGTATTCCTTTTCCGCTATCGTTCCATATTCAAAAGGTACCTTTGCCATAATAATCCTTTTTATTTTTGTTGCAAAGATACAAAATTATACTATTTGGTATTATACCAACTGGTATAATTTAATGTTAAAGAAGAATAAAGTCCGAAGATCAGAAGGATAGGTACCGTGATCCATTTTCGGGTCGCGGAGCAATTTGACTCAACATGGTCATCTGTATTAAAGAATGCAAAATAACACACCTAAATCCGTTGAGATTTAATTATTATTTATAATTTTGCAATTTGTGTAATATGATATATTGTACATCACGTTTTTATCATTGTATATAGGAGAGTTATAAGATTCAACAAGCATAAGAAAAATGAGATCAATAAAGAAAAGATTGTGTTCTGTATTGTCTATGCTGTCATTGGCCAGTATAACGATTCCTGCCCAAACCATATACGTACACGTAGAGCAGGAAGGCAAGCCACTGGAGCAGTTGGGCACGGCTGAGTTTGACGTCAGCACCGACTCGCAGCCATGCGTGGAATTTGTCGATGGCAAGGCGGTGATGACCATCAATGGCAACCGCGTGGCATCGCTACCGATGAGCAGCAACGGAACACTGGTGATTGAACACCAAAATCCCGAGACCGCAACCAACATCAACAAGGTGACGAAGAGCCCTTCCGAACAGCATCCTTACGTGACGCTCTACTCGCCATTTCAGCTCAAGGTGCCATGGGGATGCGAAGCGTTCGTGCCCAAGTACGACCCCAACGACGACGTGCTGCTGCTCAATGCCAGTACGCAGGCAACACCCGGAGCAATCGTTCCACCCGAAACGGCACTCATAGTGAGCGGAACTGAAGCCGTCGACTTTGAAATAACGGCACAGCATCCCACCTGCACTCTGCAGAGCGGATTGACGGGTTCGTCGCTGAAGATACACCCCTCTGCCGAGCAGACGGTATTCACCTTCGGCGTAGGCAAGAACGGCCCAAACATGGGCAAGTACGGATTCTACCGCTTTACGGGCAAAACGCTCAATCCCGGACTGTGCTACCTGGTGTACAACCCTATCGAAAACATCGTCAACGCCGTCCTGCTCAGCCACACCACCACGACGGGCATAGCCCCGACACCACTCAACGACTACCGCACACAACACGCCAAGTATATCGAGAACGGCAGGGTGATGCTAAGAAAGGACAACAAGAGATACTACATTAACGGACAAGAGGCAAAATAAATATGAAGAAACCCTACGTCAGTCCCACCTCGAAAGTGATACGGATGGAGACCGGCAACTTGCTAATAAATGCCAGCGGCATTACGGACAAAGACATTAAGGCGCCGCTCGATGGTGACACCGAGACCGACGAGCAATGGTGATAAATACGCAGCACGGCACCTTCAGGAACGTGGCTGCAATACAACAGAAGTGTAAACGACAACATATATAAACGGTAAAAACTACAATGAAAAGGATAGCAACAGTACTCGTAGCCCTCGTGGCTACGCTCAGCACTTATGCACAGAAGGTTGAGGTTTATCTCAACGGAGAGCATATCGACACCTACTATAATACCACCGAAAACCAATACCGATTCGTATTCAAGCAGGTTGACGACTGGCAGAACATCAACGGCTACGACTATGTGGAGATAGGCGGACGGAAATGGGCTAAGATGAATATTGGAGCTACGTCCATAGCCGATTCGCCCGAGACCTCGTACGGCAACTATTACGCCTGGGGCGAGCTTGACACCTACTACAAGTCGTTCAACTCGGAAGACAAGGTAAACTCAAAAAACTCGCTCATTACGCACATTCCTGGATTGAAGTACAGTTATAACTGGATATGCTACTGTACCGGTAACACCGTAAACGAGTTCAAGGAGTGGAGCCCTACCCCATTCGGTAGCGGCACGGTGCTTCAGGAGGAGTACGACGTGGCGCATCAGAAATGGCAGGGGACATGGCGCATGCCTATGTGGGAAGACTTCCAGAAACTGTATGACGCTTGTGGCGGAGCTACCGCACCCATAACGGATGTGCCGGAGACCATCACAAAGGGCGGAATATACTGGATTGAAGCCCCCAAGACCATCGATGGTACAGCATACAACGTCAGCGGCGTGCTATGCGTAGCCACTGCCGACCGCACCAAGCGTGTGTTCTTCCCCGCAGCCGGCGGCGTACGTAACGTACAACGCGAAAGCAAAGGCACACTCTGTGCCTATTGGTCGTCGTCGCTCTACACCACCGACACAAAACACGCCTACTGTCTGTACGTAAACAATAAAAATGTTACGACAAAGTACAGCGGATTAATCCGTGCATACGGTCTCGCCATCCGCCCCGTATCGGATTGATGCAACTAAAGGAGAATGTGCAACAGTCACAAGCACAACGCCCCTGCAAGGGCAAAAGCATACGTCTTTCGAGAGGCGTATGGTGAGCCGAGCGCGTAGCAAGTTTGTTGTTGTTGCAAAAATATTTAGCCAGCCCATGCAATATTCCGCCCTTTTGCGCATTTATGCAAATGAACAAGCTGAAAAGCATGTATCGTAAACAAAAACAAAGTTAGTCATAATATGAAAAAAAGCATTGTACACATGGGCCATGCAGCCGTTATGGCAGCCCTGGCCGCTACCACGCTTGGCTCGTGCGCCACGCAGAAGAACCAGCAGAAGACGGATAACAGTATGAACGCGACCAAGATCGAGAGCAACCTCGATGAGCAATACCTCATCCTGAGCGACGCTGAGCAGAAGGCTGTGGCCCAGACCAACGACTTTGCCTTCAACCTTTTCCGCACCCAGGAGGGCGCGGACTCCAAGGTGCTCTCGCCCATCAGTGTGGCCTACCTCATGGGCATGCTGGCCAATGGTGCCGATGGCGCCACGCAGGCCGAGATCATGAAGGCGTTGGGGCAGGACGGCACATCGCTGCAGACGCTCAACGACGCCTACAAGTCGATTGCCAGCCATGCGTCGGCGCTCGACCGCTGTACCCAGATCAACATAGCCAACTGCATCGCCGTGAACAAGCAGGTGACTCTCAAGAACGAGTATGCCACCGCCATGAAGGCCCTCTTCGAGGCACAGGTGGAGAGCATGGATTTCGCGTCGCCCAAGGCCCTGGGCAAGATCAACGGATGGTGTGCCAAGCAAACCGACGGCATGATTCCCAAGATCGTGGACCAGCTCGACGCCACCGCCACCGCCGTGCTGATGAACGCCATCTACTTCAACGGCACTTGGGCTTCCAAGTTCGACAAGAGCCAGACCAAGACGGAGGCGTTCCGCGGTTACACCCGCGACATCAAGAAGGTCGACATGATGCGGCAGGAGCATAAGTTCATGTATGCCGACAATAAGGATTACGCTGCCGTGACCCTTCCTTACGGCAATGGCACCTACTCGATGACCGTTATCCTGCCCGCTGAGGGCAAGTCGACCACCGAGGTGGCGCGGCAGCTCAACGGCAAGAAGTTTGCCGAGCTGCAGGCCGGCATGACCGAGTGTTTGGTCGATCTGAAGCTGCCCCGCTTCTCCACCACCACCGAGACCCCGCTCAACCAGCCCATCTCTGCCCTTGGCGCCCCGTCGATTTTCCAAGCGGGCCAGGCCCATTTCAGCAACATGACCGACGCCCCCATGTATGTGTCGTCCATGCTGCAGAAGGCTAAGATAGAGGTGAGTGAGAAGGGAACCAAGGCCGCCGCGGTCACCGCCGCCATCATGACGATGTCGATGTATCAGCCCGATGAGCCACGCCACGTGGTGTTCCATGCCAACCGCCCGTTCATCTACATGATTACCGAGCGCGCCACCAACACCATCTTCTTCATCGGCCAGTACACCGGCCCCACGGAGTAAGCATCCCCATCTTGCCAGGCACCGCCTTCGGCAAGCCTTCGAGCCATCCCTGCGATGCGCTTTTGCCAACCACCTTTGGCACATATGCAGAACGCCTGCGACCGCTGGGGGCGCAGGCGTTTTGTTGGTGTCATGGTGTGGCGTCGCATCCTGCAGCCACAGTACTTGCACCATCCGATGCCCCAGCCTTTCTCCTCGCTGATTTTATCACCCCTAAGTTACATAAAATGTGATAGTAAAGACAAATATATAAACGAATAGCTACGGAGGCAGGATCTTTAGATTTTACGCTGCGGCGGAAATGAGTATAACACATTCCTTGGATTAAAATCAGCTCTTTATCTTCTTCACCACCTCCTCATCAGCCGGCAGCCACTTCACGGAGCTTAGCTCGTCGCGTGTGAGCCATTTGGCAGCCTCGTGCTCGAGGAGAGAGAGGTTGCCGCTTTTCACTTTGCAGAGGTAGCAATGCATGGTTAGATGGAAGTTAGGGTAGTCGTAGCTGACTGTGGTGATTAGATTTTCCACGGAGATTTCTGTTGCCAGCTCCTCGCGTATTTCTCTTTGCAAGGCAGCTTCGGGCGTCTCGCCAGGCTCCATCTTTCCGCCCGGAAACTCCCACCAGTCTTTCCATTCGCCATAACCACGTTGTGTGGCAAATATACGGTTGCCGTCGCAGATTATGGCGGCAACCACTTCTATACGTTTTCTTTCTTCTGTGTTCATAATTATCCAATAGCTTTATATTGACTTGCAAAGGCGTAGGTGGCTTCCGACATTGGCGTATTCAGATGCCATACTATCTGCATTGGCTTTGAGCCCTCTATGCTCTTCATCGTAACCTGTCCGAGATAGGTGAAACCCATACGGCAACCGTAGTCGGGATGTTCTACCTGCTGACGCACGAAGAGGAGCATGTTGTTCTCGCCATTACGATAAGCCTCGGCCTCGCGACTACCTTCGCGCACTCGGTTTTGCGTCTCCCAATGGAAGAACTCGCGACTCTGGGCGTAGTCCTTATAGGCAGTCATCGAACCCTCTTCGCGTTTCTTTATGATGTCTACGTACATCGCCTCGAGCTTGATGTCTTTCAATCGCTCCATACCTTCGCGCGACGTAGATTTGCGCTCTATGGTGGAGAGTCCAAGCGCAGCCTGTATCTGGGCCTTAGAGTAGACGCCATGCAGACGAAGCGGATTCCATTCCTTGTAGACCGAATTGTCGGCTTTCTCTGGTGCCGAACATCTGTCTCGCAAGTAATCGACAACCTCATGCAACTCTTGTATGAACAGTTGGTCGGAAGCTAAATCGCGGAACATCTCCTCGATGCTGGCGTAGGTGCCAGCCTTGTCGTAAAGGTCGTAATAGAGCATCACGGCACAACGCTTCTGCTGCTCGGAGAAAGTATGGGTGTCGCAACGGAAACCGCTTTCCACGAATTGCAGAAGTTGGGTAAAGTAAGAGAACGAATCGGTAGCGAGCCATTTCTTTGTGACGGCAAACTTTATTTGTGCCGAATGTGCCGACACCTCGCTTTGGACACCAGCCATCTGGCACATCTCGCCCCATGTAAGGCTGCCATATATCTTGTGGAAAGGGATGTGGCTGTAGGCCAAGAAGCCCTTAAGCGAGAACTGACCGTTGCATACTTTGTGGTAGGCAGCAATCTCCTTGACAATTCGACTTCGGTTAAGGCTGCGTAGATAGCCGTCGATGTTGGCAAGGATTTCTTCTTTTGCCTTTTCTTCCAATACTATCTTGCAACCGAAGGGCGCATTGGTGAAGCCTCCCTCAATCTCTTCCCTGATGTTGCGCGAATGTCGGCCTATGAGAGCCTCAAAGCGGTCCTTATAACTGAATTCGGCACGCGAATGGCCTACAAAGTCGAGTACGGTAAGGTGATCCTTGCCCTTGTGCAGACGTAGTCCTCGGCCAAACTGCTGGAGGAAGACCGTGGCACTTTCGGTTGGACGAAGGAAGAGAATGGTGTCGACCTCTGGAATGTCAACGCCCTCGTTGAAAAGGTCTACTACGAAGAGATAGTTGATCGTTCCAGCCTGAAGCTGCTTCTTGACGAGTGCGCGATGGTGGTTGTCGTCGTCGCTCGTAAGCACATCCGTACGCAATCCGGCAAGCGTGAACTTGGCGTTCATGAATCGTGCGTGCTCCTTGTCTACGCAGAAGCAAAGCGCACGAACCTTGTTAAGTTGGCCGTTTCCGATGTACTCCTGCATCTTCTTAAGGATGAGACCGGTACGGAAGTCGTTCCGGGTGTAGACACGCGACAGCTCGGAGATGTCGTAGCCGTGGCCGCTCCATTTCACTTCCGTCAGATCCACGTTATCAGGGATGCCATAATAATGGAACGGAGCGAGCAATCCGGCGTTCAAGGCTGCAGGAAGACGTATTTCGGCAGAGATGTGTCCGTCGAAGAAAACCGTGATGTCCTCCTGTTCGTTTGTACGTTCAGGCGTTGCTGTAAGACCAAGCAGAATGTGGGGCTTGAAGTAGGTCATCAGCTTGACGTAGGTTGGGGCCACGATGTGGTGAACCTCGTCCACAACCATATAGTCGTAGAAGTCCTCTGTAAGCTGCAGACTGTCCAAACGGTTGCGCAACGTGTCCTTGCTGGCAAAGACATGCTGATAGGTGGAGGGTTCGTTGTTGCCATCCCATACGCTACCGAAGTTGGGGTCTTCGAGCACTATGCGGAAGGTTAGCATGGCCTGACGAAGGATTTCCTGACGATGGGCTATGAAGAGAAAACGGCAGTCGGGATGAGTCTCGCGGTAGCGTTTGAAGTCGAAAGCTGCAATAACGGTCTTTCCTGTGCCCGTGGCCGCCACCACAAGGTTGCGGAAATGGCCGTGCACGTTTCGCTCCACATCCAGCTTCTCTAATATCTCCTGCTGATAGTCCTTGGCACGCATAAGGTCGAGAGCCGAGAAATCGAGCAAAGGCGTTTCCCAATCGGCTCCCAATGCCTTCTTCAAGCGTTCGTCGCTAACGCCGGGAATGAAGTCCTCGAATGTAGAGTCGCACCAATAAGCCTCAAACGAATGGCGCACCTCGTCGATAACCTGTGGCAGCTCAAACTGAGTGGCCTTGAAATTCCATTCCTTGCCATCCTTTAAGGCATAAAGCGAGAGATTGCTTGAACCGATATAAGCCGTGTGGAAACCAGAGTTGCGAAGGAAAATATAGGATTTGGCATGCAGACGGTCTTGCGTTCCGTCGTATGAAATCTTAATCTCCGTGTTGGGCAAGGAAGCCAATCGTGCAATGGCGTCGTAGTCCGTAGCACCTGTGTAGGTGGTTGTTATGACGCGCAGCTTCTTGCCCTCGCTTGTGAACTTACGCAAGCTGTTCCAGAGCAGATTAAGTCCGCTTGTCTTGATAAACGACACCACCCAGCAGATTTCGTCGGCACAGAGAATCTCGCGGTTGAGTTCGCTCTCCATGTCGGCGGGACCTCTGCCTCCGAAGAACAAGGCGCTTCGGCTGAGGGAGGTTATAGGGGTGATAGCCTTCAGGTGTTGCTCTATGTCGGGATACTCGCAGTTTGTGCGGTCTACGATAGCCGTAAGGATACTTTTCTGAGCGTCAATTAGGTCGAGTTCCGTATCATCCACGTTGAATTCACGGCCTAAAGTCTTGATAACAGAATTAACAAAATCAGTATATTTGTCGGCATCCTGATCATCGGGCGTGCCTGAAAACGCAACCTCGATAAGGTGCTGGAGATACTTGCTGAGAATATTTACAGCATCGTCCTTCGCAATCAGCTTCTTGCCTATATAGAATCGCCCAGCGTCCACCTCGTTCAGTTTCAGCTTGAAGAGGCGGTTGATAATCTGCTCGTAAACGCCGGTATGGATATTCGTGTCTTGCATAAACGCAAAAGAGTTTATGATTATGTTTTTTTTTTTATCTGGCGCAAAGGTACATTATTATTTGTTATATCACAAATTGTGGTAAAACAAATAATAATGAAATGTTTCTTTCTTTTAATATAGTAGTGCCTTTTCTTTGCCTCGATGCATCTTGTGTCATAATCATTGAGTTAGGAAGAAATTGGGAGAAAAGCAGGGAATAGTGCAGGAATTACGTAATAAAACGCCCGAAGATTTGGAGGTTATTCACTAATTGCGTAACTTTGCGTTGCGCAATATTGCGCAACGCATTAATTTGTCAATGAACTATGTTGAAGAATCATTGTCCTTGATGATCAGTTCGCCTAGCTGGAGGTCGCTCACAGCCTGATTTCTCCTTGATGTACCATGCTATAACCATTTGTTGATAGGGTTGACAGCTTTGCCAGAGTTCGATGAAATGAAACTCTTTGCATCAACATCAGATGCAATATCAATCTCAGGGTAGGACGAAAGTTCTTTCGCCATCTCACTGTCAGTAAGATGGTGTCCACGACTAATTGCCTTGACTGTACGCGGGTAATCGCTTGACACAGGCTTTTCTGCTAATGGCTGCAAACTAGCCCTACGCTTGCCGACAATCTCAACTCCTTGCAAAGATCTGAATATCTTTCGCAGACTTGAGAGGAGTGACTCGTCTTCTATTCGTAAAGTGATCTCTGTCATTGCAAGAATATCTATTGGTTCCGACTGCAAATGTAGGAAGAAATCGGGAGAAAAGCAAGAAACCTGCTGGAATATTTTGTGGTCAATAAAAATAAACCAGCAGGTTACCGGGAGGAGTTACTCTATCACTCGCGCGTCGTCGTCGCGGACAGCCTTGCAGCCGTCGAGGAGGGGACGCTCGAGGACGCGACCCTGCGTCGCGTTGCGGTGAGCCTGAGCATGGTGGACGAGCTGGAAGCCAGTGATGTTCTTCTTCTGGTTCCATGCCTTCGGGCTGTCGGCGGGGATGCTCTTCACGGCGATGGAGAAGCGCCCCAGTTCACCGAGGTCGACGGTCTGTCCTTCCTGCAGATGCTGCTTGATGGACAATGACAATGCCTTGATGGCTGCCAGGACGTCGGCCTCCGACAGCGTCGTGGCATGCTCAATTTCCTTTGCGATGGTACCCATGTTCACCTTCTGCGCCTTGATGGTGTGGGCGTAAAACTTTCCGTAGCCTTTGTGGCTCTTGATGTTGTTCTTACGTAATGTGTAGTGAATCATGATTTTAAAACATTTAAAGTGGTTGGAACTGTTGCAAAGATACAACATTATCTTCACATAAGCAAGAGATGAACTAGTAATTTAACTTAAATTGCGAAGTAATTTAACTTAAATTACCGAGTAATTTAACCTAAATTACCGAGTAATTTAACTTAAATTACTTGATAAACTAACTAGGGTGTAAGGTTAGCTGTTCCATTTGTACGGTGCGATATGTCGGTAAATAGGAATACAGGAGATAAACACCTTGATCAGTGTTTACCTCCTGCCCAATTTCATAGGGATAACCCTTCAAGCCTGTCTTCATAAGTTCCAGGTATGAAGTCTATGTCAAGGCATTATTTCTCCAGGACACCCAGCCCGGCAGGCATCCATACCTGCATGCGTGCGGCCCCTCTGTGATTCCAGGCATAATAGGGGATCATCGTCAGGGTGACTGGACGGGATGACAAGATCCCGTTGCAGTCTGTACTCAAGGCCTGTACACTTGTCGTCAGTGCAGTCACGCTGAATTGCTTGCCGTCACCTTCGGTGTTGGTAATCTTATATCCCGGCATGGTCTTGAACACGGCCTTGCTATCCAGCACGGTGTGCAGCACGTCAAACCCTTGATTGTCAGGACTCTCGGCACAGTAAACCAGCGGACCGCGCTCCACGGCCACACGTCCCTTGTCGTCAGCCACCCTGCTGTCTGCTATCACCATACGCGGTATCATATCCAGATGTATGCGCACCACGTCACCTTTCCTTGCGCCGGATATGCTTACATAGCCTTTTTCCGGGCAAGAAGCGTCGATGGTCTTGCCGTTTAGGGTCACCGACCATGAGGTTTTCATGCTGTCGCTGAACGCATAGAGGTCGCTTGGCACCACTTCGCTGCGTGCCCATCCTGGTATGCGCACCTTTAGCGTAACGTCCTTTGCCTTGCTCTTCACCACCCGGATACTGATATCTCCGCTCCAGGGATATTCTGTAGTCTGCTGAAGCGTGACTTCCTTGCTGTTCACCTGCATCGTCGCTATGTTGTCTGCAAAGAGGTTCACGTAGATACTGTTGTCCTTGACGGCATAGAGATAGCCAGGTACAGAGGGGATGAAGCGGCAGAGATTGCTAGGACAGCAGGCGCACCCGAACCACGGCTGGCGTGTCGTCGTACCATCGGAATTGAACTTATAGGCACCGTCGCTTGACAACGGGTTGGGATAGAAAAACTTACCGCCATCCATGCTCATTCCCGAGATGACGCCATTATACAGCGTGCGTTCCAAGCAATCGATGTACTTGCTGTCGCCATGCAGGAGGAACAACCTAAGGTTGAGATAGCATTGTGCTATGGCAGCGCAGGTCTCGTTGTAGGCCGACATGTTCGGCAGTTCATAGTTCTCACCGAAGCCTTCGTTGTTGTGGCGTGCGCCCACTCCACCGGTGAGATAATACTTCTTGCTGACGATGTTCTCCCATATTGCGTCTATTGCCTTGATATACGACGAGTCACCTGTCAGTGCAGCGATGTCTGCCATGCCTGCATACATATAACCCGCCCTGACGGCATGACCCACCGCCTCGCGCTGCTCCACAACAGGGATGTGGCTCTGCGAATAGGCGTTCCTGATGTGCGTGCGCCCGCGGTAGTCCAGCATGTATTTCGCCTCGTCCAGGTACTTCTTCTTTCCCGTGAGAACATAAAGGCGGGCCAGTGCCATCTCTGCAATCTGATGACCTGGGACCACTGTAGTCTGCCCTGCTCTAGGCCCTATCTCCCTCACCACACAATCAGCATACCGCTCTGCGATGTCGAGGAACTTCGTGCTGCCTGTGGCCTGGTAGTGTGCGCATGCGGCGTCGACCATGTGCCCCAGGTCGTAGAGCTCATGGCTGCCGTTCTCCACTTCCGACCACCGACTTGGTCCAGCCCATGGATGCGGTTTCTTGGGGTTGATGGTCCGTGCGGTATACAGGTAGCCATCACTAAGCTGGGCTGCCGCCACCAGCGTGAGCACGCTGTCGATATAAGCCTCCAGCACCTTATTTGGATATGTCTGCAGGCTGTAGCTCGCTCCTTCTATCGTCTTATAGACATCGGTGTCGTCGAAGGGGAACCCCATGAACTTACCCACATCGTATGCTTCGTCCGGGTTGGCTGCCTTCACAAAGTTGCTGTACCTGTCCTCACTCTCACATTTACTGAATGCCAGAGGGATGGTCACATCGGTAGCTGCCTTAAGGCGGTCGCCCCAGAACGAGCCGGCCGTCATCTTCACGCTGGTGAACGGCACCTGCGTGTATGGGTAGCCGTTACCGGTCGGCTGCGCTGCCAAAGTTGCACAACAAGCCAGGGCTACCAAAGTCATGATAAGTTTCTGTTTCATCTTCATTTGCTTAGAGTTGTACCGTGACAGGCTTTTCTTCTACAGTAACCTCTTTCACCTGCATAGTGCCCACGAGGCGGATGCGGAAGGTGTGACTCTTCAGCATGCCCTTGAAGGAGTGGCGGTCGGGCGTGATGGTCAGTGTGCGGTCGGCATCACGGTAGGTGAAGTGCGTCTGGTGATAGGCGCCTCGCTCATAGCCATAGCCGTCGCCGGCATCCTCATAGAGCGCGAACGAGCCGTCGGCACCGGGGTAGACCTTCACATCGAGTGTCTCCCACGACTTCTCACCCGTGTACTGCACATCGGGTCCGAGCGGTAGGATGGTGCCCGCCTTCAGATAGACTGGCATGATGTCGATAGGGCAGAGACGGTCTATGGTCTGTCCACCGTCGTGGCGCTCGTCGGTCCAGAAGTCAAACCACTGCGTGCCCTCGGGTAGATAGACCGTCACGGGTGCGGCCGCCTTCTTCACGTCGGGGAAGATGAGATGCCCCTTCTTCTGCTGGTCTTTCCAGGTGTACATCGGGTCGGTGACCGGCTTGACAAGGATGTTACGGCCGAAGAGATACTCATCGTTGAGGCGCGAGGCGTGGCGGTCCTTGGCGAAGTCCATCACCAGGGCGCGCATCATGCTGCCACCAGCCAGGGCGCAGTCGGCCACATTACTATATATATACGGTTGGAGCGTGTAGCGCAGCTTGATGAACTTCTTGATGGCATCGTAGGCCCAGTCGCCGTCCTGGCCCATGAGATAGATCTCGCTGACCATCGGCGAGGAGCAGTGGTTGCGCATGAGCGGCATGAACGTGCCCCACTCCATCCAGCGCGTCTGGAGCTCTTTGATGGCGGGGTTCGTGGGCTGCTGGTCAAACTCCCAGTAGAAGAATCCGCCGAGGTCAGTGTTCCAATAAGGGATGCCGCAGAGCGTATAGTTCAGTCCCGAGGGGATCTGTTGCTTCATCTCCTGCCATGAGGCGATGATGTCGCCGCTCCAGGAAAACGTGCCATAGTGCTGGATGCCGAAGGCGCCGCTGCGCGTCATCTGCAAGGAGCGCTTGTAGTTGCCCTTCATCGCCCGCTGGTGCTCATAGATGCCCCGGTTGTGAAGGATCGAGAACGCGTTCTTCACGCTGCGCCATGAGCCGTCGAAGGTCATATAGTCGTCATCGCCCGGTACCTCGAAGTGGTCGGGCTCGGTGGAGTCGGTCCACCAGGCGTCCAAGCCCATGCCATAGAGGTTACGGAGGTAGCGCCAATAGATGTTGCGTGCCTCTGGGTTGAAAACGTCGTAGGGCATCACGCCATTGTTGCGTGGCCACGTGTCGAAGGGCAGCAAGGCATTGATCTTCTTCAGGTCGGCGAAGGCCTTTGTCCACGGTCCGAAGTTCGCCCAGATGGTGATCATCAGGTGAGCGTTGTGCTGATGCACATAGTCGACCATCGCCTGTGGCGACTTGATGCGCGGCTCGCCCTGAGCAGGGAGGTTCTTCATGTCGCCGGGGAGATACTTCTTCCACGCGGGGTCGTTCACCTTATTAATATAGTAGGGGTTCATGAAGTCCATGGCATTCCAGTTGGAGTCGCAGCCCCAGTACTGCCAGTCCTGGACGATGCCGTCGAGGGGGATCTGCAACTCGCGGTGCTTGTCGAGCACGGCGGTGAGCTCGTCGCTGGTCTTGTAACGCTCACGACACTGCCAGAAGCCCGTCGCCCACTGCGGCAGCATCGTGGCTTGGCCCGTGAGGTCGCGGATGGCGGCGATGACGCCGTCGGCGGTACCGTCCTTATAGAAGAAGTAATAGTCCACGTACGGCCCCACCTCGCTCCGGAAGGTCGTGCCCTCAGCGTTGTCCGTGAAGCGCGACCGGCCGGCATTATCCCAGTAGAGGCCGTAGCCGCGCTCGCTCATGAAGTAAGGGATGGAGATATAGGTGTTGTGGTTCCAGATCTCCACGTCGCGGCCGCGCTGGTTCATGAATGTGTCGCGCAGCTGTCCGAGGCCGTAGATTGCCTCGTCGTCCTGTAGACGGAACGTCTGACTGAGGGCAAACTTACCCTTGTCGACGGCGTTCGTGCAAGGGGTGATCGAGGTCTTGCCCGTGCGGAGCAGCGTGGTGCCCTTGCTGTCGGCGAAGGCGATGGTGCCGTCGGAGAGGTTCAGGCTGACCGCGATGTTGTTGCTGGCAAGGCGGAGCTGACCGTCAGCCTCCTGAGTCTTGACGCTCTCGCGAAGTTTCTGCCCTTCGCCGAGGATGACAGAATAGCTCTTGCGCTCCTTCAGCGTCAGGCTGGCTGGCAGCACCCTGACACGGACGATGGATGGACTATAGAAAGAGATGTAATACTGTTTGTCGCCGATGGTACGCTCGCCACCAGTGATGATTCCCTTGGCGGATGCCGTCATGACGGTTGACAACAGCATGATAATGGAAAGCAGAAAATGTTTAGTCATAAGATGCTTTTGGTTTAATGGAGAGAAAATGGCACTGTCACTGGCGTTCTGTCGTGACAGTGCCGGTTAAAATTGAATATTCAGTCTGTCAATGCCGGCAATTACTCATCATAGCCGGGGTTCTGCTTGAGGTTCCCGTTAGTCAGGGTCTGGCTGTGGGGAATCGGGAACAGGTTCCTGGTTTTATCGGATGCGCACGCGGTTGCATGCGTTGATGCCGTCATAGGTGCGCACCCAGCTCTGCAAAGGTATGTCGTCCTCGTTTTCAGTCACGGGCATGTTTACCTGCTTGGCAATCACGGTGCAAACTTACATAAAATTTTTGAGATTATACGCCATTGAGATAAAAAAGTTGAGACTACAAAGCAAGTGTTGTCGGATTAAGCAGACCATAAAAAAACAGCCGCGGCAAGCATATTGGATGCTTGTCGCGGCAGACTTGTAATTCGTAATTCGTAACTCCTAACTCCTAACCCCTAACTCCTAACCCCTAACTCCTACTAAACTTTCGGCACCTTCTCCAGGTTGCGGGCAATCTCCTCGTCGGTGACGGTGTAGTTCTGCAGGTCGCCGTTGATGTAGGCATCGTACGACGGCATGTCGATGAGGCCGTGGCCGGAGAGGTTGAAGAGGATGACGGGCGCCTTGCCCTCGAGGTTCGCCTTCTTCACCTCACGGATGACGGCGGCGATGGCGTGCGTGCTCTCCGGTGCAGGGATGATGCCCTCGCTCTGTGCAAAGAGCATGCCGGCGGCGAATGTCTCCAGCTGCGGGATGTCGACGCCGTGCATCAGGCCGTCCTTGATGAGCTGGGAGATGATCACGCCAGCGCCATGGTAGCGCAGACCACCGGCGTGGATGTTCGACGGCTTGAAGTCGTGCCCGAGGGTGTACATCGGCAGCAGTGGCGTATAGCCAGCCTCGTCGCCGAAGTCGTACTCAAACTTTCCGCGGGTGAGCTTCGGACAGCTCGCTGGCTCTGCGGCGATGAACTCTGTGCCAGGGTGCGTGCCGTCGAAGATGTGACGCATGAACGGGAAGGCGATGCCACCGAAGTTGCTACCGCCACCGAAGCAGGCGATGACCTTGTCGGGATACTCGCCTGCCATCTCCATCTGCTTCTCTGCCTCCAGTCCGATGACGGTCTGGTGGAGGGCTACGTGGTTGAGCACGGAGCCGAGCGTATACTTACAGCCGGGCGTCGTCGTGGCGAGCTCGATGGCCTCAGAGATGGCCGTGCCGAGAGAGCCGGGATGCTGCGGGTCGGCGGTGATGATGTCCTTTCCGGCGCGGGTGGACATCGATGGCGAGCCCTCAACGGTGGCTCCGAAGGTGCGCATGATCATCGAGCGGTAGGGCTTCTGCTTCATGGTGATCTTCACCTGATAGACGGCAGCCTCCAGACCGTAGAGCTTCGCGGCGTAGGAGAGGGCTGCGCCCCACTGTCCGGCACCAGTCTCGGTGGTGACGTTCGTGTCACCCTCCTGCTTGCAGTAGTAGCACTGCGGCAGGGCAGAGTTGATCTTGTGCGATCCGAGTGGGTTCGTCGACTCATTCTTGAAGTAGATGTGCGCCTTCGTGCCTAGCGCTTTCTCCATGCCATAGGCACGGACGAGCGGGGTGGCACGGTAGTAGGTGTACTTGTCGAGCACCTCCTCGGGGATGTCGATCCACGCATGCTCCTGGTCGAGCTCCTGCTTGGAGCACTCCATATTAAAGATGTGTGCCAGGTCCTCGGCGTGGAGCGGCTCGTGGGTGGCGGGGTTCAGGGGTGGCAATGGTTTGTTGGGCATCTCCGCCTGGATGTTGTACCACTGGCGAGGGATGTCGCTCTCTTGCAATAAAAACTTCTTCTGTCTCATAATATGTTGTTCTTTAATCTACATTATTAATATAAATCACTATGCGTACCAGTGTATGAGAAGGTCAGTATAAGATCTTTATCATTCTGCCACCAGATGAGTAGCCAATCAGAATTGATATGACATTCCCAGTAGCCATCATAATCACCGCTAAGAATGTGAGGACGAAATTCGGCAGGAAGTTTCCCTGTGGCTTCTAACAAATTATAAACAGTTCGGAAATCCTCAATATGATAGCCTCGTTTGATGCAACGTTTCAGTGATTTCTTGAAATGGCCAGTATACTTAATATTGTACATAGCGTATTATGCTTGTATTTGCTTAATGAGGTCGTCGACGCTATTGGCGGTATAGATAGTATCTGAACCATCTTCTAAAGAACGTATAGCTTCCATTGCCTCGTCATTAAGATATGCATGGCTCTCTGGATCATAGAGTCTTGTCGGCTTCTTGATTTCCGTTGATTTCCATCCCATCTTGCTAATCAGTTTCTTGACAAAACTGAAGTCATTGTTGGGTACTTCAATAGTTAATGATACCATAGTAATACATTTTAATGCTGCAATATTAAGAAAAAAATCCCAAACGTGCAAGCACTAAAGCCAAATATTCAATTCTAATAGACAAAAAAACCGCTGCAAGTAACTGATACACTTACAACGGTTGTTTCTGTTTCCTTCTGTTCTTTTCTGTTGCCGATAAAGAAGTGTTGCTTACATAGCCGAGAGGTAGCGTTCTGCCTCGAGGGCGGCCTGGCAGCCGGAGCCTGCGGCGACGATGGCCTGACGGTAGTGGGGATCGGCACAGTCGCCGGCAGCAAAGACACCTTCGACGTTCGTGCGCGGTGTGCCGGGAACGGTCACGAGATATCCTGTCTCGTCCATGTCGAGCTTTCCGCGGAAGATGTCCGTGTTCGGCTTGTGGCCGATGGCAAGGAAGAAACCGTCGATGGGCAGGTCGTAGCGACGCTCGTCGGCCTCACCTTTGCGGAAGACCACGTGGGTGCCCTCCACGCCGTTGTCGCCATAGAGGCCGAGTGTGTTCGTCTCGAAGAGGATCTCGATCTTCGGGTTCTCCTTCACGCGGTGCTGCATGATGTCCGAGGCACGGAGGTAGGGCTTGCGCACGATCATGTAGACCTTCGAGCAGAGTCCGGCGAGATAGGTGGCCTCCTCGCAGGCAGTGTCGCCACCGCCGACGACGGCGACGACCTTCTTGCGATAGAAGAATCCGTCGCAGGTAGCACAGGCGGAGACGCCCTGGCCGTTGTATTTCTTCTCATCGTCCAGTCCGAGATACTTCGCTGAGGCACCGGTGGCGATGATGATCGTGTCGGCCTCCAGCTGGTCGCCACGGTCGGTGGTGACGACGTAAGGCTTCTTCGAGAAGTCCACGTCGGTGATGATGCCGTCGCGGATGTCAGCGCCGAAGCGCTCAGCCTGCTGGCGGAGGTCCATCATCATCTGGTTGGCGTCAACGCCTTCGGGGTAGCCAGGGAAGTTCTCCACGATGGTGGTCTGCGTGAGCTGTCCGCCGGGCTGCAGGCCACAGTATTCCACGGGCGAGAGGTTAGCTCGTCCGGCATAGATGGCGGCGGTGTACCCTGCGGGTCCGCTGCCGATGATTAAGCATTTTGTATGTTCCATTATTCGGCTAAAAGTTTCACGATCTCTGCCTCTACATTCTCAATCTTCTCCGTGGGCTCGAAGCGAGCGATGACCTGTCCCTTCTTGTTGATGAGGAACTTGGTGAAGTTCCACTTGATGTCGGGTGTCTCGCGCCATGTGGGGTCAGCCTTGTCGAACATCTCCACGAGGATCGGGGCAATCTTGTTGGTCATATCGAAACCAGCGAAGCCCTTCTGCTCCTTGAGGAACTTGAACAGCGGGTCGGCATCGTCGCCATTGACCTTGAGCTTCTTGAACTGTGGGAACTCCGTGCCATAGTTGAGTTTGCAGAACTCATGGATCGACTCGTCGATGCCGGGCGCCTGCTGGCCAAACTGGTTGCAGGGGAAGTCGAGAATCTCGAAGCCCTCAGCATGGTGCTTCTTGTAGAGGTTCTCCAGCTCGGTATAAGTAGGAGTGAAACCACACTTTGTGGCAGTGTTTACAATGAGGAGCACCTCGTTGGCATACTCCTTGAGCGATACGTCGTGACCCTTACGGTCCTTAACCGTGAATTCGTAAACAGTTCTCATTTTCTTGTTCTTTCTATTCTTTGGTTTGAAATTGTTGTTTCCGTGAATATAGTTATATGTGCAAAAGTACAAAAAATGTTGGAACGAAAACAATGCCGAGGCAGTGAAAAAAGATAGAATTAAAGTTATTTAGGGATTCTCCCCTGAGCGATAGGGATTCCCTACCGAAGAATATCCATTTTCTCCTTGCACCGACGATGGCTTTTGCTTACTTTTGCAGCAGAAAACAATTAAAACGTTACGATTATGAAAAAGATTTCTACACTCATGATGATGACGCTGGTGGCCATGCTCACCCTGAGCTTCACCAGTTGCGACGAAGATGATGATATCGCGTACACCCTCGAAGGCACATGGGAGGGCAACATGTATGTCAGTGAGAGCTACAATGGCCGCACCTATGACGCGACCTACTCCGAGATCTGCTTCCTGCGTGATCCTTACAGCTACTCCTCAGGCGCCGGCTACTGGATCGATTACTATAGCGGTGCGCCGTGGAAGTACATCGCCAACCACATCACCTGGACCGTGCGCGAAGGAGCGCTCTACGTCCACTTCTACGAGGAGAACAGTGACGTGGTGATCTACGACTACAGGCTCAGCGACGGCTTCTTCGATGGCGCTATCTACTACGGTAACACCCGCGTGGACTTCTCGCTGAAGCACACGTCCTCACCTAACTGGGGCAGCTACTACTGGTATGGCGACGACGGCTGGTACGACGGCTGGGACTACTACGGCTACGCCAAGCAGGGCAGCATCACCACACGTGCCTCGAAGGACAGCGTGGAGCAGCCGAAGAGATTCTTCAGAACGAACGATAAATAAAACAAGGAAAGGATACGACCATGAAACGGATATATACAATGATGACGATGGCCATCGCGATGGTGGTGACCTTCTCGCTGACAAGCTGCGGCGATGACGACTATTGGTACGACTGGTATGACGACGACTACTACTGGGGTGGTGACAACGACTACCGCGGCGACGAGGGACAGGGCACGGAGCAGGACTTCTATGTCGCCATGGCACAGACGCTCGCCGGACAGTGGCGCGGCGACATGATGGCCTATGAGCTCGACGACCAGGGCGTGGCCATCGACAGCATCTACTACTCGACGGACATCGAGTTCCAGCAGTATAACGACCAGAGCGTCAGCGGAACGGGTACGCAGTACGACTTCCTTCAGGGCGCCACACAGCCGGACATGACGCGCAACTTCACGTGGTACATCGACACCACCGACGGCAGCATCTACCTGACGTATAAGGAGACGACCAGCTACGGACAGAACTACGACTACGTCATGCGCATCGCCTACGACGACCTGAACCTCAGCGACCGCACGTTCACGGGCTATCTATGGTCGAGTGATGGCTATGAGGTCGACGACTTCTGGTTCGACCGCTTCCAGGAGAGTGGCTATAATGCCAAGGCTGCCACAAGAGCCGGCAAGACTATGCCACAGAAGAAGCAGGTGAAGAAGATCATGTTTGTGATGAAATAAAAATTCTACCCAAGCCCGCCCTCCCTTCGGGAGGGCTTGGAAGGGATATCTGCTTTTATTGCAACCCCCACAGCGCGGGGCTGACGGCCGTTGCCTCCACCTTGTTCTCGATGTCGTCGGGGAGGTTGCAGAAGAAGTCGATGCCCGTGCGGTATTCCAGTTCGTCGATGGTGATGGCAAACTGGCTGAGGTCCTCCATCGTGTAGTATCTGCTGACGGTCTGGTCGATCCAGAATGCCATGGCGTTGTAGTGCTTCTGGCCATCGGTGCCCGTCTTCTCGCGGAGCAGCGCCATGAAGAAGTAGCGTGGCACAGGGAGGACACCGGAGATGGTCTTGTAGACTTTGTTCTTCCCGCCATAGCTACCGCCGTCGATGGTGCCACCCTTGCAGACGTAGAGTTCGTCGCACCAGGTGTAGTCGTTCTGCTTGGCGAGGTTGCGCACCTTCGTCTCCATCTCCTCCCACACGCCGGCGTTGAAGGCATGGATCTGGGGCTGCATGTTCGTCAGGTAGAACGTCTGGATGTTCGCCTCACGGGTGCAGAGGCGGTCTGCGGACGGACAGATGTGTCCGTGATCGTAGCCCGAGCGCCAGTAGTAGTCCTTTGCGGGCGACACCGCCTCGGGAAGCAGCGGGTCGAAGGGATACTGGTTGCTGGACGACTCGTAGCGCTTGGTGTGGCTCTGCATCATCGTCTTGTCCATGACGTAGGCGCTCCAGCGCTGTGCGCCGAGTTGGTCGTCCCATTCGGTGATGTAGTTCACCGTGTTCGAGAAGCCGTACTGGCTGCTGGAGAAGGTATGGATGAGAATGCGTGAGCCGTCCTTGACGTGCGGCATCTCCAGACGTGTGTAGGCGGCCTCGATGGCGGGGTTGGCGTTGCTGTTGGCGTTCTGGCTGCTGCCGCCGTTGTCGTCGTCGTCACTGCTGCAGCCGGCGAGGACGGCGAGGAGGGTGAAGAGAAAGATGGTATAGCGTTTCATGGGTAATGGTGGGAAAAAGAAAGCGCGGCAAGACGCATATGCAACTACGTCCGACCGCGCTTTCAGAATGTCTTTTTACAGTGACTTGTATATCGTCGAGTATTACTTCTTCAGCTTACCGTAACGGTTCATGAAGCGGTCTACGCGACCTGCAGTATCAACAAGCTTGCTCTTGCCAGTGTAGAACGGGTGCGAGCTGCTGGAGATTTCGACTTTTACCACTGGGTAAGTTTCGCCTTCAAATTCTACTGTGTCTGTTGTCTTGCAGGTAGAACGAGAAAGGAACATATCGCCGTTGGACATGTCCTTGAACACGACGGGGCGATAGTTTTCGGGATGAATACCTTTTTTCATTTTGTTGTTATGTTATATTAAATGTATGTCGCTAGATAAATAGCGGGTGCAAAATTACAAAGAATTCTGCACCCGACCAAATTATTTAGCTTTAATTTTCTGATTATTCGATGGAAAGGATCTTGCTGCCGTAATTGTACTCGGGCGTGTTACCCTTGTAGTTCACCAGTGTGCCCACAATCTTCACCTTCTGACCAACCTTCAGCTCGTCGGCACTGGTGAACTTTGCACCGTTCAGACCGTAGCCATTGTAGACGTAGAACTGCGTCGTCGTGGTGCCGTCGTAGATCTGTTATACTTCTGGTTCAGCGCACGATAGCGGAACCGCATGGGCGAGAAGGCATAGCCCACCTCGGAGGCATAGACATTGGAAATATTTTTTGGAAATGAAAGAGATTTTAGTTGATTTTCTGTTTCATCATCTATTATATCAGAATTTATTGCTAAGTTTGCAAATAAATCATAGTGAGAAACTAGGATAAAAAAGATATGAAAGTTTTTCAGAGTTCCATCTTCCGCGCCCTCTGCGCCATCGTCGTCGGTGCACTGCTGGTTGAATATGGTGAGCAGACGGTGACCTGGATCACCATCGCCATCGGTGTCATGTTCCTCGTCTCGGGCGTCATCAGTTGCATCGCTTACTTCTCCGCTAAGCGGAGCAGCAGCGACATTGACATCTATGACGCACAGGGCAACAAGATCACCCATTCGGCACCACCGTTTCCCATTGTCGGCGTGGGCAGCATCATCCTCGGTGCCATCCTCGCGCTGATGCCGAACACCTTCGTCAACGGACTGATGTATGTCCTGGCGGCGATCCTCATCCTTGGCGCACTGAACCAGTTCTTCAACCTCGCTTCATCAGCGAAGTATGCCGCCATCGGCATCGTCTGGTGGATCTTTCCCATCATCATCTTCCTCGTCGGACTGCTCGCCCTCGTCAAACCGAGCATGATGGCTGCCGCGCCACTGATTATCATCGGCTGGTGCATGATCGTCTATGGCACTGTTGACCTCATCAACGCCATCAAGATCCACCAGTGCCGCAAGCGTTTCGTGAAGGCGGAGGAAGCGGCTGCCAGCGCCGATGAGATCACCTCAGAGGCAGAGGCTGGGCAGGAAGGCTAGTCCATGGGTTGGCTTGATAAGCCAACCTGTCTGGCAGCGAACTGCATTAGACAAGCCCCTCGATGTACTTGCACACCATGCCGATGCCACGAACGTTCTCGCCACCCTCGGGGATAATGATGTCGGCATAACGCTTCGTCGGCTCGATGAACTGTTCATGCATGGGCTTGAGGACCTTCAAGTAGCGGTCGACGACCATCGAGACGGTGCGTCCGCGGTCGATGGTGTCGCGCTGGATGTTGCGGATGAGGCGCTCATCGGGGTCACAGTCGACGAAGATCTTCAGGTCCATCATGTCGCGGAGCTTTTTGTTGATGAGCGTCATGATGCCCTCGATGATGATCACCGGCTTCGGCTCGACGTGGATGGTCTCCGGCAGTCGGTTGCTGAGGATGTAGGAATACGTCGGCTGCTCGATGGCCACGCCATGGCGCAGGTCATTGATCTGATGGATGAGGAGCTTCCAGTCGAAGGCGTCAGGGTGGTCGAAGTTGATCGCCTTGCGCTCCTCGTCGGTGAGGCCCGTCGTGTCGTTATAGTACGAGTCCAGGGGCACCACGGCCACGAAGTGTGGCGGCAGCGCCTGGACGATTTTCTTCACCACGGTCGTCTTGCCCGACCCCGTTCCACCGGCGATGCCGATGATGGTAATCTTGTCGTTATTAGCTTGCTCCATATCAGTTTCTTTAACTTTTTAACTCCAAACTCCTAATTCCAAACTCCTAATTCCTAACTCCTAACTCCTAACTCCTAATTCCTAATTCCTAATTCCTAACTCCTCCATCATTCGCTGGTAGTACTCCGCCTTCTGCTCCAGCCGCATGGGGAAGGCACGGGAGGAACTCGGCTCACGATAGAGGCGCAGCTCGCGGCCTTCGAAGGAGAACGGCCGCCACGTGCCCATCTTCATGCCGCGGGCGTCAATGGCGTAGTGGTCAGTGAAGATGCTTGTGGCGAGCTGTCCAGCAGCCAGAACGGCACGGCACTCCGGCAGGGAGCGGAGCATGCCGTCGAGGTCCGCGCGCTCGACAACCTCCAGATCCTTGTCCGATGCTGTTCCCGTGGTGCGCCGTATGCGCAGGCAAGTGTCGAAGATGGCAATGCCCTTCTCCTTGAGGAACGCTTTCAGCTCCGGGAGCCGATAGGTCTTCCGTTCCTCATCGACGAAGTGGAGCTTATCCCCGAAGAAGATCAGTCCGATAATGCGCCACATGTCGTTCGTGAAGTTCGGGTAGTACCACTCCATGCACCACCGTTTTGGCGCAGGAGGAAACGTGCCGAGCATCAGCAATTTGGCTGTAGCAGGCAAAAACGGCTCAAACGGATGCGTCTCTATCTCATTCATTGGCCTGTTCCTTAACCAGATACACCACCACCGGCAGGTGATCGGAGAAGCCGTCGAGCCAGACGCCACCCGCTGTGGTACGCTTTGGCTCACCCTTATATTTGCCCTCTGTCTGGAAGAGGTAGGGCATACGCTGTATCTCCGGCTGCCAGAACTTCAGCGAGCTATAGTCACGAGCACCCTTCTGTGAGAGGAGCCCCTGCGAGAGGATGATCTGGTCGAAAAGGTTCCATGCACCGTGATAGCGCAATGTGCCCGTACCCTGCTTGGTGAGGATGTTGTACCATGGGTTGTACATATCATCCTTGCCAACCATGCTGATCTCCTCCTTCGCGGCGAGGATCACGTGCATCGACTTGTTCGTCGGGTCGTCGTTCATGTCACCCATGACGATGACCTTTCCCTCTGGGTCAGCACGGAGGACAGAGTCTTTCACCGCCTTGATCTGTGCTGCGCCCACCTCTCTATAATAGGAGCCATTGAAGCGGCTCGGCAGGTGGCAGACGATGACCGTTAGATGCTCACCAGCTAGCTCGCCGCTGACGGTGAAGAAGCCACGGGTGATGAATCCTGAGTCCTGCTTCTCCGTGGGGATATACGGCACGAGTTTCGTGTCGTGCACCTTGAAGAGCGACGGCTGGTAAAGCAGTGCGCAGTCGATGCCACGCTTGTCCGGACCCTCGATGTGTAGGAACTGATAACTACGCTTCGCGAGCTCCGGCTGTGCACAGAGGTCGGTGAGCACGCGGGCGTTCTCCACCTCCGCCAGTCCGATGATGGCGCATCCCACGCCGGGGAGCTTCGTGGTGCCCATGTCGCTCAGCGCGCGAGCCATGTTATGGAGCTTGTGGGTGTATTTCAGTCCGTTCCAGCGATAGCTGCCGCCCGGGAGGAACTGATAGTCGTTCTTGCCCTCATCATGGCAAGTGTCGAAAAGATTCTCTTGGTTGTAGAAGCCCACGGCATAGACGGATAACTTCTTTTGTCCCGACGCGGTCAGGACGATCATCAGCAATGCCGCAAAGGCCAATAGATGTTTCTTCATGATGTTTGCTCTATGTTAGGAATTTGATGCAAAGATACGAAATCTTGGTGGTTGATGGCAGTCGTTGCTGACTTTTTTTTGTAGTTTTGCACTCGCATTAGCAATTATGTAATCAACATCCTTCCCTTTGGGAAGGCTTGGTTAGGACAAATATGACAAAACTCTTTCTCGTTCGCCACGGTGAGACCGTGGACAACAAAGCACAGATCCTGCAAGGACAACGGCAGGGAGAACTCAATGATACCGGCCGGGAGCAGGCACGTGAGGCCCGTGACAAGATGCGCCACGAGGCTATCGACGTCTTTGTCGCCAGTGACCTGCGGCGGTCCATCGAGACCTGCGAGATCATCGCCGAGCCGCACTTCCGTGGCGATGAGGGCTCGCCAGTGCCACAGATCAAAGAGGTGGTGACGACATCGCTGCTCCGGGAACGCGACTGGGGCTCCTTTACGGGACGTTTCATCCCCGACCTGAAGGATGAGCCATGGCCGGACGACATCGAGAGCCTTGAGCGGATGAAGAGCCGTGCACAGAACTTCATCACCTGGTTGCGCGTCACCTATCCCGACCAGACGGTCCTCGCCGTCGGCCATGGCATCATCAACAAGGCCATCCAGAGCGTCTACTACAAGAAGCCGATGAACGAAATCCACAAGATGGGCAATGCCGAGGTCCGTGTCCTCATCCTCTAAAAAAAAAGCGCCACCCAGGACATTGCTGTCTGGATGGCGCTCGAATATATTAATAACTCTCAATTTTTTTGTTTCGTTAGGCTAGGGGAGGGGCGTTATCTCCTGCCGAAGTGACCACCGCTGCTGTGGCTGCTGCTGCCACTGTTGCCGCCACCGAAGCTACGGGCCGGTGCACTTTTGCCGCCACCGAAGCTACGACTGCCACCGCCGAAGCTGCTGCTCGATGAGGAACGGGTCGTAGCACCACTGCCGAAGCTGCGTGAGGGAGCACTACTGCTGCCACCGAAGCTGCGTGAGGGAGCGCCACTGCCGAAGGAGCGTGTGCTGCCGGAGCGTGTGCCGTTGGGCGAGAACGTGCCGCGGGGCTGTGCCGACGATGACCGACTGCCGAAGGTCGAGCCGCTGGGACGCGTCACCGTCGTGCGTGTGCTGCTCTCCCGGCTGCTGTTGCCGAAGGTGCGGCTGTTGCCATTGCCGAAGGTGCGGCTGTTGCCATTGCCGAAGGAACGTGTGCCATGGTTCACACCGTTGCGGGTGCCGAAGCGCGGCTGGCCACCCTGCTGCTGGTTGTCGAAGCGTGTGCCGTTGCCGAAGGTGCGGTTGCCCTGTCCCATCCGTGTGCCACGACCGTAGTCGCCACGCTGGAAGCCGTCACGCATTCCGATGCGACGGTCACCGCCGGGGCGCGGACCACCCCATGTGCGGCCATGATACCAGCTGCGGCCACCATTCATCCGCCAGCTGTGGCCGCCACGGTAGCTCACGTAGAAGCCTGGCCGACCGAAGTAGAAGTAGTCGCGATGCGGATAGCGCGCATAGATGCGGAAGTGCCAGAAACCACCGTCCCAGTAGAGCGGACGATAGAAGTAGGAGGCATCACAGTACATCCGGTACTGCCAGTCGAAGAGGATATAGCTCAGGTCGAGGTTGCGCTGGCGCCAGTACATACCGTAGAGGTCGTCATAGCTCGTGATGCCCATCAGATAGTCGAGGTTGATCTCGTAGGCGGCCTCATACTGGTCGTCGGTGAGATTGAGCTCGTAGGCCATCTTGTCGGTGAGGAACAGGGCCTGCTCCCTGGCCTGCTCATAGCTCATTGCCGATGCTTGTACTGTCACGGTGAACAGTGCCACAAGCGCTAACATTAACTTTTTCATATCTCAAGACCTTTTTTAATTGTTCAACATTGTGGAAGCCTTTTCGGTTCTTTCACGTTGCAAAGGTAGGAAGAATATCGGCACCTGCGTCGGTTTTTTCCCTACTCCCGAGGGGGAAATCCCTATTCTCACACAAAAGGCATAAAATATCGGCGTGGGGGAAATAATCGCAGGCGTCAAGGCGTTATATACAAAGAAACCCAATAAGATGACTTCAACAACTAAGAAGATACCCCCTTACGTCAAGTGGAACGACGATGTGTCGAACCCACGCTTCATCCCGGATGGCATGAATGAGTTTGAGCGCAATATCAAACGCATGCTTGACTTCTGCGTGGCATGGGCGTGCCTGGTGGTGTTCTCGCCGTTGTTCCTCATCTGCTACATCCTCATCAAGCGGGAGGATGGCGGACCGGCGATCTTCCGGCAGGAACGCATCGGTCGCTTTGGCCGGCCGTTCACCATCTATAAGTTTCGTAGCATGCGGGTTGACGCGGAGAAGAATGGGCCACAGCTCTTTGCCCACCGGGCGGACATGCGGATGACGAAGATCGGGCGGTTCCTCCGTGACCACCACCTCGACGAGCTTCCACAGTTGTGGAACGTCGTCCGCGGTGACATGGCGTTCATCGGGCCACGCCCGGAGCGGAAATATTACATAGACCAGATCATCCAGCACGACCCGCGCTACACCTATCTCTATCAGATACGTCCCGGCGTAACGTCGTATGCCACGCTCTACAATGGCTACACCGACACGATGGAGAAGATGCTCCGTCGCCTCGACCTCGACCTCTACTACCTCGAGCACCGCTCCTGGTGGTTCGACGCGAGGATCCTCACGAAGACCTTCATCAACATCATGTTCGGCAAGATCTTCTAGATTGTTTGTCTCTTTTTATCAACGCAAATTGCCATTAATCGGTACGTTAATAATTAATGTTCCGATGAACGACAATTATCGTTCACTCCTCCCCCTAGTATTTCCGGAAGTGCAGGCGGTAAGTGGTGTTGCTCAGCACCATCCGGCTGCCGCTGAGCTGGTCCACATGGAAGTGCTCGTCGAGGCGCGTGAGGCCGAAGGGCTTCACGAGGTCCGCGTTGCGCACGAGGCTGTCGCCGCCGCCACGGTTGTGGTAGCGGGCGTCACGGAGCAGCAGCGAGTCGTCGTGGTGCGCAAACTGATAGAGGTAGGCGCCCTCCCCCGTCAGCGTGAGCAGCGGACCCTGCACGGAGAGAAACATCGACCGCTCCTTCATCGCCGTCGTACCACCCGTGGCGAGGGTGTCCACCTGGGTGTACTGCCAGTAGCCGTCGAGGTCACCATTGTTTGACCGGTCGAAGTGGTCACCGCAGGATGCCAGCAGGGGTAAAAGGATAAAGAGGTATAACGGCAGCAGGGCTATATAATGAACTTTGTTTCTTTTCATTGTTCTGTATTATATTAACGTTCGATTCGTGTCAATTAGCGTCCTAAAAGAATCCCCCTCACATTAGAGGTTGAACACCCCGTGTTTCGTGATGGTGAGCTGGAAGCCATTGTTGTGGCCGATGAGGCGTCCGCTGTCCAGGCCCCAGGCGCCGGTGATGGTCCACTGGTGGGGCAGGGTGTACGTCGCCTCCACCATCATGCTGAAGTTCTCCCGAGGGTTCACGTACGGCCGCTCGTAGGTGCCATAGCCCTTCTGGTAGCTTGCCAGCAGGCGGTAGCCCAGCCGTGGCAGCGGCTGACCGTCGAGGCCGAGGTGCCACGCCACGAAGCGGTTGTCCTTGATGTATATCGTCCCGTCGTCGTTGTAGAGCGGTGAGCGGTAGAGAGGGTTGCCGATGACCTGTCCCCAGTGTTGCCAGCCGGTGTAGATATAGTGGTTGTAGTAGTTGTCCGTGCCACAGATGTGGTAGGGCTGTCCCTGCGTGTGGTCGTGGTAGATCGGGCCACTCTGGTATTTCGTGTAGAGGTACTCCACGACGATGTCCCTCAGCCATGTGCCGTGCTTGAGGTTCAGCTCCGTGCCGAGCATCCAGTCCTTCCAGCCGTCGTAGACGAAGAAGCGCATGTCCTTCTTCTTGTCCCACTCCTCGCCCGAGCCGTAGCCGTTGTAGTCCAACTGGAACATCGACGAGATGTCGTCAAAATACTTATCCGCATAGACGTGCAGCGCCCACTGCTCCGTGTCGTAGTTCACCCGCATGAGCCAGCTGCCGACGATGTTCCCTTCCTCGTTCTGGTACACCGACCCCACCTCCGGCGCGTCGGCGCCACCGGTGAAGAACGCGTGCCAGTAGCTCTTCAGACTCTCGGAGTTCTTGATGCGGTGCATCTCGCCGTTGGCCGTGGGGCGGTAGCACTCGCCGCCAAACATCGTCGCCATCTCCAGGCCGGCCTCCACGGACAGCGGATAGATGTCGTCCTTACCCACGCGGAGGAAGCCCGCCCGCGAACAGTATTTCACGTTCTCCTCGTAGCGTGTCCGTCGTTGTGTGAAGTCGTGTTGCCAGCTATCATCGGTGAGCATGCCGTAGGCCACATGGCCCTTCACCTGCAGCCAGCGTCGCGTGCCGGGGATCGTCCAGTAGCGCTCCAGCGCCAGCCGCGCCTGCGGGATCGGCCGGGCGTTGATGCCCAGCGTCTGCGAGCCGGAACTCAGCCGTTGGTTCTTCATCTCCATGGGCCACTGCTTTGCGCCGATCGTCAGCACGCCATGTAGCCAGCGGCCTTCGACATAGGCCTGCTGGAGGACGACGTTGCTGGTGTAGTGCGTCGCCACGGCAGCGTCGAGGCCATAGCCCACGCCCCAGCGGCGCGCAGAGTCGGTGTTCAGCGGCCGCTCCACGGCAGCGCGGAGGTAGCCGTTGTGCTCGTCGAGGGAGGAGAGGCCGTAGCGGTTTGCGTTCAGCCACAGCGGTGTCGTGCCATGGCTGGCGGAGCCTTGTGCCTGCAGCATATAGTGGATGTCGTGGCCGAGGTCGAGCCGTCCGGCGTCGGCGCCGAGCTGCCACGCATAGTCTTGTGCGTTGGCGGGCAGCGCCAGGGCGGCCACGAGCGTGAGGATCATTGTTCTCATCGGGATAATCGCTTATACATTATTTATATATAACTCTCCAACCCTCGATCTATTTCCTTCAGCACTGGCAAAATGTAATCTGTAACTTTGTCTTTCCCTAGAATTTCAATTCCATAAAGGTGCGATTAGAACTTGTTCAGCAGAGAGTTGCGATGGAGACCATCCTTCATTTCAATTCCATAAAGGTGCGATTAGAACGCCATATTCCATGCCATCCTCCATGCCGCTGTAAAATTTCAATTCCATAAAGGTGCGATTAGAACCTTCGACAGCGGCACGTATGCCGACTTGTTATTCACATTTCAATTCCATAAAGGTGCGATTAGAACTTATTTTCGCGACCAGAATGTAGAGGAATCTATGTTATTTCAATTCCATAAAGGTGCGATTAGAACCAGCGACGATTCTTTCACGAAAGGGCGACACCGGAATTTCAATTCCATAAAGGTGCGATTAGAACGCGGCAGGAGCGCTCATCTTCACCGCATTAACATATTTCAATTCCATAAAGGTGCGATTAGAACGATATTCTTCGGGATGCTTGCCTCATAGTAGCTCTATTTCAATTCCATAAAGGTGCGATTAGAACTTAAAAGCCTTTTCTTTCGAGTCATAAACACTGATAAATTTCAATTCCATAAAGGTGCGATTAGAACATGCCAGCCACGGCGGACGTTGAGCGTGAACGAAATTTCAGTAGGTTAAAGGTGCGATTAGAACCTACTTGTGTAGAAATAGCACGATATTCAGCGCAATTTCAATTCCATAAAGGTGCGATTAGAACTTCAGCTTGTCCGCCTGATTAATCGTGACAACGTCATTTCAATTCCATAAAGGTGCGATTAGAACAGCGCGTCCTGTATAAAAAGGAGTATATATATATATTTCAATTCCATAAAGGTGCGATTAGAACTCTACTTTCTTCATCATAACTATTTTCC
>ERZ1032009.42-NODE-42-length-30248-cov-6.391912_pt1 | contig 30248 bp, 27 predicted proteins | sample MGYA00516700_ERZ1032009 | MGnify/ENA primary metagenome ERZ1032009 (study PRJEB33719, sample SAMN04261292) | wastewater metagenome | biome: rural village; feature: human; material: feces | host: Homo sapiens | place: El Salvador | collected 2013-01-14 ...
GATCTGGACGTTCTACGTGATGTAGTCCATCTTCATCGGAACCAAAATCAAGCAACGATGAGTGGACTGGAGATAGAACGCAAGTTCCTGGTCCGGCGTGGCGGCGCCTTCAAGCGTGCCGCCACGTCGGCCAGCCACATCCAGCAGGGGTACATCCCTGCCGCAGGGGCTACCGTGCGCATCCGTGTGCGGGACGACAAGGGCTACCTGACCATCAAGAGCCATAGCACCAACGGCGGACTGACGCGCTACGAGTTTGAGCATGAGATCACGCTCGACGAGGCGCAACATCTGCTCCGGCTTTGCCAGGGTGGCGTTGTCGACAAGCACCGCTACCTCGTGCCCTGTGGTGGCCACACCTTCGAGGTGGACGAGTTTCATGGCGACAACGATGGCCTCGTCATCGCTGAGGTGGAGCTGAAAGACGAGAACGAACCCTTCGAAAAGCCCGATTTCATCGGGCCGGAGGTAACGGGCGACGTCCATTTCCGCAACTCCTTCCTCCTGACGAATCCGTTCTCGAAGTGGAAAGCCCTTGTGCCGGAGGAATACCGATAGGCTTTTTGCCCTCTGTGAACAAATTACTAGCTTTTTCTATAAATTGCTTTCAAATCTAACTAAAAACTAGATTATTTTTTATAATTTTGCAAGCAATATATAGATTGTAAGTTTAGTATGTCAGAAGAAAGAGCGAGTTTCGGGAGTAAGATCGGAATGATCTTGGCCACCGCCGGCGGTGCGGTGGGACTGGGGAACGTGTGGCGCTTCCCCTATATGGCTGGCCAGAACGGTGGCGCGGCCTTCATCCTGATATATTTTGGCTGTGTGTTGTTGCTGGGCTTGCCCTGCATGATTTCAGAGTTCATCATTGGTCGTCATGGAGCGTCGAACACCTATCGGGCCTATTCCACCGTGTCGCATGGCTCGGCTTGGAAGTTTGTTGGATTGCTGGGCGTCGTGACGGGCTTCCTCATCACGGGCTATTATGCCGTGGTGTCGGGCTGGTGTCTGCAATATGTCTATGCCTCCATCATGGGCGAACTGCACGGTGACCCGCAGCTTGTGTCCCGCTACTTCGATGAGTTTGCCGCCGACCCCATCCGCCCCATCTTCTGGCTCGTCGTCATCCTCGCCATCGCTCACTTCGTCATCATCCACGGCGTGCGTGGCGGCATCGAGAAAGCCTCGAAGCTGATGATGCCCACCTTATTTATATTGTTGCTCGTCATCGTCGTCGCATCGTGCATGTTGCCCAATGCCAGCAAGGGCATTGAGTTCCTGTTCAAGCCGGACTTCACGAAGGTGGACAGCGGCGTGTTCCTCGGGGCGCTCGGGCAGTCGTTCTACTCTCTGAGCATCGCTATGGGCTGCATCTGCACCTACGCGTCCTACTACACTCGTCAGACCAATCTGCAGACGTCGGCCTTACAGATCTGCGCCATCGACACGATGGTCGCCGTGCTGGCGGGACTGATGATCTTCCCCGCCGCGTTCTCCGTGGGCGTGAATCCTGACAGTGGACCGTCGCTCATCTTCAAGACGTTGCCCAACGTCTTCAACGAGGCCTTCGGCGGCATGCCCGTCGTGGGATGGATCGTCTCGCTGATGTTCTATGCCCTGCTGTCGCTCTCCGCACTGACGTCCCTCATCTCGCTCCATGAGGTGAGCACGGCGTTCTTCAGCGAGGAGCTCCACATCGCACGCAAGCGTGGCGCACTCATCGTCACTGTGGTCTGCACCATCATCGGCGCGTTCTGCTCACTGTCGCTGGGCGATATGAGTTACCTCTCCGCCTTTGGCAAGTCGCTCTTCGATCTGTTCGACTTTGTCACAGGGCAGATCTTCCTGCCCATCGGTGGGTTCTTCACCTGCCTGTTCCTCGGATGGTTCGTCCCCAAGCAGGTCGTCAAGGATGAGTTCACCAACTGGGGCACGGTCTCCGGCCGCTTCTATGGCGTCTACATCTTCCTCGTGCGCTATGTGTGTCCGCTGGCCATCCTGGCCATCTTCCTGCATCAGCTGCAGGTCTTCTAAAGTTCAAACTTCAAAGTTCAAACTTAAAGTTCAAAGTTCAAAGTTCAAAGTTCAATGGAAAGAGGTTCTTTCGGAACAAAGATCGGCGTCATCCTGGCCACGGCAGGCTCCGCGGTGGGCTTGGGCAACATCTGGCGCTTCCCCTATATGACCGGGCAGGATGGCGGCGCGGCCTTCATCCTCATCTATCTGGTGTGCGTGCTCATGCTCGGCGTCCCCGGTATGATCGCAGAGTTCATCGTTGGACGCCATGGCGCCTCCAATGCAGCCAGGGCCTATCATGTCATGGGCGGACGATGGTGGAGTGCTGTGGGATACCTCGGTGCCATCACCTCAGTCATCATCCTCGGCTTCTACTCCGTCATCGCAGGATGGTGCATGCAGTATCTCTTCGCGTCGTTCTCCGGACAGATAGGCTCCGATACCGCTTCTGTGGCAGCCTATTTCAGCACGTTCTCGTCCAATGCTTGGCAGCCGTTGATCTGGACGGCAGCGTTCATCCTCATCACCCACTTCGTCGTCATCCGCGGCGTCCGCCGGGGCATCGAGAAGTTCTCCAATGCCCTCATGCCCACCTTGTTTATATTGCTCATCATCATCGTCGTGGCGTCGTGCACCTTGCCCGGTGCGGGACGGGGCATCGAGTTCCTGTTCAAGCCCGACTTCTCGAAGGTCACACGTGGCATGCTCCTCGACTCCCTGGGACAGGCGTTCTTCTCTCTGTCGCTGGGCACGGCATGCCTGTGCACCTACGCGTCCTACTTCAGTCGGCAGACCAATCTGGCAAAGTCGTCCTTACAGATCGCGGGACTGGATACGCTCGTCGCCATCCTCGCGGGACTGATGATCTTCCCCGCCGCCTTCGCCGTGGGCGTGAACCCCGACAGCGGACCGTCGCTCATCTTCGTCACGCTGCCCAACGTGCTCCGGCAGGCGTTCACACCGGTGCTGGGGTATGTCATCGGCATTCTGTTCTATGCGCTTCTGGTGCTTGCGGCGCTCACCTCCACCATCTCCATGCACGAGATTGGCACGGCGCTGTTCTATGAGGAGCTGCACATCTCCCGCAAGCGGGGCGCCATCATCGAGACGGCGGTGGCGCTGACCATTGGCGTCTTTTGCTCGCTGTCCTGTGGCGCCGTCGACCTGCAGGTCTTCGGCCAGTTGTTCCTCGACTTCTGTGACTTCCTCACGTCGAACATCCTCCTGCCCGTCGGCTCGTTCCTGACGTGCATCTTCGTGGGATGGGTGGTGCCACGGGGCGTCGTCCGTGACGAGTTCACCAATTGGGGCACCATTCGCGGCACGGTGTTCAACGTGTGGCTGTTCATGATACGCTTCATCTCGCCCGTCTGCATTGCGGCGGTGTTCCTGCATCAGTTTGGTGTGATATAGAGGGTATCAGTTTGGTGTGATATAGAGGTTATAAAGGCCTATGCGACTGCGTGATATCTTCTATCTGAACAAGTCCGACCGGTATGTGCTGATGTTTTTCCTGGCACTGGGCATTGTGGTGCTCGCCATCATCATGGTGCTCAGCCATGGCGAGACGGAGACACCGTTGACGGCGGAGGATAGTCTGAACGCGGCACAGACAGGGCAGGCCTACTACCGTGGATATAGGAGTCGGCGTGGAGGGTATGATGGCAGAGGAGGCTATGATGCGGATAGGGGCTATTATGCCGATGGTGGTTACGATGCTGCTGGTGACTACTATGCTGATGGCGGCATGCGTGCGGAGCGTTTCCCATTCGACCCGAACACTGCCGATAGCACAGCGTTCCTGCGACTGGGGCTACGGCCTTGGCAGGTGCGCAATATATATAAGTATAGAGCACGGGGTGGCGTCTATCGTCGACCGCAGGATTTTGCACGCCTCTATGGCCTTACGCAGAAGCAATACCGTGAACTGGAACCATATATCCGCATCGGCAACGACTATCGCCCCGCGGCAGAGCTCTGTCACGATGGAATGGCAGAAAATAGCACGCCGAAGGACCAAACTCAGACCACCCGGCTGCATAAGATCGGTCCCACGGAGCACATCCTGCTGAACAGCGCCGACACCACGGAGCTGCAGCGTGTGCCGGGTATCGGAAGCTATTTCGCACGACGCATCGCGACCTATCGCCAGCGGCTCGGAGGGTTCTATAGCCCGAAGCAGTTGCTGGAGATTGACGACTTTCCCGAGGAGGCGCTCAAATACTTCGCCGTTGACGACCATATCCGACGCCTCAACGTGAACAAGCTGTCGCTATCGGAACTCAAGCGACATCCGTACATCAACTACTATCAGGCGAAGGCCATCACCGACTATCGACGACTGAAGGGTCCGCTTCATTCCCTCGACGACCTGCGGCTGATGCGCGACTTCACACCGCAGGATATGGAGCGGCTGAAGCACTATGTAGTGTTCTGAAGCCCCTCTCCTGCCCGCTATAGCGGGCACCCCCTCCCCAAGGGGGGATACAGTGATAAACAAACCGATGATTATGAAAAAGATACTTTTTACCCTCGTGCTGATGCTCATGGCTCAGCTCTCCTTTGCCCAGACGGCGAAGGACGTGTTCAACGATTACAAGGACCAGAAGAAGGCGGAGTACGTCAGCGTGCCGCGCGCGATGCTGAAGCTCGGCGCTGCGGCGGTGAAGAACAATAATACCCAGGCGCTGCTCGACGAGATCCACTCGGCGAAGATCCTCACGCTGGACAACTGCAAGAAGCGGGTGCGCAAGAACTTCGCCAACGCCATCAGCAACCTCTCCAAGAAGGACTACGAGGAGTACACCCGCATGAAAGACGACGGACAGAACATCCTCATCCTCGTGAAGAAGCATGAGGACCTCATCGCGGAGATCGTGGCCCTCATCAACGATGATGACGACTGCGTGGGCATCCTCGTCACGGGCGACATCAATCCTGAGGATATCGAGGCCGTCGTGCGAATGGTCGACGACAACGACTGATGTTGCCTCGTGAGACGACCGCGGAGCAGAAATAAAAAGCCCGGCACTAACTGACGTTAGTAACCGGGCGGAATGAAAGGAGGATGTGGTACCTCTTGGAGTTGAACCAAGGACACATGGATTTTCAGTCCATTGCTCTACCACCTGAGCTAAGGCACCAAATCTGTGGTGCTTCAGAGCGGAACGACTGTCCGATTTCCGAATTGCGAGTGCAAAGGTACGGCTTTTTTGCCACTCCCCCAAACTTTTCCAAAGAAAAATGCCCTCGTTTCAGAAAAAAGATGTACCTTTGCACTCGCATTCCGGATGACGCCCCATTCTCACGGACGTCGCCCAAGTTTAAGATCGGGATTTAGCGCAGTTGGTAGCGCACTACGTTCGGGACGTAGGGGTCGCTGGTTCGAGTCCAGTAATCCCGACCACTCAGAAAGCCAAGAAGCTGATGATTAGCTTCTTGGCTTTTTTCGCATCTGCTTATGACGTACGATTGGCGACAAGCTTTTATTTGCTCATCCTATCTTGAGGTGTTTTCTTTTTCTATAATGCGAACCTATAAGGCTACAGAGGATAATAGATATAATCCATGACAGGGGAAGGAATGGAACAATCAAGAATGAAAAATCGCATCCCTGTCTGGGATGGGAGAAAAACAGAAAGTAGCTGATGGCTACCGACAGTACCGTATATAACAGGTACCCAGCTATCCTCCAAACCATGTTGACCTCTTTCTTCTGTTGGGTTAAAAGAAAAGCGATGCCTGCGCCCAATAATGTTGGGATGGCTAGAATCGCTCCTGCGAAGATCAGTATACCTAAATAATCCATATTCTCTGTTAAGGGATATAGTTTGGTTTACTTACACAGCTCAATCTCTTCTATCGTGAGGCCTGTGGCCTGAGCAATCTGCTCATTGGAAAAGCCCATTCGCTTTAGGTTGGCAGCAGTTTTGCGGTTAGCCTCTTTCAAACCTTCTGCACGGCCTTCTGCTCGGCCTTCTGCACGGCCTTCTGCACGGCCTTCCGCTCTTCCTTCCAGTTTCGCAGTGTCGAGAACATCGTTCTGGATCATGATGTTGTTGACATGGCGGAAGTAGGCGTCGCGGTCGGCCTTGTCCATCTTCAGCACCTGCAGGCGCTCGCGGGCCTCACGGAGTCCCGGCACCGTGGTGTCCTCCTTGATGTTCCCCGTCTTCAGGTAGTCAAGCCACTCTTCCAGCGGGGTCTTGGCCAGTTTGTTGAACTCGTTGACCCGTATGATGTAGTATTCGGGGAAAAGGTTCTCCGGTGTCTTTACGCTGATGATGTCCTTGTCCTTTGTGGTGATCTTCAGTGTGTCCTTGGTGTGCACACCCACGAGCGTGGTCTGACCATGATACAGATAGTCGGCACCTTTGCCTAGGTCGAAGTAAAGGATGCTGATGGAGTAGACCTTACGCACCTGATTGTATTTGTCCCCCAGATGGACATGCTCAGTGATGGCTTTTGCCACGCCGTAGAGCACGCGCTCCAGATAGTAGAGCTCGCGGGCCTGCTGGATTTCCACCAAGATGATTTCGTCCTTGCTATCCTTGGCTTTGATGTCTACACGGTTGAACTTGTCGTCCTGCGTCTCCTGGTTGCTCTCGCTCTCCAGTATCTCCACGATATGCACAGGCTCGCCGAGAAGAACCGTGATGAGTCCTTCGAAGACTGCAAAGTTGGCCTTGTCACGCAGCATACGCTTGGCAGCCCAGTCAAAACGGATGTACTTATTTTCCTCTTTCATCGCTGCATATACTTTTTGCAAAGATAGTGAAAACATTGATAGGAAGCAAGAAATTGAATGTAAATTATTGCAGAAAGTTTCAAATCATTGTTTTCACATTCTCGACTTACACCTATGGTTTATAGTAGACGCTCAGCATCAGTTCGCGGCCGCGGATGCATTGGCTGCTGGTGCTCCTCAGAATCATCAGTTTAACGTTTTGTTGAACTTGTTCGGGTCTATGAAGTTAGCTGGATTTGTCATCCAAAATGGATTGCCTGTCATATCGCTACCTATATTGACGATAGCACTTCTCACCGCCAGGTCCCGCTTCCTGATATATCCTCTCTATATTTGTTATTTGATGACGATTACAGCGCAAACTTATACCCGAGTGTTACGGCGAAGGCACTGGTGCGATGGGAAGGACCGTCGCCGCCGTCCCAGTTGGCTTTTTCCACATTGGTGACGCCGATGTTGTAGCGGGCATCCAGGACGACGTTCTTGTATTCGTAGGACAGGCCGACGGGCACGGAGAGGCTCACTTTGCGCAGGTCGCCTACCGAAGCGCCACCCGTCACGGTGACATCGCCTTTCGTCTGATATTCCATTTTGCTCTTGGCATCTTCGTGGAACATCCAGTCGAACTGCAGGCCCGCCTTGACGGCGAGTCCTTTCCACAGATAGGCATTGAGCATCACGGGCACGCCGAGATAGTCGGCACTCCAATGAGCGTCGTAAATGTTTGTGACCGTGGCAACACGATCCTCGCCGATGGTGGCGTAATTGTTCGGGTTAGCGGAAACATAGTCGTAGGACAGGGCGGCATGGCGATAGGTGGCGCCGAAGATGATGCCGAGTACATCGCTGAACTGGTATTGTGCTTCCGCACCACCGGTGAAGCAAGCCTTTGTGCTTTTGTTTGTGGTGGAAAGGGCGCTGGTTGCGGTCGATGATGTCACATCGTGGATCTGTCCGTCTGTGGGCAGATCGGGCATGGCCACGATGGTTGTAAACTTCGGGTCGCCCGTAAGGCTTCCCATACTGATGCCCATCTTGGGTGTAATAGATAAGGTTTTGGCTGGCTGTTGTGCGTGTGAGGATGTTGCGACCAGCATCAATGCTGCTACTAAAAACAAATTAATAGGTCTTGCCATAGCTTGTAAAATTAATAACGACCCGCACATTTGAGCATTACTTTTGACCGAGATCAGAAGCAGAGGCCTGGCGGGTTCTGGTGGTGCAAATTTACGACATTCTTTCTACAGTTCCAAGTGATATGAAGCTTTCCTTCGGATTAATGCTATCTTTTTTTCAGCATTAGTTGTTCATCACTTGAACAGGAACTTCACGCCGATGTTCACGATGCCACGGACACCGAAGCCACCCTCGGCGTTGAAGCGGACGAACTGTCCGCCGAGCGAGATGCCGATGGCGGTGGTCTGGTAGGTGAAGCAGCGGTCGTGCCAGATTACCTGCGGAAGGTCGCCGGGGTCGTCGTCGTAGGTGGTCTTCTGGAAGGCGAGACCAGCCGCGGCGGCGGAGTAGAGACGGACGATGCCATTGTCAGACAGGAACCACGTGTAACGGAACTGCGGCATGACATACCAGATGCTAACGTCGAAGTTGGCGTTCTCTATTGAGAGTTCGTTGACTGGGTTGTATGGGTCGTATGAGTCGTACCGATCGCTGCAGACGGACTGGCCGACCAACATGCCGGCAGCCACCTGTTTGGAGATGTTGTAGTAGTAGTCGACTGCCCAGGAGCCGGAGACGGAGATAGCTAAGTCATCGTCAAACCGTCCGTGCTCCCAATGTTTGCTGGGGTTGCGGTACTGTCTTTTCATCTCTCTGGCTTTGTTGGGGAAGCATGAAGCCTCCGTGCTGCCGTTGCCTCCCAGTCCGACGGAGAGGGTCAGTTCGTGCCGTTTGTAGTCCTGTGCCTGCGTCGAAGCCACCAAGCACAGCAGCGATAGAATCAATAAGAGTCGTTTCATTGATACCTTAATTCCGCACCCAATTAAATTAATCTTTATTATATAAGTATGTGGGCAACAATAAGTTGCCCACAATTTTGCCATGTCGGTATTTTCACTTAACTTGGTGGTGCGAATTCAAGCAGTTCGAAAACCAACAGACATGGCAAAGGTAGCAATAAAATCTGAGAAGCTGACCACATTCGGTGGTATTTTTTCAATCATGAGTGCATTCTTTTTGGTGTATCGCCATCTTCACTCGCTCTTGGCGCATGGTGTGCGCTATTTTCCCTTGATGCGCTGTGCGGCGTAGGTGCCCATGGCCTTATAGCCGGCGGCGTTGGGATGCAGTGCGTCGGAAACATAGTCCGGCCGCAGCGCGAGCGGATCGGCAGGGTCACAGACGACGGGCTCGAAGTCGAGCACGCCGTCAGCCTCCTGGTTCTGGCGTATCCATAGGTTCACCATCTGCCGCGCCAGTTCGTGGTCGGGGGTGAAATACTGTGAATTCTTGAATGGCGTGATGGTGCCCATCCACACCTTCATGCCCTGCTGATGCGCCTGACGGATGAAGGCGCGGTAGTGACGGATGAGTTGTGCGGCGGTCTCCGCGCCGTCGCGGCTGCCGCCGATGTCGTTGGTGCCCATGAAGATGACGAGCGTCGTGACGCCCTGCTGTCCGAGAATGTCGCGGTCGAAGCGCTTCGCGGCCGGCTCGCTGAGGCCTCCTGCGATGACGCAGTTGCCGCCGATGCCGAGGTTCAGCACGGCGGCCTTACCCTCCAGATGCTCGGCCAGGACGTCTGTCCAGCGGTCCTGATGGTTTGTGGTGCTGCCGCGTCCGTCGGTGATGGAGTTGCCCAGCACGGCGATGCACGGCGTGCCATCCACGCGAGGCACCTCCACAGAGGCGAGGTTGTACCAGTGGTCAACGGTCTCCGTGGTCTTGAACGTTGCCTTCGGCTTTGATACGCCCTCCATAATATAAGAGGTAGTACGGCTTCCGCGGTGCGAGGTGGCGTTCGCGGGTGTGCGGTCGCCGTAGCAGATGGTCACCGCCAGGCGCTGCAATGGCCGGAGCCGATAACTCACCACGTCACTGTAACAGCGCTCGTGGGCATCGATGGTCACTGTGCGACGACCGCCAAAAGTCAGATAGGTCGCAGTCTTCGCAACGATGTTGCTGCCTTCGGTGGCATCGGCGATGTAGACCGCCTTGATGTCGACAGGCGTGGGGCTCTGGATGTTCGACAGTTGCACACGGAGCTGGTCGCCACCCACGGAGATGTGGATGATCTCCCGCAGACTGCGGTTGCTCAGCGGTGCCTTGGGCATGTCCGTGGCCGTGGTGAACTCCATGGCCGAGGCCCAGGTGCCCATCCACTGCTGCTCGCCGCCTTGGCCGTAGGCCTTTGATAGCAGGGTGAGGGTGAGCGTCAACAAGAATAAGAATCTTCTCATGATGTTTTTTGTAGCAATTGGTTAGGTGTTTATCCCACTGACCGATAGTATTTCTCTGCAAACTGGCGGATGGCGTCCTCGTTTGGCTCGTGGTTGCCGTCCTGGTCGTGGGTGATGAAGTTGTTGATATGGTAGATGTCGCAGCCCTGCACATTCTTCGGGTCGTCGATGACCACCTCTTGCAGGTCGGGCTGTACGGCGAGGCGGGCATTGGTGGGGTAGTCGGCAATGTGGCGGATGTACCGCCAGACGATGTCGGTGATGTTTCGGGCGAAGGCACCGATGTCCTTGAACTTTTTGTATGTCATCATCTTGTTTCCTTTCTTTTTGATGGTTTCTACAAGATTAGACGCAACAATCTTCCCTTTGTTGCAAAGTGGCACAAAGGTTTAAGGTTTTTTGCCAGCTGTTGACAATTCTTTCAAACTGGCATGTCCAGTTCCTAAAAATTGTACCCCAGCCGCAGATAGATGCCCCAGTTGAAGTGGGTGTGTGGCAGATAGTCGCCCAGGTAGACATTGTCGATGTGGATGTGGCGCTTGTAGGCGTAGATGTCCATGTTCGAGGCGAAGTATCCCAGGGTGATGCTGCCGCCATTGTTTTCGAGTGCCACACCGGCTCTGCAGTTCCAGAACACCCAGTCGCCCCGGTTGCTCGAGAAGTCGCGGGCAATGTCGTAGCCAGCGTTGCCCAGATAGTCCACCTCCACGTGCCGGTCCGAGGCGAGCGTCACCAGCAGTCCGGGCTCTACATAGAGGTTGATGCCGGCGTCCTCGATGGAGAACAGTGTGGGCGTATTCAGATGGACGTAGGGGTTCAGTTGCAACCCCGTGGCGCGCTGACTGTTGTCCGACAGTATCCATGGCGAGATGCTGCTCCCTGCTGAGGGGTCGGCAATCGGGTCTCCCTGCACATCGATCTCGTCGGAATACTGATGATACATATTGGCACCCACTCCTGCACCAAACCACGGAAAGATGCGCCGCATGTAAGAAAACTGAATCTCCCAGGCGACGTTGGAGTCCAATGCGCCTGAGAGTGATATCTGGTTAAGGTTTTCCGGCTCCTCCTCTTCCTGGCCATAGATGGCCATAGGGAGGAGGCTTAAGATGATGCATAATATTTTGGGATTTTTGTATAGACTTTAAAATGAGTTTTGTAGCCCTATCTAGTCAATCCCAGAGTGTAGTTCTTAATGTGATGATTTAAAGTATCAGTTGCATGTCGATGTCTCCGAGCCATCGACCGAACTTCATGCCGACCTCGGTGAAATGGCTTACGGGACGGAAGCCCATGCGCTGGTGCATGCGTATGGACGCCTCGTTCTCGTCGGTGATGTCGGCGATGAGGACGTGGGCGCCTCGGCTTCGGCATTCGTCGATGAGTGCCTGGTTGAGCTCGGTGCCCAGACCATGGCCAACGGCATCGTGGGCGATGTAGATGGTTGTCTCCCAGGTGCGACAGTATGCCGACTTCTGTTTCCATGGGTGGGCATAGCAGTAGCCCACGATGCGGCCACTGGCCTCGCTGACGAGGTAGGGGCAGCCCGCTTGAAGGATGCTGCGCATCAGCTGGAGCATCTCCGCCTCAGTGGTGGGATGCTCCTCGAAGTTGGCAGTGGAGTGCAGAATGTAATAGTTGCAGATGTCGGTGATCTGCGGGATGTCTGTTTCGTTAGCCTTGCGTACCATGTTCTTTCTTTATGCTTCCTCGCATGCCCAGTCGCCCACGGTGCCCGTCTCGGAGGAGAAGGAGCAGCCTATCTTGTAGACTTTGCGGTGGTCGGCGGCATACTCGCGCGCATAGCCCTTCTCGTTGATTTGCGCCATTGCCTCGACAGCTGGGCGGTCGAGTTTGTACTCGAAGATATAGACGTAGTCTTTGGTCTCAATGATGCAGTCGGCGCGTCCCTGGCTTTGCTCCTTCTCGATATAGACGGTGTAGCAACTGATCATGTGCATCAGCAGGTATACGGTGTACTGGAAGTAGCGCTCCTTCTCCCGCTCGTTCTCCTTACGGCGCGCGGTGTAGGGAATGCTGGCCAGGAAGGAGGTAAGCAGCGTGCGGTATTCTTCCGGCTTGCCCTTTCTCAGCGCCTTTTGTGCTTGTATTAGCCACGACGCGGGGCTTTCCTTCGATTTGAGATAATCGGCTGCCAGCAACACAGTGAATCCTTTTTTCACTTCGTTGTTTGGCAAATCGAGCCGATAGGTCTGATCTTCGGAGTCAAAGTCCTTGATGGTGAGATAGCCGCTCTGATAGATCATGGGCAGAGTCTGTTCAATGTCCGCCTTGTAGTCGATGAACTGGGATACATCATAATATTTCCCAACCAGTTCATTGAGGTTCTCCTGTGTATGGTTGAGCAAACGGATGAGATAGGTGGGCGTCCCGCTTTGGAACCAATAGCTGTTCAACTGCTGATTGGTAAACGCCTTAAGCAGGCTAAACGGATTGTAGATGTCTGTCATTCCATTGCTGAAGTGATAGCCATCGTACATTCGTTTCAGATTCTTGGTCATCTCCTCATCACTGAGTCGTTGAGACTCTGCCAGCTCGTGGATGGAGTCTTTGAAAACGGTCGTCAGTTCCTTGTCGGTGATACCGCACAGCGCGTCATACTGTGGTAGCATGCTCAGATCGTTGGGCTGGTTGAAACCGCTGAAGACGCTTACCTGTGAGAACTTCGTCACGCCCGTGAGCAACACGAACTGCAGGTCGGCATCCGCCTTCTTGAACACGGAGTAGAAGCCCTTGAGGATGTTGCGGTTGTTATCTTCAAGCGCAATGTCGTTCTCCCCAACACGAGCCCTCATGCCACTGTCGAGCACGTCGAGCATGGGCTTGTCGTATTCGTCCACTAAAACCACACAACGTTGCCCCGTTTGCTCATGTGCTTTTTGCAGCACGTATGCAAAGCGGTCGCCGATGGTCGTCAGCAAGGGGCTCGATCCATACTTCTGCTCCCATGTCCGCACATAACCTTCAAGGGTATCTTGCAAAGCATCCTTGTCCGTGAAGTCATTGCCATTGAAGTCGATCAGGAATACAGGGTACAGCTTCCACTCTTTCTCCATTGAGGCAATCTTCAGTCCTTCGAAGAGTTCCTTTCGCCCTTCGAAGTAGCTCTTCAGCGTAGAGATCAATAGCGATTTGCCAAAACGGCGCGGGCGGCTGAGGAAGTAAATCTTGCCTTTAGTCACCAAATCGAAGATCAAGTCAGTCTTGTCGACATACACATATCCGTCTTCACGGATTTGCTCAAACGTCTGTATTCCTACGGGGTATTTCATATTTGCAAGGTAAGCTTATCTCTTGAGAGTTTACAGCAGTTCCGGCAGTTCGAAGAGGCGGATGCCATTGGAGCCCTTCACGAGGATGTAGTAACCCTCGGGCTGCTCGGCGGCGATGGCGGTCTTCACCTCGTCGACGTCGTGGAACTTGCGGAAGTCGCAGCGCGTCTTCATGAACTCCTCGCCGACGAGCCACACCTTATTTATATGGCAGTCGGCCAACTGGTCCACCACCTTCTGGTGCTCCTCGGCAGAGACGTCGCCGAGTTCGCGCATGTCACCGAGGATGGCCATCTTCGGCGTGACGTCCATCAGTCGGAAGTTCTCCAAGGCTGCCGCCATCGATGACGGATTGGCGTTGTAGGCATCCACCACCAGTTTGTTCTTTGCGGTGATGGTCAGCTGCGAGCGGTTGTTGCTCGGGGTGTAGCTCTCCAGTGCGTGGTTGATCTGCAAGGGATCGACACCGAAGTGGAGGCCGACGGTGATGGCGGCGAGCATGTTGTCGATGTTGTAGGCACCGATGAGGTGACTTTGAACTTTGAACTTTGAACTTTGAACTTTATCGTCCCACCACTCAAACTCGAGGAACGGCGCGCAACGGACGACGCGTCCACAGACGTTGGCTGTCTCGTCCTGACCGTAGGTGATGAGGCGGTTGATGTCGCGCTGCTGCACCATCTCCACGAGGTGTTCGTTGCTCTCGTTGAGGAACACCAGTCCGTCGTGGGCGGCGAGGAAGTCGTAGAGCTCGCCCTTGGTCCGCTTTACGCCCTCAAACGAGCCAAAGCCCAGCAGGTGCGCACGACCCACATTCGTGATGAGGCCGCATGTCGGCTCGACATAGGTGACGAGCTTCTCGATGTCGCCGGGGTGGGAGGCGCCCATCTCCACGACGGCAATCTCGTGCTCGGGCGCCAGGCGCAGCAGCGTCTTTGGCACGCCGACGTCGTTGTTGAAGTTGCCCTCAGTGTGCATGACGCGGTACTTCTCACTGAGCACGGCGGAGACGAGCTCCTTCGTCGTCGTCTTGCCATTGGTGCCGGTGATGCCGATGACGGGGATGCGGAACTGGCGGCGGTGCTCGCGCGCCAGCTCCTTGAAGGTCAGGAGGCAGTCGTCGACGAGGATGATGCGGCTGTCCGCAGGGTCGGCATACTCCGCCTCGTCGACGATGGCGTAGGCGCAGCCCTTCTCCAGGGCACTCTTGGCAAACTTGTTACCGTCGAACGACGCACCCTTCAGGGCGATGAAGATGGAGCCGGCAGGGCAGTCGCGGCTGTCGGTGGTCACCGTGGGGTGTGCTTTATAGATGTCGTAAAGCTGATTGATGTCCATTGCTAAAGAATTAAATGTTGGTTACAAAAGTACAAAAATATCTCGTCTTTGCTTGCATGCTAAGGAAAAAATAGTTATTTTTGTACGGTTAATGCCGATAGGCTAACAATCCCTCAATCTGATCAACCAAATCGTTCGACTATGTCAGCAATCATCTCCGCCATTCCTATCCTGCTGCTCTTCGTCTTGATGCTCGGCTTCAAGATGGCGGGGCACAAAAGCGCACTCGTCACCTTCGTCGTCACCATCCTCCTGGCACTCTTCGTCGCGCCGGCGCTGGACATGATTCCCGAGCAGCTCGTTACGGCCAACATCTATGGCCTTGTCGGCTGGAGCTTCGTCGAGGGCGTCCTCAAGGCCGTCTTCCCCATCCTGCTCATCATCCTCATGGCCATCTACAGCTATAACATCTTGGTGGAGAGCAAGGCCATCAACGTCATCAAGGACCAGTTTACGTCCATCAGCGACGAGCGTGGCGTCATCGTCCTCATCCTCGTCTGGGGCTTCGGCGGACTGCTGGAGGGCATGGCCGGCTTCGGTACCGCCGTCGCTATCCCCGCTGCCATCCTCATCGGCCTGGGCTTCAAGCCGATGTTCTCCGCTCTCGTGGCACTCCTGGCCAACACCGTGCCGACGGTCTTTGGCGCTGTCGGTGTGCCGGTGACGACGCTCTGCAACGAGATCACGCCGGGTGGCGCCGCGCCGTTGGCCGTCGTCAGCGAGGTGGCGCAGAACGCCATCATCCAGCTCTCGGCACTGTTCTTCATTCTGCCGTTCGTCATCCTGATGCTCACGGACAAGAAGGCCTGGCTGAAGAATCTGCTGCTGACCCTCTGGACGGGTGCCATCTCCCTGGGCGTACAGTTCGTCTGCGCACGCTACCTCGGTGCTGAGACGCCCGCCATCATCGGCTCCCTCGCTGCCATCCTCGCCATCATCCTCTACACGAAGCTCTTTGGAAAGAAAGGTGCAACGACCACGGAGAAGAAGCACTACACGCTGGCCGAGTCGTTCCGTGCCTGGAGCGTATACCTCTTTATATTAGTGTTCATCCTCGTCAGCGGTGCCCTCTGTCCGCCCGTCAACGACTTCCTCAAGACGCACCTCGTCTCAAAGATTGCCCTGCCCGTCATCGGCTCGACGTTTAAGTTTGGGTGGATCTGTAACGCTGGCCTGATGCTCTTCCTCGGCGCCACCATCGGCGGTCTCATCCAAGGCCAGAGCATTAAGCAACTGATGGTCATCCTCGCTCGCACCGTCGTGAATCTCAAGAACACCATCATCACCATCGTCTGCCTCATCTCGCTGGCGTCGGTGATGAACTATAGTGGCATGATCTCCGCCATCGCTACGGGCCTCGTCGCCGTCACCGGCTCGGCCTATCCGCTCGTAGCTCCGCTCATCGGCGCCATCGGCACGTTTGTCACGGGCTCCGACACCTCGTCGAACATCCTCTTCGCCAAGCTGCAGGCCAATGTCGCCGCACAGCTGGGCCTCGACCCGACGCAGACCAACTGGCTCGTGGCAGCGAATACCACGGGTGCTTCGGGCGGTAAGATGATCAGTCCGCAGAGCATCGCCGTGGCTACTGCCGCCTGCGACATGCAGGGCAAGGACGGTGCCATCCTCAAGTCCTCCATCCCTTACGCCCTGCTCTATGTGGTCATCAGCGGACTGGTGGTATACTTTGGATTATAGATTTCAACTTCTGTTTATGACAAGTCAGGAATGCATAAGTAAATTGTCATCCTATCTATTTTGGGATGTTGATATGGCTGATGCCGATTTGGATAAGTACCCCGCATTCTTCATACAAAAAGTATTGGAGCGGGGTACGATGAATGATTGGCGGATAATACGATCGTATTTTGGCGTAAGCAAAATAGCGGCTTACTGTCAAACACTTCGCTCTCTCAATCCAATTTGCCTATCCTTTATTTGTGCTATTTCAAATACAAAGAAAGAAGATTACCGATGCTGGAAACTTGCACAATCTTACCCCACACTCTGGAACTCTTAAAGCGATTGTCTCAAGAGTCAGCACTTTCTGGTACACGCTTGGTTGGGGGGACAGCTCTTGCTTTACAATATGGCCATCGCAGCTCTGTCTATTTGGACTTCTTTGGCCATATCGAGGATGATAATGCTGGCTTGCAGAGGATGCTGTCCAACTTGGGTAAGTACACCGTTATATCCGAAGCTAAGAATATAAAGTGCTATGTCCTTGATGGAATAAAACTGGATATCGTTAACTATGATTATCCATGGATAGACGAACCACTTATTGTAGAAGGCTTGGTCTTGGCATCCCCAAAAGATATAGCGGCAATGAAAATTAATGCCATAGAAGGACGGGGATCAAAGAAAGATTTTATTGACATATATTTCTTGCTTCAGCATTATACCTTGAAGGAACTGATGGGGTTCTATACAGAGAAATACCCTGAGCATTCTGAATTTAGAGCACTTATGAGTCTATCTTATTTTGTTGATGCTGATCAACAAGCTTCACCGAAGATGTTCTCAAAAGTGAGTTGGGAAGAAATGAAAGATCATATTATTAAGCAAGTGAACGATTATAGATAATGATAGATTATTCGATTAACGTGCATGGACGGCTGATGAGCCTCGGGAAGCCCTGTGTGATGGGCATCCTCAACTGCACGCCCGACAGCTTCTTTGCCGGGAGCCGCAAGCAGACGGAGGCCGAGATTGCCGACCGTGCCAACCAGATTATCCAGGAGGGTGGCCGCATCATCGATGTGGGCGCCTTCTCCACACGTCCCGGTGCCGCAGAGGTGACCGAGGCGGAAGAAATGGCGCGCCTGCGCTTTGCCCTGCCCATCGTGCGCCGGGAGCAGCCGGATGCCGCAGTCTCCGTGGACACGTTCCGCCCGAATGTGGCGCGGATGGTGGTGGAGGAGCTTGGCGCCGACATCATCAACGACGTCTCTGAAGGTGGCATCACCGGCATCGTCGATAAGCCGCTGGACCTGACGGCAGACGCTGCTGATGCAGAGGGCTGTGGCGGCACTGCTGCCGATGAGCGCTTCGCCAGCTACCCCGCCATCTTCCGGATGATGGGACGCCTGAAAGTACCTTATATATTAATGTCCGTGCAGCCCACGCTCCGTGACATGATGCTGGGCTTTGCACGGGAGGTGCAGCAACTGCGCGACCTCGCCGTGAAGGACATCATCCTCGACCCGGGCTTCGGCTTTGGCAAGACCATCGAGCAGAACTACACCATCCTCCGCGACATGGACCGCCTCTCGGCCTTCGGCCTACCCATCCTCGTCGGCGTCTCCCGCAAGCGGATGATCCACCAACTGCTTGGCACCGATGCCGACGGCGCCCTCAACGGCACGACGGTGGTGAACACCCTGGCCCTGGAGCGCGGAGCGAGCATCCTCCGGGTGCACGACGTCCGTGCAGCGGTGGAGGCAACGATCATCAACCATCAACTATCAACCATCAACTAAAGCATGTTTTTCGACTTTGGCATCAAGGACATCATCGACATCTTCCTCGTCGCGCTGATGTTGTTCTATATCTACCGACTGATGAAGGAGAGTCGGTCGCTGAATGTCTTCGGCGGCATCATCGTCTTCGTCCTCGTCTGGCTCATCGTCACGCAGGTGCTGGAGATGCGCCTCCTCGGCGCCATCATGGACAAACTCGTCAGCGTCGGCGTCATCGGACTCATCGTCCTCTTCCAGCAGGAGATTCGCAAGTTTCTCTTCAACCTCGGCGCCCACCAGCGGGTGAGGGCGTTCATGCGCTTCTTCTCGTCCAATAAGGGCGGCGAACAAGAGGAGGACAAGGCCACCATCATGCCCATCGTCTGGGCCTGCATGGACATGGCGAAGCAGAAGGTTGGCGCACTCATCGTCATTGAGCGCGCCACACCCCTTGACGATATCATCCAGACGGGCGAGGAAATCGATGCCAACGTGAACAAACTCTTGATAGAGAACATCTTCTTCAAGAACTCCCCGCTCCACGACGGTGCCATGGTCATCACCAAGAAGCGCATCCGCGCCGCCGGCTGCATCCTCCCCGTGAGCCACAACATGGATATCCCGAAGGAACTCGGACTGCGCCACCGCGCCGCCATGGGCATCTCGCAGGAGACCGATGCCATCACCGTGGTGGTCTCCGAGGAGACGGGACGCATCAGCGTGGCGCTGAAGGGACAGTTCCATCTGCGTCTCTCGGCGGAGGAACTCGAGAGCATCCTTGCCCGCGAGATGGACCAATAGCGGTGCATCTGGCTTGCTCCAACATTGTAACCCCGCTGTAGCCATTAAAAAGTATAAATCGTTTGGCAGGTCGGGAAAGATTAAGTAACTTTGCAACAGAAACTATAACAATCTTAACGAATAAGGTTTAAATAAATGAGTTTATTAGAACAAATCGTAGCGCGTGCTAAGGCAAACAAGCAGCGCATCGTGCTCCCCGAGGCAGAGGAGGAGCGTACCCTGAAGGCTGCCGACAAGGTGCTGGCTGATGACATCGCCGACCTCATCCTCATTGGTAACCCCGCAAACATCAAGAAAGAGGCTGAAGAGTGGGGCCTGAAGAACATCGACAAGGCCACCATCGTCGACCCGATGAACAACCCCAAGACTGAGGAGTATGCCGCACTGCTCGCTGAGCTCCGCAAGAAGAAGGGCATGACCATCGAGCAGGCCACCGAGCTGGTGACGAAGAACAACCTCTACCTGGGCTGCATGATCATCAAGACGGGTGACGCTGACGGACAGATCTCCGGTGCTCTCTCCACGACGGGCGACACGCTGCGTCCTGCCCTGCAGATCATCAAGTGCGCTCCCGGCATCAACTGCGTCTCGGGTGTTATGCTCCTCGTGAGCAAGGAGACCCAGTACGGTGAGAATGGCGTGGTGCTCCTCAGCGACGTCGCCGTGACGCCGAACCCCACGGCCGACCAGCTCGCACAGTTCGCTTACTGCACCGCCCAGACCGCCAAGAGCATCGCCGGCATCGCTGATCCCCGCATCGCCATGCTGAGCTTCTCCACGAAGGGCTCTGCCAAGGACGCCAAGGACAAGGCTACGGGCAAGAGCGTATACATCATCGACAAGGTCATCGAGGCAACACAGATTGCTCACGAGAAGTATCCCGAGCTGAAGGTCGACGGCGAGCTGCAGGCCGACGCTGCTCTCGTGCCCTCTGTTGGTGCGAAGAAGGCTCCGGGCTCCGAGATCGCTGGTAAGGCCAACGTCCTCATCGTGCCGAACCTTGAGGTGGGCAACATCGGCTACAAGCTGGTGCAGCGCCTCGGTGGAGCCATTGCCATCGGCCCGATCCTCCAGGGTATCGCCCGTCCGGTCAACGACCTCAGCCGTGGCTGCTCGGTCGACGACATCTACTACATGGTAGCGATAACTTCTTGTCAAGCTCAAGATGCTAAGGCGTAACTATAAAACAACAACAATCAACATCTATCTATGAAAGTTCTTGTATTAAATTGCGGAAGTAGTTCCATTAAGTATAAGCTGTATGACATGGCCGACGAGAGCGTGCTCGCACAGGGTGGTGCTGAGCGCATCGGCCTCGACGAGGCCTTCGTGAAGGTGAAGATGGCCGACGGCAGCAAGGAGAAGATCATGCACGACATGCCCGACCACAAGGAGGGTGTGCGCTTCGTGCTCAGCCTCCTCTGCGACGAGAAGTACGGTTGTCTGAAGAGCCTCGACGAGATCGACGCTGTCGGTCACCGCATCGTGCAGGGTGGCGACCTCTTCGAGAAGAGCTGCATCGTCACACCCAAGGTGGAGGAAGGCATCGCGAGCCTCATTGATCTCGCACCCGTGCACAACAAGGGCCACCTCGCCGGCATCAAGGCCGTTGACGCCGTGCTGCCGAAGGTGCCGCAGGTGACAGTCTTCGACAACGCCTTCCACAGCACCATGCCCGACTATGCTTACCTCTACGCTGTGCCCTACGAGTTCTACAAGAACTGGCACGTGCGCCGCTACGGCTTCCACGGAACGAGCCACCGCTATGTCTCTCACCGTGTGTGCGAGTTCCTCGGCGTGGACATCACCAAGCAGAAGATCATCACCTGCCACATCGGCAATGGCGCTTCCGTCGCTGCCGTGAAGTATGGCAAAGTCATCGACACTTCCATGGGCCTCACCCCGCTGGCAGGTCTGATGATGGGTTCTCGCTCGGGCGACATCGATCCGAGTGCCGTGACCTATCTGATGCAGAAGACTGGCATGGGTCCGCAGGAGATGGCCGACTTCCTCAACAAGAAGAGCGGCGTGCTCGGCATCTCCGGCATCTCCAGCGATATGCGTGAGATTGAGGATGCTGACAACAAGGGCGACAAGATGGCGCACCTCGCTTTGGAGATGTACAACTACCGCATTAAGAAGTACATCGGCGCCTACGCTGCTGCAATGAACGGTGTCGACATCATCGTCTGGACCGCCGGCGTTGGCGAGAACCAGGAAGGCGTCCGCTGGGATAGCTGCTCCGGTCTGGAGTATCTCGGCGTGAAGATGGACAAGGAGCGCAACCACGTGCGTGGCAAGGAGCAGATCCTCTCTGCCGACGACTCGAAGGTGAAGGTTGTCATGATTCCCACCGACGAGGAGATCGTCATCGCACGCGACACCGTCGAGCTGGTAAGCAAGAAAGCTTAATCATAAAGCCTCGAAGAGGATAAATTAGGTTAATCGACGGTGAAACCGTCGGCAAGGTGACAGGGTGGGGCTGATCAGCTTCGAAGATGCTGAACATAACTGGATGTTCAAACTCTTCGAGTCTGGTCAACCCCACCTGCTTTTCCGCTGGTTCCATTCCGCTTCGCTCCATTCCACAAGCGGTTAACCGCATTTAGCCTCTTCGAGGCTGTCCTTCCCATTCCTTGGGATAAATGTTTTTGTTAATGAAAATCGTTACTTTCGGTGAGATCATGCTGCGGCTGTCGAAGCACGGCAGCCAGCGGCTGTTTCAGAGTGGGCCCTTCGATGCCAACTATGGTGGTTCGGAGGCCAACGTTGCCGTGAGCCTCGCGCAACTCGGCGACCGGGTGGAGTACGTCACCCGTGTGCCGGACAATGGCATTGGCGAAGCGGCACTCCTGCATCTGCGGGAGTATGGCCTCAACGTCAGCCACTGCGTGCGTGGTGGCAAGCGCATGGGCAGCTATTATTTTGAGCCGTCGGCATCGATGCGAGGCTCAAGTGTGGTCTACGATCGTGATGACTCGGCGTTCAACACGCTGGAGTATGGCGACATCGACTGGGAACCGATCTTCCACGACGCAGGCCTCTTCCATTGCTCTGGCATCACCTGCGCCACGTCGCAGGCCGCCCTCGACACCACGATGGACGCTGTGCGCATGGCTGATGAGCGTGGCATTGAGCTTACCTGCGACATCAACTACCGCGCCAATCTGTGGAAATACCCTGGTGCCGATGCGCAGAAGACGTTGCGTGAACTGGCTTCCTACAGTCAGTTCATCTTTGGCGATCAGAACGAGTGGCGCGTGGTGAGCGGCATGGATCCCATACCTTTCACCGCCCTCGACGAGAGCTATCAGTGGGATGTGGCTGCCTACCAGCGCTACTTCGACCGCCTGCACGAGCTCTTCCCCCGCTGTAAGCGCATGCTCATGGCGCACCGCAACCAGCTCTCCTTCCAGCATCATGTCAATGCCGGCGTGCTCTGGGCCGAGGGCAAGCTCTACTTCTCCCGCATCTACGACATCCAGCCCATCGTCGATCAGATGGGTGTGGGTGATGCCTGGGTGGCGGCGTTCATTCATGCCCGTCAGAAGTGGCCGGAGGATGAACAGCGTTGTCTGGACTTCTCCGTCTCTGCCTCGGCCCTGAAGAACACCATCGCCGGTGACCAGAACCTGGTCAGCGAGCAGGAGATCCTCACGAACATGACCTCCCACGGCGGACGCATCGTCAGGTAGAGTTACACCTTATTATATAAGAATGCCAAGCAGAACCGTCTGATTCATGCTTGGCATTTTTGTTCTACCACATTTGTGGTAGGCGAAATACCATTATCGGGCGATTGTGGTATCCGCGAAATCGCCGTACCTTTGCAACAGATAAATGAAAGATTTGTTTTAACTGTTTTTGTATATGACAAAGAGTTTCACCATCACCATGAGCCCCGCCGCTTGCAACGCTTGTTGCAAGATGATGCGAATGCGCAGCTGCTGTTGCGCATAAGATAATCTCATGGCGATGGGTAACCTCTTGTCAGCCCCGCCCCCCTTCCATTTTTTTTTTAGCTTTTAAAGGATTAACTCACCAATATTAATAAGGAGAAAGAGTATGAAAGAGTTCAGGAATAACATTCTGGCCATTGCAGCCGTAGTTATCGCCCTGCCCCTGCAGGCGCAGACCGTGAAGATCAACATCGCCAATGCGTCGTTCACCCGTCCGCTCATCGAGACCCTCGCCACGGAGTATGCCAAGCAGAACCCATCGTTCAGCGCGGAGTTCACCAGCAAGGCTGACAGCAGCGACGCCACGGTAGACCTCAGTGAGGCTGCCGTCAGCGCAGGAAGCGTCGTCGCACGCTTCGTCGTCCTGCCCATTGCCAACACGCAGAGCCCGGTGCTGACGGAGAAGAAGGTACAGAGAGGTGTGACCGCGAAGGTCAGCCATCAGCTCTTTGCACAACCTACGACCGACGAGCTCATCGATGGCGAGGCGCCGAAGGCTTTGCCGGGCACGGTCTACACCCTCACAGGCAAGTATGCCACGACGACACGACTGCTGGCCAACAGCCTGAGCATTGACCCCAAGGAACTCCGCGGAAAGAAGATCCTGGGCAAGGAGGAAAACGCCATCACGGTGGTCAAAGCTCGACCCGATGCGGTCTCGGTGGGCGTGGCCAGTCTGGTCTACGACCCCACGACGCGCCGGCCGGTGGCTGGCATCACCGTGCTGCCCGTCGACCTCGATGGTAACAACCGCGTGAGCGACGAGGAACGGGCCGCGGCTGGCAACCTCGATGCCCTGACCACCATCCTGTCAAGCGTCAATCGACCGGCAGTGCCTGTGGGTGACATTAGCATAAGCACTACGAATCCCGAGGTGGAGAAGTTTATCTGTTGGGCTGCAACGGACGGCCAGGACTACCTCAGTCAGTTGGGCTACCTGCGTGCCAACCCATCGCTGATTGCTAAGAAATAGCACATGACGATAGCTATGATATTATTGTAAGAGAGAAAAAACACAACGCACATGAAGATTTCTACCCATTCTGGCGTATCCAAAAGATATGCCCTAGTCCTTCTCGCCCTGCTGCTGAGCGCTGCCACAGCCTGGGCGCAGTCGCTCCACGGCACCGTCACTGATGCACAGACGGGCGAGCCCATCATTGGCGCAGCCATCAGTCTGCGCACCACAGGACAGGGGAAGGCCCTCGCCATCACTGATGCCGATGGCCGTTTCACCGTCCACGTGAAGCAGTTCCCCACAACGCTCATCGTCAACTACACCGGCTATCAGTCTGAAGAGGTGGACGTCTTTGAGGTGACCACCGACAACCTCGACATCGCCCTGACGGAGAAGTTCCAAGGCTTGGACGAGGTCGTCGTCACCGCACTGGGCATCTCGCGTGAGAAGAAGGCGCTGGGTTACAGCCAGCAGTCCATCTCCTCCGACCTGCTCACACGTGCACAGGACAACAACATCCTCAACAATCTCAGTGGAAAGGTCGCCGGACTGCGCATCACCGGATCGCAGGGCGACCTGGGCTCGTCGCGCATCGTCATCCGTGGTGAGACGTCCATCGCGGGAGAGAACCAGCCGCTGTTTGTGGTCGATGGCAATCCCGTGGACAACTCGCAGCTCAACTCGCAGAACGTTGGGCGTGACTTCAAGAACGCCATTGCCGACCTGAACCCCGACGACATCGAGAGCGTCACCGTACTCAAAGGCCCTAACGCCTCTGCGCTCTACGGCTCACGGGCTGCTCATGGTGCCATCATCATCACCACGAAGACCGGTAAGAATCACAAGGGCCTTGGCATCACCTTCACCTCTTCTAATAAGCTATCCTTCGCTGCTACGTTGCCCGATTTCCAGAACATCTTTGGACAGGGCGCCGACGGACAGTTCAGCTATGTCGATGGCAAGGGTGCTGGCGTCAACGATGGTGTCGACGAGAGCTGGGGCCCGAAGATGAACATTGGCCTGCTCATCCCGCAGTTCGACAGTCCAGTGGATGCCAATGGCAACCGCACGGCCACGCCATGGGTCTCTCATCCGAACAATGTGCGCGACTTCTTCCGAACGGGATTCTCCACCAACACCGGCATCTCCATCCAGCAGGCTGACGACAGGTATCGCTTCCGCGTGGGCTACAACTATGAGAAGGAGAAAAGCATCGTACCCGGATCGGACACTCGCAAGGCCAACATCATGCTCAACACCGACTACGATGTGGCCAAGTGGCTCACCGTGGGCGCTACGGGCAACTACATTATCTATAAGGCACCGAGCATCCCGGGACAGTCCGGCCGCAACAACATGACCATGCTGCAGTTCATCTGGGGTGGCCGACAGGTCGATATGAACTCGTTGAAGGCCGACTATAGCCGCAACTGGAACGCAAGCTACTACAGCAACCCGTTTTGGACCACTACTTATAACACCCAGGAGCGTCATCGTCTCATCGGCGATCTCCACGTGACCTTTCACATCATCGACGGTCTCGACCTGCGTTTCAAGACGAGTACCGACTGGTACAACGATCGACGGAAGGCAAAGGTGAAGTGGGGCACGAGTGGCACTCCATACGGCAGCTACGCTGAGGATGCGTACACCGTCAAGGAGTTGAACACTGAGGCCATAGCCACCTATACCCATGCCTGAGCAAGGACTTCTCACTCGACGCGCTGGCGGGCTTCAACGTGCGCAACAAGCAGTACGAGAACAACTATCAGTCGGCACCACGTCTGGCCGTGGCCGATCTCTACACCCTGACCAACTCGCGTGACCCGTTGGTCAGCTCCAACAACTTCTACAAGTTGCGGCAGTGCAGCGTCTATGGATCGGTAACGGTCAACTATCGCGACTGGGCTTTCGTGACCGTCACCGGACGTAACGACTGGTCGTCGACGCTGCCCACCGACAACAACTCCTACTTCTATCCCTCGGTCACGGCGAGCGTCATCCTCGACCAGGCGCTGGGCTTCAGCAACCAGAACATCAACTATCTGAAGCTGCGCGGCGGTTGGTCGCAGGTGGGTAGCGATGCCGACCCGTACCAGTTGGCAACGGTCTATGTCTCTGAGACAGCCTTCGAGGGTAACCCCTTGCAGACGTCAAGCCAGGAGGGCAAAAACCCGAACCTCAAGCCGGAGCGCACGTCTTCCTATGAGGTAGGCCTCGAAGGCTCGTTCTTCAACAACCGGCTGCGCTTCGATGCCGCGTGGTATCAGACCGACTCGCGCGATCAGATCCTACAGCTGGCCACCACAGCGGCTAGTGGCTACACCACACAGGTGCGCAACGCCGGACACATCCGCAACCGTGGCGTGGAATTCTCGCTCGGTGGTACGCCGGTGAAGAAGGGCCTGTTCAGCTGGGATGTGGACCTGAACTATGGCTCCAACAAGAGCAAGGTCATCGAACTCGACCCGGAGGGACTCATCAAGAGCTACCAGATTGGCAACCCGAGCATACAGGTCATCGCACCGGTGGGTGGCGACTATGGCACACTCTTCGGTACGACCTATGTGCGTGACGCATCGGGCAACATCGTCGTCGACGACAATGGACTGCCAAAGGTGTCGTCGACATCGGCCAAACTGGGCAAGTTCCAGCCCGACTGGGTGGGAGGCATCAACAACACCTTCACCTATAAGAACTGGAGCTTCAGCTTCCTCATCGATGCCAGCATTGGTGGACAGATCTATTCCAACACCAACCGTACCGGACGCTACACGGGTGTGCTCGAGAGCACGTTGCATGGCCGCGACGCCGACCATGGCGGACTGTGGTACTACAAGGATGGCAGCACGAAGGTGGGTATCAGCGCGCCAACCTATACCACCTCGGCCGAAGGTCTCTACTATGCTGATGTCAATGGCAAGCAGACGCGTGTCTATCAGGATGGTATCATCGTCGACGGCGTGACGGCCGATGGCAAGAAGAACACCACCATCACCTCGGCTGAGCAGTACTATCATCGCCTCTATAGTATCGCGGAGGCTAACGTCTGGGACGCTGACTACGTGAAACTGCGCGAGGTGGTGCTCAGCTATCAGCTTCCACGGAGCTTCGTCAGTCGATTCCACGTGCAGGCGGCATCACTCTCGCTGACGGCGCGCAACCTGTGGATCATCTACAAGGATGTGCCTAACGTCGACCCAGAGCAGGCGCGCGGTACGGGCAATGCACAGGGCTATGAGTCGCTCTCGCTGCCGACAACACGACAGGTGGGTCTCAACCTGAAGATACAGTTCTAAGCAATAACCATCAATATCTGAATTCGACATGAGAAAAATAGCATATCAACTGTTGATCGTGGCAGTGGCCGTGCTGGCCTTTGCCTCTTGCGACGACACGCTCTCAGAGATTAACGAGAACCCCAATGCCACCGAGAACCCGCAACCGGCCTATCTGCTCTCTGCGGCCGAGTATCATAGCGCAAAACTCTATATGGGCGACGTGATGAACTATAACTCTACGCTCCTCTGGGTGCAGCATTGGGCAAAGGTTCAGTATACCGAGCCCGACTGCTACAATGTGGACAACGGCACGTTCTCGGATGTGTGGAATGAGGCCTATGCCACCATCATCGCTGACCTGAACACTATCGTGAGCAGCGAACTGAGTAACGACAACGAGCGCGCCGTGGCGACCATCTGGCGCTCGTGGACCTTCCTGCAACTGACGAACCTCTATGGCGATATTCCTTATTCGCAGTATGCCAAGAGCGTCACGCCGGCCTACGATACGCAGGAAGAGGTGCTGCGGGGCTTGCTCAGCGAGCTAGACGAGGCCGCCAAGGCGCTGACAGTATCGAACGGTACGGTGAGCGGCGACCTGATCTATGGCGGTGACCTCACGTCATGGCGACGTTTTGCGCAGTCGTTGAGGCTCCGCATCGCTTTGGAGATTGCTGATTGCGACGCTACGACGGCACGGACCGTTATAGCCAGCCTCTTTGCCGACCGCGACAACCTCATCAACAGCAACGACGCCAACGCGCAGTTCGTCTTCACCAATTCGCCGCAGTGGAACCCGTGGGCCAACGCCTTCAGCACCCGCGACGACCAGCGTATGTCAAAGACGCTCATCGATAAGCTCAAGGAACTCTCTGACCCACGACTGCCCGTCTATGCCCAACTGCCAGACGACAAGACGGTGACGACCTATGAGGGCGGTGGCAATGGCCTCTCGGCCGATCAGGCTAACAGCCAGGGATTCAGCAAACTGTCCAAGCCGGGCAAGTATTTCCTCGCCGATGAGGCACCGGCGGTGTTCTTCACTTATGCTGAGGTGAACTTCATCTTTGCCGAGGCTGCCGCGCGTGGACTGACCAGTGCCGACGCCAAGGCATTCTACGACGCTGGTGTCAAGGCTTCGCTGGAACAGTTTGGGGTAGGAGCGGATGCTGACAGTTATCTGTCGCAGACGAAGGTGGCCTTCGACAGCAGTCGGTGGGCGGAACTCATTGGCTGGCAGAAGTGGATCTGTCTCTATGGTCAGGCGCCAGATGCCTTCACCGACTGGCGTCGACTGGGCTATCCAAAGCTCGTAGCAGGTCCGTCGTCGATACTCGATGGTGGTCAGTTGCCCCATCGCTTCTTCTATCCTGTCACCGAGCAGAGCCTCAATGGTGAGAACTATCGGGCGGCTGTGGCACGTCAGGGTGCTGACGAAATCACTACCCGGCTGTGGTTCGATGTGGAGGAAAAGAATCGGTAATAAAACAGAATATCGTCAATGTTCAATCGTTATATAATAGTATGCGGAGGGTACGGTCGTCGCTGTGAGTCTCAACGAGACTGACTTGCTGGCGCAAGTGGAGCAGTTCCTGGGTAAGAAATGATGGAGACTGCTGATAAGAAATGATAGAGTCTAAGGATAAGAACATGGCGATTGCCCGCCATCAGCGCCGGCAGATGGCGATATGGATTGGTGCCCTCGTCGTGGGTGTGGTGCTGGGGCTGCTCGGCCTGGGGTGGCTCAATGCGCTGATGACGTTTGTGGCGACGGTCTACACGCGGCTGTTCCAGTTTGTGGCGGTGCCGACCATCGTGCTGGCGGTCATCACCACGCTGGCGATGTTTGGCGAACAGAAGGACACCGGCCGCATCTTCCGCCATGCAGTGACCTACACGCTGCTGACAACCATCACCGCAGCGGCCGTGGGACTGGTGCTCTACCTCATCATCCGCCCAGGGAACCTTCCGGCGGAACTCGTCAGTCAGGGCTCGGCGGACATCCCGCAGGACCTGGGTGGGGAGACCTACTACGACCATATCCTCGGTGTCATACCTAATAATATTGTGAAGCCCTTCCTAGAGGGCAATGTGCTCTCGCTCTTGCTCATCGCCTTTGCTGTGGGCTTCGCACTGGCAAAAATGCCCGCTTCGACGTCGAAGCAGGCATTGATGAATGTGTTGCAAGGCTTGCAGGATCTGTTGTTCACGCTCATCCGCGGACTCATTTGGACGCTCCCCGTGGGCATCGTCGCCTTTGCGGCGCAGCTCTCGGCACAGGTGTCGGCAGGCGTGGCAGCAGAGTCGCTGGGTCGTTATGTCGCGGTGATCCTTGGTGGCAACGTCATCCAGTTCTTCATCATCCTGCCGCTGTTCCTCCTGGCTCGCGGCATCAACCCCGTGCGGGCGCTGGGGCGGATGATGCCGGCGGTGCTCATGGCGCTGTTCACGAAGTCGTCAGCCGCCACGCTGCCGGTGACGATGGCTACGGCGGAAGAACGGTTGAAGGTCAATCCCCGTGTGTCACGCTTCGTACTGCCGATTTGTACGACCATCAATATGAATGGCTGCGCGGCGTTCATCCTCGTCACCTCGCTCTTCGTCATGCAGAATGGTGGCACGGTGCTCACCCTGCCGCAGATGCTCCTGTGGCTCGTCATCGCGGTCATCTCGGCGGTGGGCAATGCGGGTGTGCCGATGGGCTGCTATTTTCTCACGCTCTCGCTGATGACGGGTCAGGGCGCGCCGGTCGGCATCATGGGCATCATCCTCCCCATCTACACCATCATCGACATGATCGAGACAGCGGAGAACGTCTGGAGCGACAGCTGCGTCTGCGCGATGACGAATAAGGATGTTTCGTTTGTTACGGTGAATTAAAAAGAGGCAGGACCATCTTTGATCCTGCCTTAGCATTTCTTTCCATTAGTGTCCCGTTAAAATTGGGACGAGTTTAATATTAATCAAATAGCCCCGGA
>ERZ1032009.45-NODE-45-length-29680-cov-6.843274_pt1 | contig 29680 bp, 25 predicted proteins | sample MGYA00516700_ERZ1032009 | MGnify/ENA primary metagenome ERZ1032009 (study PRJEB33719, sample SAMN04261292) | wastewater metagenome | biome: rural village; feature: human; material: feces | host: Homo sapiens | place: El Salvador | collected 2013-01-14 ...
CATCATACGTAATGGAACCCGATTGAATATCATAAAAACGATTGATTAGATTCGTAATGGTTGTTTTCAAGCTGGGTCCCGGCGAGAGCGCCCGCAGCCACTCCGCCGACGAGTTTATCCGCCTCCCGGAGATGCAGCAGGCCATCGACATCTACATCGCTCTGCTGGACGGAAAGGGCATCCTCTAAACGCCATTTCAGCCAGTCTAACTACCGACAGCATTGAGGTCATCGAGTAATTTAAGTTAAATTACCGAGTAATTTAAGTTAAATTACCGAGTAATTTAAGTTAAATTGCAAAGTAATTTAAGTTAAATTACTAGATCATCTCAACATCGAGGGAAGATCATCTCAGCGTCGAGGGAAGATGACCACCGCCTGCAGAGGCATGCAGGCGGTGGTGAGGGTCAGTGCGCCTCCGATAGATCGGTGGTGAACTGGTCCTGCGTATAGACGTTTCCAAACTCGTCACGCGCCTCGACGCGCACGGCTGCACGGGGGTTCTTCAGGTGGTAGACGAAGTCGTGGGAGCAATAAGGATTATAGCATTCGGGGTTCTTGTTGAGCTCACCCAGGAGGTATGCCGCTGCCCAGGCGTCCTTATGGAAGGCCGCCGCCGTCATGTCGCCACTGTAGACGCCGTCCTCGTAGACGGAGATCTTCCACAACGGATCGGCATTCCAGACGTTGGCCACGATGTAGTCCGCCGGCAGCTCATAGCCATAACGCCCATACTGGCTCTCGAAGGTGGCGTTGCCATGGAAGAGGCGCAGCTGGAACGCGCGGTCGTAGCCCGTGCTCTTGTACCAGAGGTTCGTGATGCTGTTGCCGGTGATCTGGTAGATGGCATAGCCATTCGGCGTTCCGTCGCCACAGATCTTTGAGGTCCACCAGGCACCGCAGCCCGCGCCATGGATGCGCTCCTCGACGCTGATAGGGTCGGTGATGGCGTAGTTGCGGTTGTAGTGGGTATGTCCGCACATCAGATGCACCTCTGCATATCCGTCGAGGAGGCTGAGGATGGCGTCGCGGTTGGCGATAGACGCGTCGTTGCGCAGTGGGATGTGGTAATAGAGGATAACCATCCAGTCCTTCGGCACGTACTGCAGGTCGCTCCGTAGCCACGCCACCTGTGCGTCGCTGAAGCCGGCAACATAGTCGGTGCCGTTCTGGAACACCACGTCGTCCATGCTCACAAAGTGGACACGACCGCGGTTGAACGAGTAGTTGAGTGGTCCGAACTCCCGTTCATAGTCCGTCGTCGTGCGCGGTAGTGTGGCATCTGGCTGCTTCACCTTGTCGTGGTTGCCGATGCAGGGGAACATCGGCATCTGGCTCCACTGCATCTGCTTGCGCATGACGCTCTCCATCTCGGGGTGGCCCTCGTCGGCGAGAGCAAGGAGATAGAAGCTGTTCTCCGCCGAGGCCAGTGGCGTGAGCGAGAAGTCGTAACGCTCCGTGGTGGCGGAGAGCTTCTGGTAGAACTTCGTGCTGCTGGCCTTATAGGCTGAGGGTACGGAGTAGAAGACGAAGCGTGCGTCCGCCGAGGGGAAGAAGCCCCACTGCTGGTCCTGCGGGAACTTCGATGTGCCATCGTAGCGGCCACTGGTCTCAAAGAGGTAGCGGCTCTTATAGTCGTAGTTCAGACGATAGAACGCGCCGACGAAGCCCCAGCTGTAGCTGCCGTTGTCGCGGATGTTCCACGAGTCGCCGTCGGCAAGGTTGAAGTTGGGTTTGTCGCGCACGAGGAGGTGCTGACGGTCCATGCGGGTGGTGATGTACTTCTCGTTCTCGAGGTTCCATCCGCCGAGAACCTTCACATGATGGTCCGTGCCGAGCTTCGGGGTGAACGTCAGCAGGGCGTTGGCGGAGTAGTAGTTGGTGCCGGAGCGGATGGGCTTGCCATCAGCCATGGTGATGGTCAGGCCGGGGATCTCGCCCTGCAGCGAGCGGGCTACATTGGGGTTACTGCGGTTTTCAAGTACGTCGCCGCTGACTTGCGAGACGGTGCCAACGAGGTTGCCGCGCCGCTGCGTGCCATAGCCGACGATGACGAGCTCGTTGAGCGTCTTCTCTTTCACGTGTGAGGAGTCGGCCTTACTGTTGTCCTGAGCAAGGGCCGGAGCCGTGCCTATGGTCAGGACGAGGGCGGCCACTTGCAATCTTCTTCTAAGGTACTTCATGGTTACTATTAATGTTAATTCTTATACTTTTTCGTTGCAAAAGTACAAGGCTGATGTGTCATCGGGGTTACATTCCGGTGTTCATTTGATTTCAATGCCTATGTGAGGCTGCATTGTATTCAGGTTGTAAATGCGTCGTTACACCGTTGTAACAACTATCGTCTACTTTTGCGGCGTGAATCTAAAAGAAGGAAAAAAGAACATGAATCGAAAGTTTATTCTCGCTGCGGCCTTGCTGATGCTGGGTCTGCAGATGAATGCCCAGCAGACGGTGTTCCCGCTGAAGGGTAAGGTGGTGGATCAGAACGGCAAGGGCATCGCCGGCGTGGTCGTCAACGATGGTGTACACTTCGTGCAGACGGACGCACGCGGGCTGTGGGCACTCACGAGCGACACCACGGTGAGCAAGTTTGTCACTCACCGACCAGCAACTGGCATGGCTGGAGCGCGACCTGAGCTTTGTGCCCAAGGGCTCGACGGTGTTCCTCAACATGCATGCCGCCGCATGGAACAAGGTGGCCAACGACGGCAACGTGCGAAATGCCAAGCAACTGGCGAAGGTACTCAAGGGCTATAACGTCCATGTGTTCTGCGGACACACGCACTACTACCAGAACATCATCGTCTCGCCGACGCTCTATCAGCACAACATCGCTGTGGCATGTGGCGCCTGGTGGGCCGGGAAAGTGAGTGTCTGTGGCGCGCCGAACGGCTATCTCATCGTGGATGTCGACGGCAACGACGTGCGCTGGCACTATAAACCCACGGGGATGCCGGTCACGAAGCAGATGCGCCTCTATGCGCCGGGGGCTTTCAAAACGCAGAAAGACTACCTCGTGGCGAGCATCTGGGACTGGGACGACAGCTGCCACGTGGCAGCCTACGCCGACGGCAAGGCACTGCCGACGCCTGAGCGCTTCACCGACATCGATGAGGCGTATGTGGAACAGCAGCAGGCTGCGGGCAAGAAGCCACAACAGGTGCAGACGCCCCACCTCTTCCGCATGAAGGTGACCGAAGGCACACACCAGGTGCGCGTGGTCTTCACGAACCGCTTCGGCGAGGCGTACAGCGAGACGCTGGCACTATAATCTACAAGAATGCAATTAACTGAACGAGAGTTCTCAAACGGAGATCTTCTCGATGCGCAGGCGGAGGATGCCGGCGGGGACATGTGCCTCGACGACATCGCCGACCTTGCGGCCCAGCAACGCCTCCGCGATGGGCGACTTGATGGATATCTTACCCTCACGGACATTGACCTCGTGAGGGTTGACGATGGTGTAGGCCATGCGCTTGTTGTTGTTGAGATTGGTGAACTCCACCTTGCGCAGCAGACCCACGGTGTCGCTCTCGAGCTTCGAGGTGTCGAGAACCTGCGCAAACTTGAGGATGTTCTGTTTGAAACGGATGCGCCCCAACAGGCGGCCATGCTCGCGGCGGGCAGCATGGTACTCGAAGTTCTCGCTGAGGTCACCCTTCTCGCGGGCCTCCACCAACTCCTTGGTAGCCTTGGGCAGCTGTACCTTGATCATATCGTTCAACTCCGCCACGAGTTCATCGTAGCGCTCCTGTGACATGTATTCCATTTCCTTTTTGTCAATTTGAAATAGCAGTAAAGCTATGGATGCCTATCGTCCCAGCCAGGCCTCAGGGTTGAGTTTTGCCGTCTCCTTGCGCAACTGGAACTGCAGGATATGGTCAGGAGCAACGGTGCCGAGGATCTGACGCGTCTGTACTTTCTGTCCACGAGAGACGTTCACACCGCGGAGGTTGGCATAGACGGAGATGTAGGCGCCATGACGCACCATCACCACCATCGAGCCGCCATAGCCGATGACGGCACTGACCTCACCATCGTAGACACAGCGCGCCTGACAGCCGGCGCCACCCATGATGTTGATGCCCTTGTTGTCGAGCGTCACGCCCTTCAGTCCTGCGACGGTATTTGTGCCGAAGTGGCTGACGATCTTATAGTTGCCTGTGATAGGCATCGGCAGACGACCACGGTTCGCCTCGAAGCCGCTGTTCATCATTCGGTCGACCGACGAGAACCGCTGGGCGTCCTCGTTCTGTTTCTGTGCCTGGGCGATCTCCTTCTTCGCCCGTGCAGCATCAGCCTTCTCCTTCAACTCGGCAGCCTGTCGCTGGGCCTCCGCCTCACGCGCAGCCTGGTCGGCAGCAGCCTTGCGCTCGGCAGCCTCACGGGCAGCTTTCTCCGCAGCGGCGGCCTTTGCAGCCAGAGCACGCGCCTCAGCCTGCTGCTGAGCTTGCTCGGCGGCAGCGGCCTTCTCCTGGGCCTGCTTGCGAGCAGCAGCGGCAGCCTCCTCACGGGCCCGGCGGGCAGCAGCCTCAGCGGCAGCGGCCTTCCTCGCCTGTTCCTTGGCGGCGGCCTCACGCGCCTTCGCCTCAGCGATGCGGCGCTCATTCTCGCGGGCAGCAGCCTCCGCGGCAGCCTTCTTGCGGGCCAGCTCGGCGGCACGACGCTTGGCAGCCTCCGCAGCGGCGGCTTTGCGCTTTGCCTCGGCGGCAGCACGTGCACGCACCTTCTGCACCTCGATCTCTACCAATCGGTCGATCTGCGCATTCAGCGCGGCATCCTTCTTATGCTGGTCGGCGATGACGCTCTGGATGGTCTTCTGCTGGCGCTGCAGGCCATCGACGATCTCCTGTTGTTTCTGCTTGTCACCCTCCAGGCGGTTCTTTTCCTGCTCACCTTTCGAGAGCAGCTGACTCTTCTGACCCTTCACAGCCTTCAGCTGCTGGTGCTTGCCGGCCACCTGTGCCTGCTTCTGCTTCACGGCTTCGCCCTGTGCCCGTTGGTACTGGGCATACTCCCGAACGAACCTCAGACGGCGATACATCTGATAGAAGTTCTTCGCCGAGAAGATGAACATCAGCTTGTCCTGCACCGAGCGGTGGCGCGCCATATAGCGCATGGAGCGGATATACTTCGCCTGCCGGTCCTTGAGCTGCCGCTCGAGGGTTTTCAACTGCGAGTTGAGGATGCCGATGTTCCCATCGATGTGGTGGATGTCCTTCTGTATGCCTTCAATGTTCTTCTGACGCTCATCAATCTGTCCATTGATCGTCATCAACTCCTGCAGGCGCTTGCTCACGTCAGCTTTGTTCTGCTTCAGGGCCGCCTCTTGCTCCTTGATCTTCCGCTGTATCGCCGCACGCTGGTTCTGCAGTCCACGGATGTTGGCATTGCTGTAGACAGTCGTATTGCCTTTCTTGGTCTGCTTCGTCGTCCCTTTGCGGGTCGTCTTGCGCGTTGTGGTCCGTTTGCGCTGCGCGGTTGTGGTCTGCTTGCCCTTACTCGAAGAACTTCTCCGGGTTTGAGCGCTCACAGGAAGCATCAGCACGAGCGCAATGAATATGTAGAATAGTCGTCTCATTTACATACTAAGGATTTTGCTCAGCACATCCTGAGCATCCATTTGCTTATACTTACTCGACACGGTGGTCCGTTCCTCCCAGTCGGCCGACTGCTTCGGCGCGTTCATGTCAAGGGTCACCGTTGCCGTCTGGGGCTTCCTCGTAGCGTTTGTGGTGAAGGTGAACTCTTGCTTGGCTGGGAAGTGTTTGGCACCGACGGGCTTGAAATTGCTGTAGTTCCACACCAATGTCGACTTGCCGTCCTTCTTGCTCTGATAGGTCACCGTGGCACGGTTGATGGTTCCTGTGGTGCGGTCAGCATCCCAGGTGTAGTTCATGTTGCCATTCGTCAGACTGACAGGCACGGTCTGTCCTGCCTTGGTGAGGTCCGCGACGAAACGTGCCAAGTCCGCCTCACCCACACGAGTAGTGCCGGGCAGGAGCAGCTGGTTCCAGAAGAGCGCCTGAAGGGAATAGAAGTTCAGGCCGTTGTCACGCAGGAAGTCGAGCTGGTTGTAGTCGCCCTTGAGGTACTGCTTGTGCATCCGGTCGACTACGAGGACATAATCGGGCGTGAACTCCAGGCGTCCCACCTCCGCTCCCAACAACGGGATGAAGAGCTGCAGACGGATAACCTTGTCCTTGCGCATGTGCAGCTGGCCTGGCACGGTGATATCCTTGTCACCCGCCTTTGCCGTGAACGACAGACTGGCAACGATGTTCTGAGCATATACTTTCTGGTCGCTGACCTGCTGGATGAAGGCGAGTTGCTGGGTAGCAGCATCATTACTGGCTGCTACCGACTGGTTGGTCGTGGTCTTCACGCTATCGTTCACCACCGCCTTGCGGGAGGCGCACGAGGTCAGGGAGACCATCGCACAGACGAGCAGTAACTGGATTGATTTATTCATTTTCGTTTCTTTTCGGGTTTCCTGTATTTGTCCATCTTCCTTGTCAGCGCCACCTTGTCGCCACCAGCGTCGATGGCGCGCTGCAGATAGCCGAGTGCCGCCTTCGTGTCGCCATTCATCTGATAGATGTCGGCAGCATGCTCCAGCACATCAGCATTGATGGTAGTGTCGGTGTCGTTGACCAGTGCTTGATCGATGTAGAGCTTAGCCTCGGCATAGCGGTTCTGCCGGAAGAGCACCCAGGCATAGGTATCGAGGAAGGTGGCATTCTTCGGTTCGGCCTTCACGGTCTTTGCGCTCATCTCCTCGGCACGCTTGAGATCCTTGCCTTCGAGAGTGAGGAAGTAGGCATAATTGTTAAGTGTCATCATGTTGTCGGGCTTCCACTGCAGGCAACTGTCGTAGGCAGCAAAGCACTCCGACTTCTGTCCCATACTATGATAGATCTCGCCCATCATCGCATAGAGGTCGCTGACGAGGTCGGGGTTGCTCTTATCATTGATCTCCGCGGTGCCACGGCGTAGCGCGTCGATGGCACCCGTGTCGTCTTTCTGATAGTAGCGCACCAGTCCCGTGAAGTAATAAAACGCCATTTCATCGGGGTTATAGAGCATGCCCGGCTCGCTGAGTGCAGCAATCTCCTTCCAGTTCTGAGTGCTCCACTTGTTCTGGATGAGCTGCAGACGTGCACCGGCATTGTCGGGTGTAAGCTTCAGCAGGTCCACGAGGGCAGAGTCGACCATCGCCTGCGGCATTTTCTTCATCGTGTAGTAGGCCACCTTCATCTCCGCCAAAGAGGAATCGGCAGGCGCAACCTGCTGCATACACCCGATGAGATCGACGATTTTGGTGGAATCGCCACCCTCCTGCTCATTCTCCTGAATGGCCATCCGGAAGAACTGCGCACGACTGTCGGCCGGAGTGTTCTTGCCCAAGAGGATGCGGTCCATCATCTGCTTGGCGAGGAACTGCTGTCCGACGGCTTTATAATAGTCGTACATTGCGCTTTGGGCGTAGGCATTGTCGGGTTCCAGGCGCAGCACACCGTCGAAGAGCTTGTAGGCCTCCTTCTGCTTCCGGTTCTGCATGAGCCAGTTGCCGAGCATGACAGAGAAGTTGAGGTCGTTGGGGTGACTGTCAGCAAGTTCCTTCAGCACCTTGTAGGCACGCTTCGTGTCGCCCATGACCTGATAGACATTCATCTTCGCCATCGCTGTCTGTTCCGTCTCGCCCTCCACCTGCTCCAGGCGCTCAATGGCACTGAGCATCTTGGGGTATTGCTTCTGCTGGCGGTAGAGCTGTATGAGGATGTTGAGCACATCACTGCGGTCACGGTGGCTGGCATAGAGCTGCTCGTAGGCATCGAGCGCCTTGTCGTAGTTGCCCATACCAATATAATAGCTGGCGACCTGCTCCTGATAGGTGTCATTCTCGGTGCGGAGCAGGGCAGCGCGCTCTAGATCGGCGAGTGCCAGAGAGTCCTGCCGCAGTGTCGAGAGGTAGCGGGCCCGCATAAAATAGGCCTCTGCCGCCATGGAGTCGATCTGCAGGCAGTGGTTGAGCAGGTCGAAGGCAGCAGCGTAGTGACCGGCGTTCTGTTGGCGTACGGCTTCGAGGAAGAAATAGTTGAACCGACGCTGGTCGTTATAGCTCAGTCGCATCGACGCCGTCGCCGTCTTGGCCACAGCCTTCTTCTTTTCTCGGGCCATTGCGGGCACGGCCATGCTGAGGGTCATCAGCAGGGCTAGCGTCAGGAGTAAAATATGTCGGAATGTTCTATTCATCATCATTGGTTCATTTCACACCAGTGTGGCCATAGCCGCCTTCACCGCGCTCGGTGGAATCGAGCATTTTGACCGGTTCCATCGATGCCTGCTCATAGCGTGCGATGATCATCTGTGCGATGCGCTCACCATCGTTGATAACGAAGTCTTCCTGAGAGAAGTTGATGAGCAGCACCATGACCTCACCACGATAGTCGGCGTCGACGGTGCCGGGAGTATTGAGTACGGTGATGCCATGCTTCAGCGCCAAACCGCTGCGTGGGCGCACCTGTGCCTCATAGCCCTCGGGCAGAGCGATGTGCAGGCCAGTAGGGACGAGTCGCCGCTCCATGGGATGGAGGGTGATGGGCGCGTCGATGTTTGCACGAAGGTCCATGCCAGCGCTCTGCGGCGTGGCATACTGTGGCAGGGGATGATGCCCCGTGTTGACTACTTTGATATTCACCATAATGATGCAAAATTACGCAATTCCACGCAGATAATACAATATTTAATATTAAAAAGACGAAAAAGAAGGTTGTTTCAAGAGTTTGTCGTATTTTTGCAAGCGGATTTAAAACGAGGCACCATGACAGAGAAAATGAACCGGCAACAACCGATATCCACCAAACGACTGGGACAAGAGGAGCGGCACGGCCAGCGACACGACGACCGGTCGGAGTTCAAACGCGACGGCGACCGGCTGATCTACTCGGCACCGTTCCGTCGTCTGCAAAACAAAACACAGGTATTTCCCCTCCCGGGCAGCGTCTTCGTACATAACCGTTTGACCCATTCCATCGAGGTTTCATCGCTGGGGAAGAGCCTCGGTGACGACGTTGCACGGCGCCTCACGGAGCGCCATCCGGAGCTGCGCGGCACGCTCTTCGAGGAGATCGGCACCATCGTCCAGACAGCAGGACTGGCCCACGACATGGGCAACCCACCCTTTGGGCACTCTGGCGAACGTGCCATCCAGACCTACTTCACCGAGGAGGAAGGTCGCATCCTGAAAGACAGGGTGAGCCCCGCATTCTGGAACGACATCACCCACTTCGAGGGAAACGCCAACGCCTTCCGTCTGCTCACCCACCGTTTCGTCGGCCGACGGGCTGGCGGATATGTCATGACTTATTCCACCCTGGCCTCCGTGGTGAAGTATCCCTTCGCCAGCTATTGGGCCGGCGACCACGGGAAGTTTGGTTTCTTCCGCTCAGAGGGGGATATCTACCGCAAAATTGCCGATGAATTGGGCATAATTCGCCTCTCGGCCGACGGTGAGCCACCACGCTACGTACGCCATCCGCTGGTCTACCTCATGGAGGCGGCCGACGACATCTGCTACGAGATCATGGACATCGAAGACTCGCATAAGCTCAAGATTCTTTCCTTTGAAGAGACCACCAAGGCATTGCTTGGATTCTTCGACGAACAGACACAGGCAAACATCCGCCAGCGGCTCATCGACGAGGGCGTCTCTGACCCCAACGAACAGGTGGTCTACATGCGGGCATGCGCCGTCGGCGTGCTGGAGGCTGCGTGCGTGAAGACGTTTGTGGAGCACGAGGACGAGATCCTCAGCGGCACATTCCAGGGCAGCCTCATCGACAACATCGACGAGCCGCAGCGCACGGCTTATAAGCAATGTTCTGCACTGTCGTATAAGAAAATCTACCGCAGTAAACCCGTGCTGGATGTGGAACTCAGCGGTTACAAGATTATGGAAACGCTGATGCGCACTCTGGTCTCCACGGCGCTACACCCCGAGAAGTTCCATAGCCAACAGCTCATCAGCCGCTTCAGCAGCCAGTACGACATCGAGAGTCCCGACCTCGAGACGCGCATCATGGCCGTCCTCGACTACATCAGCGGCATGACGGACGTCTATGCGCTCGATTATTACCAAAAGATTGAAGGGATATCGCTGCCGATCGTCTAAAGCATCACGTTCTTCGGATGTCCGGGCAACTCCAGTGCCTCCGGATGCTCCTTGACGAAACTCTCGATGTGGCGCACACGCTTCTCCTCGAAAATCTCGTCGACGGCGATGAGGATGCCCGTCTCCTCCACCTCACCAAACTCATGGTTGATGGCAGTGCCGAAACACTTCATCGTCGGACTAAGGTTCATGTAGGCATTCACCAATGGGGGAATGTTGTAGCCCATCTCACGAATGGTGCGGTTGAGGATGCGGTAGTCGCTTTTGAAGTCGTCCTCCTTGAAAATCCTGGCCAGTTCGCCGTCAGGAGTCTCCAATTGGAGCGGTTCCATCGGTGTGACGAGCTTCTCCTTATCACCAAAATGCTTGCGAAGGAAATAGAGGATCATGTCGCGGCCACGGCGTGGGAAGGAGGGGTACATCGTCATCTTGCCAAAGAAATACTTGCACTCGGGGTTGATGACCGTCAGCGCGCCCAAACCGTCCCAGAGGTTGTCGAGGGCGAAGATCGACTTGGTGTTCTTACGAACATTCTGATAGTCGAGGGACACGAATGAGCGGCCTAGCTCCACGGTGTGGGGCGCATAGTCGCGCATAAACTCATCGGAGAAGTGGAACATGTGGCCCATGGCAAGGATGGGCTGACCTTCACTGTCGATCTTCCAGTCGTGGCCGAAGAGATAGCGATAGCCACCGATGATTTCCTGAGCCTCCGGGTTCCAGACGACGAGCTGTCGGCAGGGGTTCTCCATCGTGTCAAACTCGTCGATATCCATGGGCTTTCCCGTGCCACCACCGGATGTGCGGAAGGCAATCTCACGCAGGCGGCCAATCTCCTTCATCACGTTTGGCGCCTCGTCGGCAGTCACGACGTAGATCTCGTTGTGACTCTTGTTAGTAGTACGGAGCTTTCGGTCAGGGGTGAGTTCAGCCATCAGCTCTTCTTTGCTGATGGGTTGGATAATTTCTTCTTCCATATTCCTTTTATTGCTTGTATCATTCGCCTTTGTCGGCGGCGGGTCCTGCTTGTTCGTAAACCGTATCTTCGACGAATTTCGCCCATTCCATCGGTGTCTTGGTCTTGTCGAAGGTCTGCCAGGGGATGGGCTTCCCGATGACGATGCGGAAGTGTTTGTAGCGGTTGCGATACATCTCGTCAACGAGGAAGATCATCGCGATGTTCACCTTCAGACCGATGCGTTTCTGCCAGCGTGCGATGCGGTAGAACCTCTTCGAGTTATGTCCACTGAAATAGATCGGCACGACGTCGCGGTGCGTCTCGACACTCTTGGTGATGAACGTCTTCTTCCACGGCAGGTCATGCAGACGTCCGTCGATCATTCGGGAGTTGAGGCCTGCAGGAAACATCAGCACGTGGCTGTCGCCATGGAAGGCGTTCTCCACGGCCTGTGGGAACGAGCGGCTCTGCTTGCCGGTCTTGTTGATACCCACGCAGACGGGCCGGAGGCCGGGGAGGAACATCAGCAAGTCGTTGACGAGATAGCGGAAGCGGCCGTCGTAGCGGTCGCCAATGATTGAGCCGAGGCACACGCCGTCCTGCCCACCCAGTGGATGGTTGGACACGAAGGTATAGAGCCTGCCGTCGTCCTTCGGCGGGAGGTTTTCCTCGCCCTCGAGGGTGACGTCCATGCCAAGGTACTCCACACAGGCCTTCAGCCACGGCGTACCCACGAGGTCACGCTTCTCCCACAGGAACGCGTTGACCTCATCCTCATGGATGATGTGCTTGAGCCACTTCACCAGTGGGCGCGGCACATATTTCACCTTGTCGCCCATCTTGCTCCGCAGCACGCTCTCGATGTCGATTGTTTTCTCTATGCTTTCGCTCATGATGTTGCAAACACACTTACGTAAACTGTTGCAAAAATAACATTTCTTTTTCTAATTCAACAATATTTCGACAAAATTATGGTGAAAAGCAACTTTTTTGTGGTCATTAGCGCAAGGTTGTTCACAAACGTAAAACGATTGACAAAAGTGAAATTGCTTTGAAACACGGCCCTGGGAACAATAAAATGAGGACGAAATGCAAATTTTGTGGGGCAATGTGGTGCAAAGTGGGGAATTTTGTGTAACTTTGAACCCCGAAGACAGAACGTTCTAATAAAAGAGGTACGCATGCGATTTTTAGGTAACATTGAAGCCAAGACTGATGCCAAGGGGCGGGCGTTCCTGCCGGCACAGTTCCGCAAGGTGCTCCAGGCATCGGGCGAGGAGACCCTCGTCCTGCGCCGCGACATCTATGAGCGTTGCCTCGTGCTCTATCCTGAGAGCGTATGGAACGCGGAGATGGACGAGCTCAGAGGCCGTCTCTCCCGCTGGGACCGGCAGGAGCAGATGGTGTTCCGCGCCTTTGTCAGTGGCGTGGTCAGCCTCAGCATCGACAGCAACGGCCGCATCCTCATCCCACGGCCCTATCTGCAGGACGCCGGCATCAGCCAGGGCATCCGCTTCGTCGGCATGGGCGACACCATCGAGATCTGGGCCAGCGAGGGAGAGAAGGACCAGCCGTTCATGAGCCAGGAGGAGTTTGGCAAAGTACTCGAGGATCTCATGGGACATCAGCCCCATCCCACTAACGATCAGCCATCAACCATCACCTCTGCCCCATCAACCCTTAACCCTCAACCATCGACCCATGAGTGAAGCCTACCATATACCCGTACTCCTGAAGGAGAGTGTCGACGGCCTTGCCATCAAGGCCGACGGCATCTATGTGGACGTCACCTTTGGCGGTGGCGGTCACTCCCGCGAGATTCTCTCCCGATTGGGCGAGAAGGGGCACCTCTACAGTTTCGATCAGGATGCCGATGCCGAGCAGAACGTGCTCACGCCGGAGACGGATGGCGCCGAGGCACGCCGCTTCGTCGATGACGAGCGGTTCACGTTCGTCCGCAGCAACTTCCGATACCTCAAGAACTGGATGCGCTACTACGGCGTCGACCACATCGATGGCCTGCTGGCCGACCTCGGCGTGTCGAGCCACCACTTCGACGACGAGAGCCGTGGCTTCTCATTTCGCTTCGACGCACCGCTGGACATGCGAATGAACAAACGCGGCGGCATGACGGCAGCCGACATTGTCAACGACTACGACGAGGCACGGCTGGCCGATGTCTTTTATCTTTATGGTGAGCTGAAGACCTCTCGGCGCATCGCTACAGCCATCGTCAAGGCACGCCGCGAGCAAACGATAGCCACAACGCAGGAGTTCATCAATGTCGTCGAACCGTTTTTCCGCCGCGAGCGGGAGAAGAAGGACATGGCAAAACTCTTCCAGGCGCTGCGCATCGAGGTGAACCACGAGATGGAGGCGCTGAAGGAGATGCTCCTCGCCGCCACCGACCTCATCGCGCCGGGGGGGCGACTGAGCGTCATCACCTATCACTCACTGGAGGACCGCATCGTGAAGAACGTCATGCGTGCCGGCAACGCTGAGGGCAAGGTGGAGCAGGACTTCTATGGCCGTATCGCCTCGCCGTTCCGCCTTGTCAACAACAAGGTCATCATCCCCGACGCCGACGAGCAGGCACGGAACCCCCGCAGCCGCAGCGCAAAACTAAGAATCGCAGAGAAACTATGACAGAGGAAAAGAACAACATAGCACCACAGGAGTCACAAGAGCCGCAACAGCCACAGAGCCCCCAAGAGCCACAGCAACCTTCGGAGCTGCCGGTCGACGCGAAGGCTCCCAGGGAACCTAAGGCTGCTGTCGAATCCAAGAGTCCGACAGAGTCCAAGGCTGCTGCCGAGTCCAAGACTTCCAAGGCATCAGCTGCGCCACAGCCTGACCACCCCTCGCTGAAAGAGGTCATCAAGGAGACCGCCACCGAGGATGAGGCACCGCTGTCGCGCAACCTCTCCTTAGGAAAGATCCTTGGCGGCGACATTCTCAACACCAACATCGTGCGCCGGCAGGTGTGGCTGTTTATGCTCATCGCCCTGTTCATGATCATCTATGTGGCCAACCGCTACAGCTGTCAACAGGACATCATCGAGATCGACCGCCTGCAGAAGGAACTGCTCGATGCGAAGTACAAGGAACTCTCCTCGACGAGCCAACTCACAGAGAAGAGCCGCGAGAGCAATGTCCTCAACCAGTTGAAGAATAACAAGGACAGCGTGCTGAAGATTGCCAACCAGCCACCTTATATCATTAATGTGCCGGAGAAGTAACGCCTCCGGGGAAGTAAGAAGTCATGAGTAAGTTCGATTACGATAAAGTCATACCCCGCTATAGCCTCATCGCTATCTGCATGTCGCTCCTCACCATTGCCGTGGTGGTGAAGGCGGGATATATCATGACCGTGAAGCGCGACTACTGGCGGCAGGTGGCGGGCCGCATGAAGAAGGACTCCGTGGAGGTTGCCTCGGCGCGCGGCAACATCCTCAGCTGCGACGGACAGCTGCTGGCCTCATCACTGCCGGAGTTCAAGATCTTCATGGACTTCCAGCAGCTCCACGACGCCGGCAACGACTCTCTGTGGAACGAGAAGCTCGACAGCATCTGCCTTGGCCTTCACGAGATCTTCCCTGAGCGGTCCATAGCAGCGTTCAAGGCGAACCTCGACAGCGGACGCGTGGACAAGAAGCGTCGCCGCCACTGGCCCATCTGGAAGAAGCGCATCGACTACAATACTTATTCAGAGGTGAAGCAGTTGCCCATCTTCTGCCTTTCGCCACTGAAGAGTGGCTTCCACGACGAGGAGCTCAACGCCCGTGAGCGGCCCTACGGTTCGCTGGCAGGACGTACCGTCGGCGACATGTTTGCCGCGAAGAACGAGGGCCGCACGCCACGCTGCGGCCTGGAGCTCTCCTACGACAGTCTGCTTCGCGGCACCAATGGCATCGTCCACCGCCGGAAGGTGCTCAACAAGTTCCTCGACATCATGGACACCCCACCCATCAATGGCTGTGACATCATCACCACCATCGACGTGGGTATGCAGGACCTCGCCGAACGCGCCGTCATCGACGAGCTCAAGGAGATCAATGGCAACGTCGGCGTGGCCATCGTCATGGAGGTGCAAACGGGCGACATCAAGGCCATCGTCAACATGGAGAAGTGTATCGATGGCGAATACCGTGAGATCAAGAACCATGCCGTCTCCGACCTCCTCGAGCCAGGATCAGTGTTCAAGCCCATCAGCATCATGACGGCACTGGAGGATGGCGTCTGTGACACGAACAAGACCGTAGACACCGGCGGCGGCATCTGGCCAATGTATGGCCGGGAGATGAAGGACCACAACTGGCGGCGTGGCGGCTATGGCATGATGAACCTCCCGAAGACGCTGAAGGTGAGCTCGAACATCGGCGTAAGCCGCATCATCGATGAATACTACCACAGTGACCCAGCGAAGTTTGTCCGCGGCGTCTACCGTTCGGGCATCACCGCCGACCTGCATATCCCCATTGTCGGCGCCACATCGGCCCACATCCGTATGCCGAAGAAGAACAAGCGCGGAGAGTGGGTCAACTGGAGCAACACCGCCCTGCCCTGGATGAGCATCGGCTACGAGACACAGATACCACCAATCTCTACATTGACGTTCTACAACGCCATCGCCAACAACGGCAAGATGATGCAGCCGCGATTCGTGAAGGCCGCCGTGAAGAATGGTGAGGTTGTCGAGGACTTCCCGCCAGTGGTCGTGAAGGGCCATGAGCAGATTGCCTCGCCGAAGGTCATCAAGGAGATGCAGGAAATGCTGCGGAAGGTCGTCAGCGAGGGACTGGGCAAGAAGGCCGGATCGACATCGTTCCCGGTTTCGGGCAAGACCGGTACGGCACAGATCGCCATCGGATCGGGAGGATATAAGGGCAACGGCCTGCACTATCTACTGTCGTTTGCGGGCTACTTCCCGAGTGACGCACCAAAGTATTCGTGCATCGTCTGCATACAGAAGAGCGGACTGCCTGCCTCCGGCGGCGGCATGAGCGGCGTGGTGTTCCATCACATTGCTGAGGGCATCATGGCACAAGACATCAAACTCGACGTCAGCGACGCTCGCGACTCGTCGTCCATCCTCATCCCCGACGTAAAGTGGGGCAACATTCTCTCGGCCAACTATGTGCTGCAGGAACTTGGCATCAAGACGTGGACCAACTTCACGCCCAACTATGCCACCGGGCAGGGCGTATGGGGCAAGGTCGATCGCCGCCGCGGCAGCGTGATGCTCCGCTCGCAGGGCACGCCGAGCATGAAGTACATGCCCGACGTCAAGGGCATGGGCGCCCGTGACGCGGTGTTCCTCATCGAGAAGCGTGGCGTGCGATGCATCGTCCAAGGACGTGGCAAGGTCGTCAGTCAGAGCCTCGAGCCAGGACACTATATAAAGAAAGGTGAAACCTGCACCATCACCCTCGAGTGATTTTGGTAACGATGAGGAGCGAACAACGGAACAAATAAAAAACAACTGAGATATGAAACTACAGGAATTGCTCAAGAACGTCAAGCCGCTCGCCATCAATGGCAGCACCGACGTCGACATCACGGGCGTGAACATCGATTCGCGCAAGATCAAGGATGGTCATCTCTTTGTAGCCATGAAGGGTACGCAGGTCGATGGCCACCGGTTCATTCCGAAGGCCATCGAGCTCGGTGCCAAGGCCGTGCTCTGCGAGGACATGCCCCAGGAGAAGGCTGATGGCGTCACCTATGTGCAGGTGGATAGCACCGAAGATGCCGTGGGCAAGGTGGCAACGCTGTTCTATGGTGATCCATCGCGGCATCTGAAGCTCGTCGGCGTCACCGGCACGAATGGCAAGACGACCATCGCCACCTTATTATATAATATGTTCCGGAAGTTCGGTTATAAGTGCGGACTACTCTCCACGGTGTGCAACTACATCGAGGGCGAGGCTATCCCTGCCGACCACACCACCCCGGACCCCATCGAGCTCAACGAGCTCCTCGGCCGCATGGTTGCAGCCGGCTGCGAGTATGCCTTCATGGAGTGCTCCAGCCATGCCATCCACCAGAAGCGCATCGGCGGACTGAAGTTTGCCGGTGGCATCTTCACCAACCTCACCCGCGACCACCTCGACTATCACAAGACGTTCGAGAACTACCGCAACGCCAAGAAGGCATTCTTCGACGGCCTGCCTAAGGATGCCTTTGCCATCACCAATGCCGACGACAAGAACGGCATGGTCATGGTGCAGAACACCAAGGCGACCATCAAGACCTACTCCACCGAGCGCATGGCCGACTACCGTGCACGCATCATCGAGATGCACTTCGCGGGGATGTACCTCGACATCGATGGCCATGAGGTCGGTGTGCAGTTCATCGGAAAGTTCAACGTCAGCAACCTCCTCGCTGTCTACGGCGCTGCACGGATGCTGGGCAAGGAGCCCGAGGAGATCCTCGTCGTTCTCTCCACGCTCCACAGCGTCAGCGGCCGTCTAGAGCCGATACAGTCGCCGGAGGGCTACACCGCCATCGTCGACTATGCCCACACACCGGACGCGCTGGAGAATGTGCTCAACGCCATCCACGAGGTCTTGAACGGCAAGGGCTGCGTCATCACCGTCTGCGGCGCCGGCGGCAACCGTGACAAGGGCAAGCGCCCGCTGATGGCACAGGAAGCCGTGCGCCAGAGCGACCAGGTCATCATCACCTCCGACAACCCCCGCTTCGAGGAGCCGCAGGACATCATCAACGACATGCTCGCGGGACTCAACGCCCAGCAGATGAAGAAGGTCATCAGCATCGTCGACCGCCGCGAAGCCATCAAAACCGCCTGCGCCATGGCGAAGAAGGGTGACGTCATCCTCGTCGCTGGCAAGGGACATGAAGACTATCAGGACGTCAAGGGCGTCAAGCACCACTTCGACGACCGTGAGGAGCTCCGCAAGGTCTTCGAACTTTGAATTTTGAACTTTGAACTTTGAACTTTATGATTAGTAGGTTCTGGTCATTATCCACCTGTCATTCTTCATTGTTCAGCGAAGCCTCATTCAACATTCAACATTGAACATTCAACATTAAAGCTATGCTTTACTACCTCTTTCGCGCCTTAGGCGAATACGGCGTATCGGGCGCACACCTGTGGGAGTACATCTCCTTCCGCGCCCTGCTGGCCCTCATCCTCTCACTGGTCATCTCCGCATGGTTCGGCGAGCGATTCATCAAGTACCTCAAGTCGAAGCAGATCACTGAGACACAGCGCGACGCGAAGATTGACCCCTTCGGTGTGAAGAAGATCGGCGTACCGTCGATGGGCGGCGTCATCATCATCGTCTCCATCCTCATCCCCGTCTTGCTCCTCGGCCGTCTGCGCAATATCTACCTCATCCTGATGATCATCACCACGGTGTGGCTCGGCTTCCTTGGCGGCATGGACGACTTCATCAAGATCTTCCGCCGCGACAAGGAGGGACTGAAGGGTAAATACAAAATCGTCGGTCAGGTGGGCATCGGCCTCATCGTCGGCCTAGTGCTCTGGGCCTCGCCGGACGTGATGATGAACGAGAACATGTCCATCGAGCGACAGAACGGACAGGCGGTCGTCATCAAGCACCAGCAGCAGGCACATAAGTCGCTCAAGACCACCATCCCCTTCGTCAAGGACCACAACCTCGACTATTCAAAAATCACTTCCGTCTTCGGTGACCACCGTGTAGCCGCGGGGTGGGTGCTCTTCGTCATCATGGTCATCTTCATTGTCACCGCCGTGAGCAACGGCGCGAACCTCAACGATGGCATGGATGGCATGTGCGCGGGCAACTCGGCGATCATCGGCGTGGCGCTGGGCATCCTCGCCTACGTCTCGTCGCATGTGCAGTTTGCCGCCTACCTTAATATCATGTATATCCCCGGCACGCAGGAGCTCGTGGTCTTCATGTGTGCCTTCGTCGGCGCCCTCATCGGTTTCCTGTGGTACAACGCCTACCCCGCACAGGTCTTCATGGGCGACACCGGCTCGCTGACCATCGGCGGCATCATCGGCGTCTGCGCCGTCATCATCCACAAGGAGTTGCTGCTGCCGATCCTCTGCGGCATCTTCTTCGTCGAGAGCCTCAGCGTCATCGTTCAGGTGTGGTACTACAAGATGGGCAAGCGCCGTGGCGTGAAGCAGCGCATCTTCAAGCGTACGCCAATCCACGACAACTTCCGCGTCACCGACGACCAGCTCGACCCCAACTGCCGTTACCTCATCAAGACGCCCCACTCCGCCAAGCATGAGTCGAAGATCACCATCCGCTTCTGGATCATCACCATCATCCTCGCGGCACTGACGATCATCACCCTCAAGATCAGATAATCATCCCATAGTCCCTAGAAGCCTTAGAGCCCCCAGAGACCTTAGAACAAAAAAAGCATGAAACGAATCGTTGTATTAGGAGCCGGCGAGAGCGGCGCAGGAGCCGCCGTACTGGCCAAGAAGGAAGGTTTCGACGTCTTTGTGTCGGACACCTCAATGATCAAGGACAAATACAAGCAACTCCTCGACGACCATCACATCGACTGGGAGGAAGGCCACCACACCGAAGAGAAAATCCTCTCTGCCGACGAGGTCATCAAGAGCCCCGGCATACCGAAGGAGGCACCGATGATCCAGAAACTCATCAAGCAGGGCACGCACATCATCAGCGAGATAGAGTTTGCTGGTCGCTACACCCACTCGAAGATGATCTGCATCACCGGCAGCAACGGCAAGACGACGACGACGTCGCTCATCTACCATATTTTCAAGGCCGCCGGCTACGATGCTGGTTTGGCGGGAAACATCGGACGGAGCCTCGCCCTGCAGGTGGCCGAGGACCCGCACGAGTACTACATCATCGAGCTCTCCAGCTTCCAGCTCGACAACATGTACGACTTCCGTGCAAACATCGCCATCCTGCTCAACATCACGCCCGACCACCTCGACCGCTACGACTTCAAGTTCGAGAACTATGCCGCAGCAAAGATGCGCATCATCCAGAACCAGACACCTGAGGACGCCTTCATCTATTGGAACGACGACCCCGTCATCAAGAAGGAGCTGGAGAAGTACGACATCAAGGCCGTGCAGTGCCCGTTCTCGGAGTTGAAGGAGAAGGGCAGCATCGGTTACATCGAGGAGGGACAGTACAAACTGGAGTACCCCACCCCATTCAACATGGAGCAGGAGGCGCTCTCCCTCACCGGCAAGCACAACATCTATAATAGTCTCGCCGCGGGCTTGGCATCAAACATCAGCGGCATCAAGAAGGAGGTCATCCGCAAGAGTCTCGGCGACTTCCCCGGCGTGGAGCACCGCCTGGAGAAGGTCTGCGACGTCCGTGGCGTGCACTATGTCAACGACTCCAAGGCCACGAATGTCGACGCCTGCTGGTATGCCCTGGAGAGCATGCGCACGCCGACGATTCTCATCATCGGCGGCAAGGACAAGGGCAACGACTACTCTGCCATCAAGGACCTCGTGCTCAAGAAGTGCAAAGCCATCGTCTACCTCGGTGCCGACAATACAAAGCTCCACAACTTCTTCGACCCGCTGGGACTCCCCGTCCGCGACACCCACAACATGAAGGACTGCGTCGAGGCCTGCTACGACCTTGCCGAGCCTGGCGACACCGTGCTTCTCTCGCCCTGCTGCGCCAGCTTCGACCTCTTCCACAACATGGAGGACCGCGGCGAACAGTTCAAGGCCTACGTGCGGGCACTCTGATGCCCTCGTGATTCCACTGAGATCACGACGCGATTCCACTGAGATCACGACGTCATTCCACTGAGATCGCGACGTGATTACGGTGAGATCCCGAAGCGACATCTTTAGCTCAGAAATGGTAGTTCCCAATTAGCAAATGGAAAGAAAAATCAGCAACATCTTCAAGGGAGACAAGGTCATCTGGATGGTCTTCTTCTTCCTGTGTATCGTCAGCGCGGTGGAGGTCTTCTCGGCGTCCTCCGAGCTGACGTATAAGGGCGGCAACTACCTTGCGCCGATGCTCAAGCACATCGGCATCCTCTTCGTTGGCGTGATGCTGATGGTCGTCACACTGAACATCCAGTGCAAGTACTTCAAGATTGCCACACCGTTCCTGCTGGCCCTCTCCGTACTGACGCTGCTCTGGGTGCAGGTCGCCGGCCACTCCACCAACAACGCCTCACGCTGGCTGTCGCTCTTCGGCATACAGTTCCAACCTTCAGAAATCGCCAAGGGAGCACTCGTCCTCGCCACAGCGCAGATCCTGGCCGCTACGCAGACCGACCGCGGTGCGGAGCCGCGGGCGATGAAGTACATCTTCGGTATGGCAACGCCCATCGTCGGCCTCATCATGCTCGAGAACCTCTCCACGGCAGCGCTGCTCTGCGTCGTCCTCTTCCTGATGATGTTCGTCGGTCGTGTGCCGGGGCGGCAGATGTGGCGTCTCGTCGCTGTCGTCGTCGTGGGCATCATCACCATGGTGAGCATCATCATGATCGTCGGCAAGGACACCGAGCAGGATGCGCAGCAGCAGACGCTCACCGAGGTCGTCGATCAGGAAGGCAAGCATGTGCAGGAGCAGGAGGAGAAGTCGGGAGGAGGCATCTTCCACCGTTTCGACACGTGGAAGTCACGCATCGACAAGTTCCTTGACCATAAGGAGATCAGCCCCAACGAGGTGGACCTCGACAAGGATGCACAGACCGCACACGCCAACATCGCCATCGCCAGCTGCAACGTCATCGGCAAGGGACCGGGCAACTCGGTGGAGCGTGACTTCCTCTCGCAGGCATTCTCCGACTTCATCTACGCCATCATCATTGAGGAGACGGGCATCGAAGGCGCGTTCTTCGTGGCGCTGCTCTACATCATCCTCCTCTTCCGGGCCGGACGCATCGCCAACCGCTGCGACAACAACTTCCCCGCCTTCCTCGCCATGGGGCTCGCGCTGCTGCTCGTCACGCAGGCACTGTTCAACATGTGCGTCGCCGTCGGCCTGGTACCGGTCACTGGCCAGCCACTGCCGCTGATCAGTAAGGGCGGTACGTCGTCGATCATCAACTGTATCTACATCGGCGTCATCCTCAGCATCAGTCGTTCAGCGAAGAAGAATGCCAAGGCCAAAGACAAAATGATGCTCAAGACGGCTACAAGGGAAGAAAATCCACAGATTGTAGCCGAAACTGAAAGAATTTGATTACTTTTGCAGAGATTATATAAACATCACTCATAGAGATTAGACAATCTGAGAGATATGGACAAGGAATTAAGAATCATCATCAGCGGTGGCGGCACGGGAGGCCACATCTTCCCGGCTGTGTCCATTGCCAATGCCATCAAGGCCAAGCACCCCGAGGCACAGATCCTCTTCGTCGGTGCCCTCGGCCGCATGGAGATGCAGCGTGTGCCGGCAGCAGGATATGAAATCAAAGGTCTGCCGATCTGCGGCTTCGACCGCAAGCATCTGCTGAAGAACGTCGCTGTGCTCTTCAAGATCTGGAAGAGTCAGATGATGGCGAAGAAGATCATCCGACAGTTCAGGCCGATGGCAGCTGTCGGCGTCGGTGGTTATGCCAGTGGTCCGACGCTGAACGTCTGTGCCAGCCGTGGCATCCCTTGTCTCATCCAGGAGCAGAACAGCTATGCCGGCGTGACCAACAAGCTGCTGGCGAAGAAGGCGACGAAAATCTGTGTGGCCTACGAGGGCATGGAGCGTTTCTTCCCTGCCGAGAAGATCATCATGACGGGTAACCCCGTGCGGCAGAACGTCCTCGACACGACGATCTCGAAGGAGGACGCCCGCCGGCAGTTCGGCCTCGACCCGGAGAAGAAGACCATCCTCCTCGTCGGCGGCAGTCTCGGCGCTCGAACCATCAACGAGAGCATGAAGCAGCACCTCGACCGTGTCGCAGCCGCCAATGTGCAGTTCATCTGGCAGACGGGCAAATATTATAATGAGGAGATGAAGGCCGCCGTGAAGGCCTTCGGCGAGATTCCCAACCTGAAGGTGCTCGACTTCATCAGCAACATGGGTGCGGCCTATAAGGCTGCCGATCTCGTCATCAGCCGTGCCGGCGCCAGCTCCATCAGCGAGTTCTGCCTCATCGGCAAACCGGTCATCCTCGTCCCCAGCCCCAATGTGGCGGAGGACCACCAGACGAAGAACGCCATGGCACTCGTCAACAAGGATGCCGCCATCTACGTCAAGGACGCTGAGGCCGCCGACCGTCTCCTCGACGAGGCGCTGCAGGTGGTCGTCGACGACCAGAAGCTCGCCTCACTGAGCGAGAACATCAAGAAACTCGGCCTGAAGAACTCCGCCGACGTCATCGCTGACGAGGTTGTGAAGCTCGCCTGGGGTGAATAATAAAGATTAATGAACAATGGGCCACGAACAAGCAAGGTAATCATAAAGTTCAAAGTTCAAAGTTCAAAGTTCAAAGAATATGGAACTGAAAGATATCAAAGCAGTCTATTTCGTTGGAGCCGGTGGCATCGGCATGAGCGCCATCGCTCGCTACTTCATTCGCAAAGGACTCGTCGTGGCCGGATACGACAAGACAACGTCCGACCTCACACACCAACTGGAAAAGGAAGGCATGCTCATCCACTATGCGGAGAATGTCGACGAGATACCGCAGGCATGCCGTGACAAGGCGTCGTGCCTCGTGGTCTACACTCCTGCCATCCCCGCTGAGCACAAGGAGCTGCAATTCTTCCGCGAGGGAGGCTTCGAGATTGAGAAGCGTGCACAGGTGCTCGGCACGCTGACCCGCACCCACAAGGGTCTCTGCGTAGCCGGCACGCACGGCAAGACGACGACGTCGACGATGTGCGCACACATCATGCACCAAAGCCACGTCGACTGCAACGCATTCCTCGGGGGCATCTCGAAGAACTACGGCACCAACTATATCCTCTCCGACCAGAGTGACTATGTCGTCATCGAGGCCGACGAGTTCGACCGCTCCTTCCATTGGCTGCGCCCCTGGATGAGCGTCATCACCGCCACCGATCCCGACCACCTCGACATCTATGGCACTAAGGAGGCCTACCTCGAGAGCTTCCGTCATTACTCGGAGCTCATCCAGCCCGGAGGCGCACTCATCATCCACACCAATCTGGAGATGCAGCCGAACGTGCAGCCCGGAGTGAAGACCTACTCCTACAGCCGTGACGCCGGTGACTTCCATGCCGAGAATATCGTCATCGACAATGGCGAGATCTCGTTCGACTTCGTATCGCCCGTAGAGAACATCCCTGGCGTGCACCTCGGACAGCCCATACCTATTAATATAGAGAATGGTGTCGCCGCCATGGCCATGGCACAGCTCAACGGCTGCACCGCCGATGAGATCCGCTTCGGCATGGAGACCTATCACGGCGTGGACCGCCGCTTCGACTTCAAGATCAAGAACGACCACATCGTCTTCCTCTCCGACTATGCCCACCACCCCAAGGAGATCCTGCAGAGCGCCAAGAGCCTCCGCGAGCTCTACAAGGGTCGGAAGATCACGGCCATCTTCCAGCCGCACCTCTACACCCGCACCCGCGACTTCTATAAAGACTTCGCCGCAGCGCTGAGCCATTTCGATGAGGTCATCCTCACCGAGATATACCCCGCACGCGAGCAGCCCATCCCCGGCGTGACGTCGCAGCTCATCTACGACAACCTCGCACCCGGCGTGGAGAAGCAGATCATCGAGAAGAAGGATGTCCTCGACCTGGTGAAAAGCCGTGACTGGGATGTCCTCATCGTCCTCGGTGCCGGCGACCTCGACAATCAGGTGCCACTGATCACGAAGATCCTCGAAGCGAAAAAATAATCAAAAAGGAATGCACATCAGCTGGAAAAAAACGTTGCTCGTCACCCTCGACGTAGCGCTCGGCGCCTACATCATCGTTGCCTTCACGGCTTTCAACAAGCCGGAGACGGCCAGCTTAGTGTGCACAAAGGTCATTATCAACATCCAAGACGAGAACACCAACGGCTTCATCACCACGCAGGAGATCAAGACGCGACTGCTGAATGACCGCATCTATCCCCTCGACAAGCCAATGGACCTCATCAACACTCGCACCATCGAGGAGACGCTCAAGGAGAGTCCGTTCGTGAAGACGGCGGAATGCTACAAGACCGACGACAACCACGTCTGCATCACCCTCACCCAGCGCACGCCGACGCTGCGCATCAAGGCGGTCAACGGTGACGACTACTACATGGACGACCACAACAGCATCATGCCCAACAGCCACTACACCAGTGACATCATCATCGCGACAGGCTACATCAACCGCTGGTTTGCCAAGAACTACGTCACCTATGTCGCTGATGCCATCACCAACAGTGACCTGTGGCGCAACCAGATTGAGCAGATCAATGTCCTGCCCGACCGAGGCATCGAGCTTGTGCCGCGTGTCGGCGACCACATTATTTATATAGGGCAGCTCCCCGAGACGAAGTATCGCGACGACCGTGAGAAGCTCGTCACCGACTATGTCAATAAGAAGCTCGACCGGTTGGAGAAGTTCTATAAGTACGGCCTCTCGCAGGCAGGATGGAACAAGTACTCCTATATCAACGTGGAGTTCGACAACCAAATCATTTGTAAGAAAGCAACAACGAACTGATAATCAACATTACCCTATGGCAGAATTTATCGTAGCAATAGAACTGGGGTCATCGCACATGACCGGCATTGCTGGTAAGAAGAACCTCGACGGAAGCATCAACGTGCTCGCCGTCGTCAGGGAAGACTCCACAACATGCATCCGCAAGGGCGTGGTCTACAATATTGATAAGACCGTTCAGACGCTAACCAGCATCATCAAGAAGCTTGAGACATTCCTCAAGTCGAAGATCGCGCATGTCTATGTGGGCGTGGGAGGACAGTCCATCCGCGGCGTGAAGAACACCATCGTCAAGGAACTGCCCGCCGACACCATCGTTACGCAGGACATGATCAACGAGTTGATGGATGCCAACCGCAGCATGCAGTACCCCGAGCAGGAGATTCTCGACGCTGCCACACAGGAGTATAAGGTGGACAACCAGTATCAGCTCGACCCCGTGGGCATACAGTGCACACGGCTGGAAGGCAACTTCCTCAACATCCTCTGGCGGAAGACGTTCTACAAGAACATCAACAAGTGCTTCGACAATGCCGGCATCGCCATTGCGGAGATGTACCTCTCGCCGCTGGCTCTCGCCGACAGCGTCCTCACCGATGCCGAGCGACGCGGTGGCTGCATCCTCGTCGACCTCGGCGCCGACACCACGACCGTGTCGGTATTCTATAAGAACATCCTGCGCCATCTAGCCGTCATTCCCCTCGGTGGCAACAACATCACCAAGGATATCGCCTCCCTGCAGATGGAGGACTCCACAGCCGAGGAGATGAAGCTAAAGTATGGCAGCGCCTTCACGGATACCAATGACATCGACCCCACGAAAGCATACCCCATCGACGGCGAGCGCTCGGTGGAGATGCGCAAGTTTGTCGACATCGTCGAGGCACGCACCGAGGAGATCATCGAGAACGTCTGGTGCCAGGTGCCCAGCGAGTACTACGACAAGCTCTTGGGCGGTATCATCCTCACTGGTGGCGCGTCGAACTTGAAGAACATCGAGCGTGCCTTCCGCAACCACACGCATATCGACAAGATCCGCATCGCGAAGTTCGTCTCGCAGACCATCAACGCCAACAGTCCGTCCATCAAAGCAAAGGACGGTACGATGTGCACCGTCCTCGGCCTGCTGGCCAAGGGCGACATGAACTGCGCCGGCGACCCCATCACGGGCGAGCTGTTCACACAGGAGAAGAAGCCCACCCTGACCGCTGACCTCCACAAGGAGCCGCGTCCACTGAGCGAGACCACCGGCAAGGGCATCGTGCAGACGGAGGCTGAGAAGGCTGCCGAGGAAGCCGCCAAGCGCGCCGCAGCAGAGAAGGCTCAACGTGAGGCCGAGGAGAAGGCTGCTGAGGAAGAGCGCCTGCGTGAGGAGAAGCGCAAGAACTCGAAGATGCACAAACTCGGCAACGGACTAAAGGACTTCTTCAAGAAGATCATCTCCGAGCCGGACGAGGAGTAAGTTACAAGTTTTATAAGACAACGAATACAACTATGCCAGATAACAGCAACATCAAGGACAGCCAGAAGCCATCCATCCTCGACTTCGGTGAGCCCGAAAAGGAGAACAGCATCATCAAGGTCATCGGCGTCGGCGGCGGTGGTGGCAATGCCGTCAACCACATGTACCGCGAGGGCATCCACGACGTGTCGTTCGTGCTCTGCAACACCGATGCACAGGCACTCAACGACTCGCCCGTACCCGTACACCTCCAGCTGGGTAAAGAGGGCCTCGGAGCCGGTAACCGGCCGGCCAGAGCCCGTGAGGCCGCCATGGAGAGCATCGACGACATCCGCCGCATGCTCAACGACGGCACGAAGATGGCGTTCATCACTGCCGGTATGGGCGGTGGCACCGGCACGGGTGCCGCACCCGTCATCGCGCAGGTGAGCAAGGAGATGGGCATCCTCACCGTTGGCATCGTCACCATTCCGTTCCGCTTCGAAGGTCCGAAGAAGATCGACCAGGCGCTCGACGGCGTGGAGGAGATGGCCAAGCATGTCGATGCGCTGCTCGTCATCAACAACGAGCGCCTGCGCGAGATCTATCCGGAGCTCACCGTCCTCGACGCCTTCGGTAAGGCCGACGACACGCTCTCCGTGGCAGCAAAGAGCATCGCGGAGATCATCACCATCCACGGACTCATCAACCTCGACTTCAACGACGTGAAGACCGTGCTCAAGGACGGTGGCGTAGCCATCATGTCCACGGGCTATGGCGAGGGCGACGGACGTGTGAAGCAGGCCATCGACGACGCGCTCAACTCGCCGCTCTTGAACGATAATAATGTCTTCAACTCCAAGAAGATCCTCCTCTCCATCGCCTTCTCATCGGAGAAGAAGGAGAACCAGGGTCTGATGATGGAGGAGATGAACGACGTCAACGACTTCATGGCAAAGTTTGGTGAGGACTTCGAGATCAAATGGGGTCTCGCCATCGACCCCGAGCTGGGCAAGAAGGTGAAGGTCACCATCCTCGCCACGGGCTTCGGCATCGAGGATGTGGAGCCGAAGGACCGCCGCGCACGCCACTCGCAGGAGGAGGCCAACCGCCTCGCCGAGGAGGAGGAGAAGGCTGCCGAGCGCCAGGACCGCCGCAACCGCTACTATGGCAACGACGCCAACAACACGCAGTACAAGCGCCGCCCACATATTTATATATACTCCCAGCAGGACCTCGACAACGAAGACGTCATCCTCGCCGTGGAGAACACGCCGACCTACAAGCGTACCCGGCAGAAGCTCGAGGAGATCCGCAACATGGCCAACGGCAACAAGGAGAAGGATGAGGCCGACGAGCAGCAGGACACTGTTCAGGGCGTCATCAGCTTCGCCTAAGAGAAAGATTATAGAGAAAGCACTGTAGGCCCGAGCCATCGAGAAGATGGTTCGGGCTTTATCGTTACCGCGCAAGGCCGCTGCCGCGGGTGTTCAAGCCCGTTGCAAGGTCGCTGCCGTGAGGAAGCCCGGCATTTGCTTTGATGCTGTTCGCTGTCAGACACGTCGGCTTACCAAGCCGACGTCGCCACCCTAGAACAGCTCCCGCAGCACGGGCAGTGACTTCATCTCCGGGAACACCGGCACATGGAGACGATAGAAGGTGATGATGATCTCCGCGGCGCGGTTGCGCTCGTCGCGGCTCATGCGGAAGCGGTGCATGTTGTCGTAGGTCATCCGCATGAGGAGGTTGATCTTCGACGCCTCTGCGGGCTCCAGATAGTCGGGATGCAACGGTCGCTGCAGGACGAAGGCGCCATTTCTGAGATCGAACCACGTCTGGTCACGGCCATCGGTGAGGTTGGGGAAGAAGCCGATGAACCGCGTGAGCCGCATCATGAACACCAGGTGGAAGTTGGCAAACTGCTCCTCGACGCCGTCGAGCCACAGCAGACTGTTCTCGACATAGTCGTAGAGCGGCTCGTTACGTTGCTCGTTGCGAAGGGTATAGTCGAGAAACTCCGTGAGGAACAGCGAGATGGACAGCTTGTAGGGATCGAACGGTATGGAGGTGAACGGCACGGCGATGCGGATGTCGCGGAAGTGCTGCAGACTGATGTTCGGCCGGTAATCGAAGCTCAGGTCGAGGACCGTCAGCGGCTGGAAAAACTGCTTCCGCACCTTGCCCTTGTTCGTCTTCGGCAGATGGCAGATGAACGACACGCGCCCCATCGCCCTGGCAAACAGGTCGACAATCATCTGTGCCTCACCATACTTGATAGCCCTTAGCACCACGGCTCTCGTTTTCATCTCCATGCGTTACAGTCGTTATCAATTACCATTGGCAAAAATACGAAATATCAGTGGCTTAGCAAAAAAATCTCATTAAAAGTTTGTGAGGTTGCCAAAAATGTAGTACCTTTGCACCCGCAAATAAAGTCAATGGTCCCTTCGTCTATCGGTTAGGACGAGAGATTTTCATTCTCTAAAGAGCA
>ERZ1032009.46-NODE-46-length-29290-cov-6.575680_pt1 | contig 29290 bp, 18 predicted proteins | sample MGYA00516700_ERZ1032009 | MGnify/ENA primary metagenome ERZ1032009 (study PRJEB33719, sample SAMN04261292) | wastewater metagenome | biome: rural village; feature: human; material: feces | host: Homo sapiens | place: El Salvador | collected 2013-01-14 ...
TACGATATCGGTCTCGGCATTCCTGCTGAACCGCTCTTCCGATCTTAATCGGTAAACTAAAAAATATAGATTATGAAAAAGATTTTCAACGTAATGATGCTGGTCATCGCAATGACGATGTTCACCGTAAACTCTTTCGCTCAGGCTCCCAACAAAAAGCAGCGCCTCACACGCGAGCAACTCTCAGAAAAGCAGGCTAAGTATATAGCCAATGACCTTGCTCTTGACGACGAGACTACAGCCAAGTTCATTAACACCTATACACAATGCCAGAAGGAGATTTGGGCTCTTGGTCAGCGTCCTCGTCGCAATGGCAATAACAATGAGGAGCAAATTGGGCAGAACATCAAGAAACGCTTTGAAATGAGCGAGAAGATTCTCGGCATACGACAGAAGTATTACAAGGAATACTCGAAGTTTATGACGCAGAAGCAGATTCAGCGTGTATACGAAATCGAGAAGAATATGATGAAGCGATTCGCTCAGCGTAAGGGCAAGAACGGACAACGCCCTATGCGCGGTCAATTCGGACCACGACCAATGAAAAATAACTCTACAAAATAAATAATAGTAGGTTGGTCGTTGATTTGAAACTAATTTTTTAAGTAGGTGTTGCGGAATTAAGGAAACCGATAAGATCTTATATATATGATTCGATTCATAATAATCATCTGTATCTCATTATTAATGAGTGCATGTAGTAAAGCCACTACACAAGAGTGGACCACCGACTATCCATCGCCCATTACTCCTAAAGCGTATCAAGCATTACTCGGTCGTGGACTGGATGTAGACTGGTGGGAACGTAATAAAACGGATGTCTATGGCAACTATACCGACAAAAGCGTGGAAAATTTCAAACAGAAAGGTGTAGGACATATTCGCATTAGGCTGCACCATTATAACCTGACATCCAACGATTTTCAGCGATTAAAACAACAAATCAACACTTGCTTGAAGCAAGGCGTAATTCCCATTGTTGCCTTTTCGGCTAAACCTTATAAGGAGAACCCATCGGAGGAAGAACATAAATTAGTAGTTGATTGGTGGAGGAAAATGGCTGAAGAGATGAGAGACTACGAGGACAAACTCTCGTTCGACCTTATCATTGAGCCTTCCGACCAACTTAAGCATGAGCCCGACGAACTTAATTCGTTGTATGAAGATTGTGTTTCGACCATCCGTAAAACGAACCCTACACGCATTATCTTCATAGCTCCACGAAAGCTGTCGCACCCAGATACGCTTTGCGACCTCATCATCCCCACTCAAGGCAACAATTACCTAATGGCCGAATGGCACTTCTATGCCGCAGGGCCTGAAAAAGATAATCCAAAAAAACAATGGACCACGGGAACCGACTATGAAAAGGCGCTTATAAACGATCAGATTGAAATGGCCATGGACTGGCAGGAACAAACGGGCATCTATACTTGGGTGGGCGCATGGATGCCTGGCAACTATAATCATGGCAACTCATACAGCCTAAACGAACAAATGACTTTTGCACAATTCATGTGTCAAGAGTTAAGCAAAAGGAAAATACCATTTGCCATCAATACCGACAAGTTTTTCTACAATTACGCTACCGACTCATGGGTTGAAACCTACCTACCACTAATGGATGTGATTTTTGGAGGGTATAAATAAATCTTTTGGATAAAGCTGCACGATTCTCAGTTAAAATTCGTATCTTTGCGGTTGTAAATCAATTATTTATGGTTATGATACACAGCCTGCAAAAGGACTATTACCAACATGCATCTCATATTTCTGCACAGCAAAACAACAGCTCAAAAATGCAGATGAAAAGAATGAAAACAAGTGAAAGAAAAAACAACCCTCAAATCCGCAACTAAGCCTTTCAACGTCCTTCCCAGCGTGTACACATCCTCTCATTACTGAATTTGTAGATGATTTGAACTGAAACACCCGCTTGCGGCCTCTCTTGCGGAAGATTCATGGTCGTTAGTCAGGATACAATGTTGTTTTCTGTGTTGTCATAACACTACTATTCTATTTTCATGCAACCGATTGATATAAACGGGTGACGGCTGCACTCCCCGTTGGAAATAGAATAGTATGTACTCCGAAGAGAAACTTATTTACGGGAAGGTAGCCAAAATAACTCGTTCCTTTATGGAAATGGCTGCTTAGTTTCTAATACATTGGGACTAATAATAAATACAAAGCTTGTTTTAGCTCGGTTTTCGCATGGTTTTCTAATACCAAGAAGTTTTTTCACAACAGATTTGCTGCAATGGAATCTTTTTATTATTTTTGCGGTGATGAAACGATAAAGGCTTCTCGGCTATGGTAAGATATCCTATCGGAATACAGACATTCTCGGAGATACGCAATGGTGGCTATCTCTATGTGGACAAGACGCAGCAGGTCTACGACATTACCAGTCAATATAAGTATGTCTTCCTCTCCCGTCCCCGCCGTTTTGGCAAGTCACTGCTCGCCAGCACGTTCGACAGCTACTTCCGTGGAAAGAAGGAGCTGTTCGAGGGCTTGGCCATGGAGCATCTGGAGACGGAGTGGACGGAGTATCCTGTGCTTCACTTCTCGCTTGACGCTGCCAAGCGTGGTACGGTGGAAGATACGGACATACAAATACGCCGCCAACTGGAGAAGATGGAGCGCGAATATGGCATGCCTCTTGGTGGACAGGACACCACGTCACGTTTCCAGGACCTTGTGGAAGGACTTTATGAGAAGACCGGCCGCCAGGTGGTAGTGCTCATCGATGAGTATGACGCGCCGATGCTCACCGTGCTCCACGATGAGGAACGCCTGGAGCTGATGCGCACCGAGCTGCAGAGTTTCTACTCCCCTCTGAAGAGTCTCGACCCTTATCTCCGCTTTGTGTTCATCACTGGCATCACGAAGTTCTCGCAGCTGAGCATCTTCTCGCAGATCAATAACCTTGAGAAGATTTCCATGAAGCGGCCGTTCGCCACGCTCTGTGGCATCACGCAGGAGGAGCTGGAGGCTAACTTCCAAGAGGGCATCGAGGAACTGGGCGAAGAATATGGCCTTTCGCACGACGAGGTGCTTGCCAAGCTCAAGTGGAAGTATGATGGCTATCATTTCTCCCACCGCTCGCCAGGCGTATACAATCCTTTCAGCCTGCTCTCAGCGATGAAGAACCATGACTTTGAAAACTACTGGTTCGCTACCGGCACGCCGCGGTTTCTCATCAGCCAGATCAAGAAATATAATGCCGACATCACCCAGTTGGATGGCAGCCATGCCCTCGCCACCGAGTTTGATGCGCCGACGGAGGACATGCACAGCATTCTTCCGCTGTTCTATCAGAGCGGTTATCTGACCATCAAGGACTACGACCAGCTGTTCGACGATTACACGTTGGGCTTCCCTAATGAGGAGGTAAAGGTAGGCTTGACTCAGATGTTCATCCCATTCTATGTCTCCACCGACATCAATAAGACAAACACCGCTTGCCGGCAGATTTGCAAGGCACTGATGGAGGACGACATCGATGCTGCGCTCAAGGCCGCACAGAGCTATTTCGCCTCCATCCCTTATCAGGAGGGCACGCTGAAGGATGCACCCACCTCAGAGGGTCACTTCACGGCGATGCTCTACGTGATGTTCTCGTTCCTGAGCCTCTATGTCTGGTCGCAGGTGCGCGTTGCCACAGGCCGTCTGGACATCCTGCTCAAGACCAGTAGCACCATCTACGTCATGGAGCTCAAGCTCGGCGGCACCGTCGAGGAGGCTCTGCAGCAGATTGACAACAAGGGTTATGCCATTCCCTGGCAGGCCGATGGCCGCCGTGTGGTGAAGGTCGGCATCACCTTCTCTACCACTACCCGAACTATCGAGAGTTGGAAAGTGAAACCGTGATGTGATCAACAGAGAGAATAGTCTGAGAGAGACATGACAGACAACAAGTATTCAGAGACGAAGAAGAGAAACGGTGGCCGACTGGCGGTCATCATCATGGCGTGCGCCGTGGTGGTGCTGGCCCTCATGGGCTGCCAGGGTGGGACGGTGGACAACAAAGCCGCGGCGAAGGAGGCCGAGGCTCGACGTGGGCACTTGGCAGAACTGTTTAACAATAATCAAACCGACTCCACGCTTATCCAGGGCGAAGCACTGAAAGCCTTCTGCAAAAAGCATGAGCTCTGGGATACCTATTTCACCACTTGGAACTGCATCGCATCCACATATTTCTATTCCATAGACAAGCAGATTGCGGAAGCCCGTGCGATGTTTAAAGAGGCCAAGCAACTGGATAACATGACGGGCAAATCGCTGGCGCTTCTCAATTTGAGCTCGGCCTATTTCGACACGGGCGATATTAAGCGTGGCAAGCAGTATGCCCATGAGGTCATTGACATGTTGTCGTGGAAGGACAATGATGAACAACTCAACACGGCATACTTCTACTACACCCAATTTTCCTTAAACGAAAAACGGCCAGACACCCAAGAGCTGGACTGTCTCTTACGGGAATGGAAGAAAGGCATTGACGGACTGAAACGCGACGAGCCTTACTACTATGCCCTCTATTACCAAAGGAAAGCAGGCTATCTATCCTCGTTGAAGAAATACGATCAGGCGCTGGCAGCACTCGACACTGCCAAGTACTATACCCGTCAGTATGGTTGGGGCGATCGCGAAGCCCTTGACTTCTATGACATAGAGGCCACCATAAAATATGAGAATGGAGATTATGCAGCGGCACTGAAAACGACCGAACTCATGCGACAGTATCTCCATGGCAATGATAACAGCTGTCTCTATAACTGGCTCGTCGACCGAAAAGAATGCTATGTGGGTCTGAAACAATGGAAGGATGCCTACTACATCACAGATAGTTTGTTAGATATGAGTGATTTGCTTACTGCCGAAGAAAACAAGCAGCAAGTGAATGCCTTGAGCAAACAATATGAGACCGACAAGCTGCAGATGCAGATGCAGATTGCCCACCAGCGCTTTGCCATCGCTGCCATCCTCGTGGTGGTGCTGCTCGCCGCACTGGGGTGGACGGTGTTCTACATCCGTCGCATACGGCAGAAGAACCGGGCGCTCTATGAGAAGATCGTCAAGCTGCAGAAGGAAGAGAGCACAAAGGAGGCCACCGTCAGCACCGAGCAGGCGAGGTCGCCCCTGGAGACGCTCTACCATGACATCTGCCGCCTGATGACGGAGGAGCGTCTGTTCACCAACCCCGACCTCAACCGCAGCGACGTCGCACGCAAGCTCGGCACGAACGACCACTACGTCGGTGACGCCATCCGCGAGTTTGTCGGCGGACAGACGTTCACACAGTTTGTCATGGGCTACCGCCTGCGCTATGCCTCGCAGCTGCTCATTCAGACATCCCTGCCCATCGAACAGGTCGCCTTCGACACGGGCTTCAACAACCGCCAGAGCTTCTTCCGCTCCTTCAAGGGCGAGTATGGCATGACGCCGAGCGACTTCCGCCGCGCGAGCATGTAGGCGGGTGGATAAAGATGCTTCCTTTTGTTTCCCCTGTTTCTGAGAGTAAGGAATCTCAGACGGCTTTCCAGTTTTTGATGGTGCGGTCCTTGGTGCTGAAGTTGATGCCGACCTTCACCACACGGCGACCGTCGGCCTGCCAGGGAATGGCGTAGCCCTTATCGTCAATCTGCTGAAGGGCCTCCTCGACGGTGCCGTCGAGCTTCAGCTCCATGACGTAGACGGTGTGCTCGGTCATCACCAGGATGTCCATGCGCCCCGTGGCCACACGCACCTGCGAGTAGACAAACTTCGTGAGGAACGAGAACATCACATAGAGCAAGGCAGTGAAATGCCCTTCGGTCGTGGGCGCATCTTTCAATGTTCCTTCCTGATAGGGTATGGCAGCGAAATAGCTTTGCGCTGCCGTGAGTGCCTTGTCGATGTCGTCGCTCATCAGTGCGTCACTGATGTCCCAGCAGGCGTTGTTCGTCTTGTTAAAGTCGGTCCAGACATAATAAGGAATCATCATCTGTGTCAGGCCCACCTTCACCTCTTCGTTAGGATAGCCCAGCGTGTAGCGCCGTGACCGCCGGTCGTAGCCTTTGATGGTCAGGTAGCCACTCTGGTAGAACAACGGCAGGATGCTGTGCATGTCCTCCGTCGGCGCGTCAAACTCGGTGGCGTCGGCCAGACTGCCGTCAATCTGCGTGATGTCCGTATGGAACTTCTTGATCTGGCTGATGAGGAACCGCGGCGTGCCCGTGGCAAACCAGTAGTTCTCGATGCGCCGCGTCTTCATCGCCGAGAGCAGCGAGAAAGGATTATAGACGCCATCGCCCTCGTCGGAGAAGTGATAACCATCGTACATCGTGCGGAGACGACCGAGAACCTCCTCGCGTGAACAGTCTTCTTTCTCAGCCAACCGCTGGATGCCTTCTGTGAAGTTCGTCTCCAGTTCCTCCTGCGTGATGCCACAGAGGGCGGCATAGTCCGGGTACATCGACACCTTCTCCAGATTGTTGATCTGCGAGAAGATGCTCAGCTGCGAGAACTTCGTGATGCCGGTGATGAAGACGAAGCGTAGGTAGGGGTCTAGATCCTTCAGCGGGGAGTAGAAGCTCTGCATGGCTGTGCGCATCACCTCCAGGCGCTCGGGGTCGTGTAGCACGGTGAGCATCGGCGCGTCATACTCGTCGATGAGCACCACGACCTGTTTACCCGTTGTGCGGAAGAGTTCCATGACATCGGCCTGCATGCGGGCGCCAGGTGAGCCAATGGCCTGCTTGCTGTCGATACCATTGATCCGTTCTTGCCAGTCCAATTGCACATTGAGTTGCAAGAACAGGTCCTCGGGTGTTCCCATCTTTGCGGACGCCAGCGAGAAGTGCAGCACGGGGTATTCCGTCCATTCCGTCTCCAGTCCCTCGATGGCAAGGCCATTGAAGAGATTCTTCTGTCCACGGAAGTAGCTGTCGAAGGTGCTCGTCAGGAGCGACTTGCCGAAGCGGCGGGGACGGGAGAGAAAGACATATTGGTAATTGTTGGCAAGATCGTAGATGTACTTGGTCTTGTCAATGTAGAGATAATTCCCCTTGCGAATCTTTTCGAAGGTTTGTATGCCAATAGGGTATTTTTCCATCGCTCAACGGTTTGATTTGAACTTCACATTGCAAATGTAACGAGAATTTAGCAGAAAAGCAAGGAAGCAGGAAGGTTTTTTAGCGTAGCCAGGCTAACAGGCATATTCAATGAGAGGATACATCCCCCTCTCCCATAGCGTAGCGAGGGGGAGAGGGGGCATGAGGGAGAGAGGCTTGTCGGGACTAGTTTCCTGCGGGCTTCGTGGTGTCTATCGACTCCATGATCCAGGGGAAGGAGCGCCAGTCGTCGGGAGCGGAGGGCGAGAAGTCGCGCCACGATGGACGGAGATATTTGACGATCGGCAGCTGCAGCTCCTTCATGCCCATGACGATCATCTTCGAGATCTCGTAGGCGCCGAAGGGGTTGAAGTGGGTGTTGTCCGCCAGCTCCTTGTCCTGTCCTGCGAAGGTGTTCGCGGGATAGTGCACCAGCGCACGCCGACTGTCGTCGGGACCGAGCGCCTTGAAGAACGCCGTGGACATCCCGTTGAGCTCGATGAGTGGCACCTGCTCGCGCTGTGCTACGGCGCGCATCGCCTTCGGGAAGTCGCCGTGGGTGTCGAGCAGCCGGCCGCTCTCGTCGAAGCGGCGGCGTGCCGTCGGCGTACAGAACACGATCGTCGCGCCCTTCTCCCGCACGCGGTCGACGAAGATCTTCAGGTTGTAGACATAGTAGTACCACGCGCCGTCGCCGGCATAGTGCTCCTTCTCGTCGTTATGGCCGAACTCGCAGAACACATAGTCACCTTTCTTCAGTAATGAGCAGATCTGGTCCAGGCGGTGCGAGCCGATGAAGGTCCGTGCCGTCAGTCCGCTCTCGGCGGTGTTGCAGATGGCGACGCTGTCGTTGAACCAGCAGGTGACCATCTGTCCCCACGAGGCGTAGGGGTCACGTGGCTGGTCGGTGACGGTGCTGTTGCCGCAGAGGTAGACGACGGGGATGTCGCCCGCAGGCTCCACGGTGATGCGGCTCACAGCCGGCCGTGTGCCCGTGAACTGCAGGTCGAGGGAGTCGTTCCACGTCTTGTAGGTCTTCTCCCGCTGTTTGATGCTCACGCGTCCCTGGTGCGTGCCCTTGCGGTCAGTCAGCGTATACGCCGGCGTGCGCTTGTTGACGATGAACGTCACCTGTTGCTGTTTGCGGCGTGGCACCTTCACGTCGAGCGCCATCAGTCGGCGGTTCTCGGCGAGGATCGTCGTCGCGGAGGCATAGCGGCGTGAGCCGAGCGTGACGGTGACACGATAGTTGCCGTCGGGCACCTGCACGGCGAAGCGGCTCGGCTGCGAGATGTTGACGTCAAACGATTGCTTGTCCTGTGCCTTCAGGCCGAGCGCCAGACACAGGAAGAGACCTAGGAGAATCTTTGCTTTCATATAGATTTGTTGCTAAGTGTTTGTTGATGTTTATTTACGCTTCGTATTGTTGATCGTGACATGGTCCACGACGGTGCGCAGGATGACGTCGGCACGGAAGAGGTCCTTCTTGTCCGTGACGTCGATGTTGCGGAAGGTGAAGTCGGAGAGGTCGTATTTGTCGCTCGTCTTCACGTCGAAGAAGTTGTTGCAGTCCATGCGGATGTCCTCCATCACGATGTTGTTGCAATGGGAGCGCGGCATGTCCTTGCGGTCCTTCAGGTCGTAGAACTGTGTCCACGGCTTCACGACGAGGAACGACCCCGTGTGCCCCGTGATGTTCTGGATCGTCACATACTCGTAGTGCTGCGGCGTGTCGGGGCGCATCTTCAGCCAGAGCACGCGCTGCGAGCGGTCGCAGCGGATATTGCGCAGGATGATGTTCCGGTCGTGGAGACTCTCGCTGCCGAGCGTGAGACATCCCATGACGTTGCCGTAGTGGCAGTTCTGCACGAGGATGCGCTCGTTCGGTCCGTTCTCCGGCGCGAGGTCGGCGAAGGTGCCCTTGCCACCCTTGAGGACGACGGCATCGTCGTTGACGTTCATGTAGCAGCCGTTAACGAGGACGTCCGTGCAGGCGTCGATGTCGAGGGCGTCGCTGCTCGGCGCCTTCACGCCCTCCGTGGGCGCATAGATGAAGCAGTCGAGGTAGCGCACATGGTCGCAGCGGTAGAGGTGGTTGGTCCAGAACGGACTGTTCATGAGGCGCACATCCTGCACGGTGACGTTCCGCGAGTTGGAGATGTAGACCAGTCGTGGCCGCTGTGCGTCCTTGTTCGTGCACTGCCGGTTCCACTCGCGGCGTATCCAGAACTCGCGCCAGTAGTGGTAGCCATTGCCGTTGATCGTACCCTTTCCGGCGATGGTGAAGCCGTCGAGGCCATCGGCGTTGATGAGCGCCGCAAAGTATTTGCACGTCTGTCCCTCGATACGTGTCTCGAGGATGGGGAAGTTCTCGATGCGGTCGCTGCCCTTGATCGTCGCGCCATCCTCGAGGTAGAGGTGCGTGCCCTGTCGGAAGAAGAGCGCGCCCGTGAAGAATGTGCCGCGTGGGATGACGATGACGCCGCCGCCCCGTTGTGCCACGTCGTCGATAACGTGCTGGATGGCTGCGGTCTGGATGAGGGTGCTGTCATTCTTGACGCCATAGTCGGTGATCGTATAGCGCTTGCCGAGCGTCGTCACGTCCACCTTCGACGTGTCGCTGAACCAGGCATCCATCTTCGTGCCGTCGGGCCACAGTGCCGGCCGCGACTTCGCATCAATGGTGAGGACGCCCAGCAGTTGGACGCAGAGGAGGACGAGAAGCATCAGTTGTGTTCTTTTCATACTGTTTTAGTTGTACGGGTTTACTGTGATTGGTATTTTGTGCAAAGGTACGGAATAAATAGCGTTCGGTTCTGTGAAATTGTACAAAATCCCCGCCCTTTTGTACAAAAGTAATGGTTTCGATCCTCCGGAACGCCCTACCTTTGCAGCAGAAACAATCAATGACAACAATGAACTCCATCTACACATTCCGCAACATGACAAAGAACCCCCTCCGCGGCATGGTGATCGCCAGCGTCACCCTCGTCGCCCTGTTCCTCCTGATGCCCCTCACGATGACGGCACAGCGCCAGCGCCAAAACTTCAATGGCGGGTGGCGACTGATGGTCGGCGACATCGCCCGGGCAGAGACGCCCGCCTTCGACGACGCCGCCTGGCAGCGCGTCACCCTGCCCCACGCGTTCAACGAGGACGAGGCGTTCCGCGTGAGCATCGAGAACCTCACCGACACCATCGCGTGGTATCGCAAGCACTTCCGTGTCAGCACGACGAAGGGCAAGCGGTTCCTCCTTGAACTCGAGGGCGTGCGCTTCGCGGCGGACCTCTGGCTCAACGGACAGAAGGTGGGCATCACGGAGAATGGCGTCGGGCTTCGACCTCACGCCCTATATAAAGAAAGGTGAGAATGTCCTTGCCCTGCGCATCGACAACGACTGGCAGTACCACGAGCGCGCCACAGGCACACGCTTCCAGTGGAACGACCGCAACTTCAATGCGAACTACGGCGGTATGCCGAAGAATGTGTGGCTCCACGTGGCGGGTCTGCTCCATCAGACGCTGCCGTTGTGGAACACGCTGCAGACGACGGGACAGTATATCTATGGCACGGACTACGACATTCCCGCCCGCCGGGTGACCGTCCATGCGGAGACACAGGTGAAGAATGCCGACAAGAAGGCGCGCACGTTCGGCTACCAGGTCACCGTGCGCGACGCCGAGGGCCGTCAGGTGGCGGCCTTCGACGGTGGTCTGCACACGCTCCAGGCCGGCGAGACGCAGGTCCTCGCGGCAAAGGGCGCGCTGGTCGATGCCCACTTCTGGAGCTGGGGCTATGGCTATCTCTACACCGTGTCCACCATCCTCACGGATGGCAAGGGGCGGGTCATCGACCAGGTCGACACCCGCACGGGCTTCCGCAAGACGGCGTTCCGCGACGGGATGTTCTTCCTCAACGACCGCGAGTTGATGGTCCACGGCTATGCCCAGCGCACGAGCAACGAGTGGCCGGGCGTGGGCATGAGCGTCCCCGCCTGGCTCAGCGACTACAGCAACGCGCTGCAGGTCGCGTCGGGCGGCAACCTCGTCCGCTGGATGCACGTCTGCCCGTGGAAACAGGATGTGGAGAGCTGTGACCGTGTGGGACTCATCCAGGCCATGCCGGCCGGCGACGCAGAGAAAGACGTCTCGGACCGACGCTGGGAGCAGCGTGTGGAGCTCATGCGCGAGGCGATCATCTACAACCGCAACAACCCGTCGGTCATCTTCTACGAGGGTGGCAACAAGGGTATCTCGCGCCAGCACATGCTCGACCTGCGGGCGGTGCGCGACCAGTTTGACCCCCACGGCGGCCGTGCCATCGGTTCGCGCGAGATGCTGAACGTCGCCGAGGCAGAGTATGGCGGCGAGATGATGTACATCAACAAGAGCGACACGAAGCCGATGTTCTGCATGGAGTATGACCGCGACGAGGGTCTGCGCAAGTATTGGGACAACTGGAGCTACCCCTACCATCAGGAGGGTGATGGCCCGCTCTACCGTGGCAAGCCCGCACGCGAATACAACCACAACGGCGACGAGCTGGCCAAGACGATGGTCAACGGATGGTACGACTATTATGTGGAGCGCCCCGGTACCGGCCGTCGTGTGAACAATGGAGGTACAAAGATTGTATTCAGTGATACGAACACCCACCACCGGGGCGAGAGCAACTACCGCACGTCGGGCGTCGTCGATGCGATGCGCATCCCGAAGGACGCATTCTTCGTCCACCAGGTGATGTGGGACGGATGGGTGACGGCGGAGCACGACTCGAGCTACATCATCGGCCATTGGAACTATCCGGCCAAGACCGTGAAGCCCGTCTATGTCGTCAGCACGGGCGACAGCGTGGAGCTACGCCTCAACGGCCGCAGCTTGGGCTACGGCCAGCGGAGCAAGCAGTGGCTGTTCACGTTCGAGAAGGTCGCCTTTGAGCCCGGCACCCTCGAGGCCATCAGCTATCGTGACGGACACGAGGTGAACCGCGTGACGAAGGTGACCGCAGGCGACCCGGACCACCTGAAGGTCACCACGCTGCAGAACCCGCTGGGCTTCAAGGCCGATGGTGCCGACATGGCGATGGTCGAGTTTGAGGTCGTCGACAAGGAGGGCCGGCGCTGTCCGCTGGACAACCGGCTGGTGACGTTCAGCCTCTGGGGCGAGGGCGAGTGGATCGGTGGCATCGCACAGCGCACGGGTAAGGACCTCGTGAAGAAGGTGGCGCGCACGGGCGGCCTCCTCGACGCTGCCGAGACGGAGAACGTCAGCGACAACTATATCCGCAGCACCGTGCTGCCCGTGGAGTGTGGCGTGAACCGCGCCCTCATCCGCAGTACGACGACGGCGGGCACGATCACGCTGACGGCGACGGCGGAGGGCCTCCAGCCAGTGACCCTCACACTGAACACCGAGGCGGTGACGGTGGAAGACTATCAGCCGAACCACACGCTGCCGTGCGACCTCCGCCGTGGCGAGACGCCGTCGACGCCGTCTTTCCGCCAGATCAACGAGGAGTATTTCCCCAAGAGTGTCACGGCAGCAAGCAATGTGGCCGACGCGAAGAAAAGCTGCGACGGCGACGAGACGACGGAGTGGAAGAGCGACGGCAAGGCAGAGAACGCCGCTATCACGTGGACGTTCAGCGAGCCGCACCGCATCGACGAGGTCACGCTGAAGCTCACGGGCTGGCGCAACCATGTCTATCCATTGGAGGTCTATGCGGGCAACACGCTCGTCTGGAAGGGTAACACCTACCCCACCCTGGGCTATGTGCACATCGTCATCGACAAGCCTGTGGCCGCTGACCGCATCACCATCCGCCAGACCGCGCCGTCGTCGACGATCACGAGATCCGGCGACACGAAGGAGCTCGCGGGGGGCAAGGCGAACACGCTGGACATGGCGACGTCGGCCGACGGCAAGGTGCAGCTCCGCATCGTCGAGGTGAACTTCCTCCACCGACTGTGAACTATAGTAAACAGGGCGGCGATTTGCGTCGGCGCCATTCATTAATATCAATAATTAGAAACAATGCACATCAGATTATTTTTTTCCTGTGTCCTCGCCCTACTGCTGGGCATGGGGACTGCCAGTGCGCAGACGAAGGTGGTCAAACTCGAGGGCATCGACGCAGAGCTCTATGTCGCCGACAACATCGAGGCTGCGGGCCGCACCGTCGTACTCGTGCCCGGTGGTGGCTACAACCACATCGCCAAGGCTCATGAGGGCGAGGGCTGGGTGCCCTTCTTCACGCAGAAGGGCATCTCCGTGGCCATCGTGCGTTACCGCCTGCCGGAGGGTGACGGACAGCGGTCGCTGGCGGACGTGCGCACGGCGTTCCGGCAGATCCATGACCAGGCCGCGGCGCTGGGGCTGAACCCCAACGGTGTCGGCATCATGGGCTTCTCCGCCGGCGGTCATCTGGCATCGGCCTATACGAACATCGAGTACCGCGAGCTGAAGCCGGCCTTCTGCATCCTCTTCTATCCAGTCATCCGCCTGGACATCAAGCAACACCTGGGGATGGCCAAGAAGTTCCTGGGCGACACGCCATCGAAGGCGCAGCTGCTCGCCTGGAGCACGAACCGCATGGTGACCATGGACACGCCGCGCACCTTCCTCTGCACGGCGGACGACGATCCGACCATCGACCCTGCCAACGCCCTGGCCTACTATGAGGCACTGCGCCAGCGCCATGTGCCGGCGACGCTGAAGGTCTATGGCGACGGTGGCCATGGCTTTGGCTGCCGGGAGACCTTCCCCTATCATGACCAGATGATGCAGGACCTCAGCATCTGGCTCGACCACACGGCGGTGCCGGGACCGAAGGCGGTGAAGGTGGCGTGCATCGGCAACAGCATCACCTATGGCTCCAAACTGAAGTTCCGCAACACCGAGAGCTACCCCGCACAGATGCAGCAGATGCTCGGAAAGGACTATTGGGTGAAGAACTATGGGGTCAGCGGAACGACGATGACGCGCAGCGCCAACCCGTGGACAGGCCGTGAGGAGTGGCCGCTGCTGCGGCAGTGGCAGCCCGCCATCGTGTTCATCAAACTGGGAACCAACGATGTGCAGCCACGCTACTGGAAGGGTACAGAACAATATACGGCGGACTATCAGGCTCTCATCGACACGCTGCGGCAGTTGCCCACCCATCCCCGCATCGTGCTCTGTCTGCCCGCGACGAGCTATCGGGAGGTGAACCACCTCGATGCTGACCTGGTGAGCAATGTCATCCCCGCCATCCGCCGACTGGCGAAGAAGAACCATCTCGACATCATCGACCTCCACACCCTCACCGCCGGCCATGCTGCCGACTTCCCCGACAAGCTCCATCCCTCTGCCGCCATGGATGCTCTCATCGCCGGCGCCTTGGTCGACTACCTGAAGCAGCATCAGGGACACTAGGCCGGATGGTCACCCTTGCGGTATTGTGAGGGTGTGATACCGAAGTAGGTCTTGAAGGTCTTACTGAAATAATACGCGTCAGCGATGCCCACCTTGTAGGCCACCTGACTGATCGTCAGCGTGCGGTCACGGAGCAGCTCCGCGGCGCGCTCCATGCGCGCCTTGCGGACATACTCATTCGGCGTCATGCCCGTGAGTGCCTTCATCTTCCGGTAGAAGTTCGTCCGACCGAGGTTCATCGACGCCGCGAAGGCGTCGATGTTCAACTTCTCATCGTCGATGTGTCCATTGATGAACGCGTCGATGAGGTCCTTCAGCTTGCGGTCGTCCTCCTCGGTGATGATTGCCTTGAGCTCATGGCGCGGCTGCCCCTTCACCCGACTGTAGTCCGCCTTCAGCTTCGTCCGTTGACGAAGCAGCATCGAACACTGTGCGATGAGCACCGGCACAGAGAACGGCTTCGTGACATACGCGTCGGCACCCGCGTTCAGGCCCTTCACCGCCTGCTGGTCGTTGGCCAGCGCGGTGAGCATGACGATGGGCGTAGTGGCGAGGGCCTTGTCCGCCCTGACCTTCTTCACGAGGTGGAAGCCATCCATGACCGGCATCATCGCGTCGGTGACGATGAGCTGCGGCCGCTCATCGTCCGCAGCCTGCTGCAGCGCCGTCCACAGTGCGTCGCCATCCGCGTAGACTGTCACCTGGAAGTAGGTCTGGAGCTCACGCTGCAGCAACTGGCGGATGCCCTCGTCATCCTCGGCGATCCACACGTGGCAGTCGTTCATCGGCTCGAACGTCATCGCACGGTATTCCTCCTTCGGCGCCGTGGCCTCCGCCTTCTCCGCCTTCAACAGTGCATGATCCTTCTCTGCGAGGAAGTCCGCCGGCTGGTAGACATCCTTGCTGTCGGGCAGCGTCAGCGCGAAGATGCTGCCCTTCTCTCCGTTCGGCTCATAGCTGATGCCGCCATGATGGGTGTGCGCCAGACCCGCGGAGAGCTCCAGACCGATGCCCATACTGTCGACGACGAACGTACTCTGGTTGAAGCGTTTGAACAGTTGCTCACGCATCTCCGCGTTCACGCCGATGCCGGTATCCTCCACGCTGATGACATAGCTGCCGTCGCGGTGGGCGATGCGCATGGTGATGGCCTCCTTCTGCGGCGTGTATTTGAACGCGTTGCTGAGCAGGTTGAACAGGATATGGTCGAGGAAGTTTGTGTCGACGAACGCCGTCTCGTGCGGCGCAAACGGCACAAACTGGTAGTTGATGCCCTTGTTCTGCGCCTGGATGCTGAACGTATAGAAGATGTCGCGGCAGAACGTGACGAGGTCGACCTGGCGCAGCGAGAGGTGCAGATGGCCGTTCTCCATCTTGTGGAACTCCAGCAACTGGTCGATGAGGCGCCTCATGCGACTCACACTCTTGTCGAGCGTCTCCATGGGCTCGCGCATGTCGCCGGGCACGGCATGGCGCGTCCGGATGTTGTCCAGCGCGCCACGGATGAGCGTCAGCGGCGTCCGGAACTCATGACTCATGTTCGCAAAGAAGCGGTCCTTCATCACGGCGAGCTCCTTCTCCACGCGGATGCGGTTGCGCAGCGCCTCGATATGGCGGAGGTTACGGTAGAGATAGTAGCCGATGGCCGTGGCGAGGGCTATATAAATCAGGTAGGCCCACCATGTCGCCCACAGCGGCGGCGCGATGACGATGCGCAGCGTAGTCTCCTTGATGCCTCCGGCGCGCCGGTTGCTGTAGGCCCGCACATGGAACGTGTACGTCCCCGGCGCGAGGTTCTTATAGGTCACCTTGTTGTCCTCCGACAGCGGTGACCAGCCACGGTCCGCCCCCTCGAGATAGTAGCTATACCGACTGCGGTAGCGGCCATGGCCCTCAAAGTCGGTGACATAGAGCGTCAGCGAGTTCTGCTGATGACTCAGGCGGATCTCCTTCTTCCCCGTGATGCGGCCGTCGATGGGGTCGTCCTCCAAGCTGGCATGCTGCACGCCGTTGATGTCGAGGCCGGAGATGACGAGGCTGTAGGGCGACGCCTCCGCATGGCGCTGCCTGAGGTCCATCACCGCGATGCCCTGATAGCTGCCAAAGGCCAGACGGCCGTCGGGCAGGAGCAGCGCGGCGCCCTCGGAGAACGAGTTCTCCAGGTCGGTCTGTCCGGGGTAGAACGCCTCGGCATAATAGTCGCGGCCATTGACGCAACACAGGCCGTTGGCTGTGCTCGCCCAGATGTTGTGACTGCGATCCTCGACGAGTGCCTGCACATTATTGTTCGCCAGTCCGTTGGCCTCCGTCAGCACGCGCAGCTGGCGCGGCTCCTGTCCGTCGTTCTCAAAAACGAAGAGGCCGTAGCCATTGGTGCCGGTCCAGACGCGATGGCGACTGTCCTCGATGATGGCGTGGCACTCGACATAGCCGTCCTCCTTCGTGAGGGGATAGCGCTCGTAGCGGTCGGGGCGCGCCAGGAGCTTGTCGGGTGAGAACCGATAGACGCCCTCGCTGGAGCACAGCCAGAGGTAGCCGCGATGGTCGACGAGGAGCGTGCGCGGGGAGTTGACGGCGTGCTTGCCGGTGAAGAAGTGGCGGAAGCGCAGCGTGCCGTCGGCCTGTCGCTCGGCCATGTCCACGCCGGCGTCGAAGAGGCTGATCCACGCGCGTCCCTTGTGGTCGAAGACGATGCTGCTGATCTTGTTACGGGCCAGCGACCGCGCGTCGTGGTCGTCGTGACGATAGTTGCGACTGCCGACATAGATGCCGCTGTGACGGGTGCCCATCCACAGCTGGCCGTCGGGAGCCTTGGCGATGTCGACCACGTCGTCGTCCAGACCGTTCACGTCCTGCCAGTGGCTGAGGTCGCTGCTGACCTTCATGCCCCGACTCATGTTCGCCATGAACACCTCGCTGCCGATGCGCCTGAGCAGACGGATGGCGTTGGCATGGGTGTTGTCGTCCGCCGCGGTGAAATAGAGGTAGCGGCTACTGCCGTCGTCGGGCGTGATGATGCTGACGCCAGTGTACTCCTCGATGGCCCAGATCTTGTTGTCGCGGTCGGCGTAGATGCCCAGCAGATAGTTGGAGGCCAGGGGTGGCGTCGTACCCTGGAACGTGTTGGTGAGATGCGACAACTCGCCGGTGTGGGTGTTGTAACAGAACAGTCCGTTGCCGTAGGTGCTCACCCACAGCAGGCCGTTGCTGCCGCTGATGAACTGGAAGCGGCCGCCGGTGGTGCTATGGTTCAGTGCGGCGGAGTAGATGCCGTGGAAGGTATAGATGTGGTTGGGCATGAGGTAGTAGACATTCTGCCCGTTGCCATCGAAGATGACGGGGTTGTGATGGTTGTCCTCCACGAGTGTGGCGGCGCGCAGGGGGATGGTCGTGCTGGGGCGTAGCTGGTGGCTGCGGAGGTCGTATTCGTACGTCGGCCCCAGCGTGGTGATGAAGATCCGACCCTGATGGCAGGCGGCCTTGCGGATGGTGGGCAGCGTGCCGTCGGCGGTGCGCAGGCGCAGCAGGCGTCCGCCCTTGGCCACGAAGAGGTCGCCGCGGTCGGAGAAGAGGTAGAGGCCCTGCCGTCCCGCGTCAGCGCTGGCGACGATGTTCAGTCCCTGGCAGTGGATGCCGCGGAAGCCGCGCCACCAGTGGGTGACGCCCGCGGCGGTGCCGATCCAGTAGCCCTCCTGTGCGTTGCCCGCGATGAAGTTCACCTTGTCGCTGGCCAGGAGCCGTTGCTTCGCGGTGAGCTTCCGTGACGTGAACGTCGTGCCTTCGCGACGCACCCAGCGGCAGCCGCTATGCTCGTCCCAGAGCCACAGCTCCTGGGCGTCGACGATGGTGCAGCGTTTATAGTCGTCCCCAGCGTCAGTGCCATGGACAAAGTCCACATACCGCCCTTCCTGAAGGTCGTAGCAGACATAGACATTGCCGCGCAGGCGCAGCAACAGGTAGCGGTCGCCCCACATACTGACGTGGTGGATGAACGCCTCGGAGTAACGGGCGGCCTCCGCGGCGGTCCGTGGGTGCACCTGGTGCATCGTGTAGCCGTCGTAACGGTAGAGGCCGTGGTCGGTGCCCATCCAGATGAAGCCCACGGGGTCCTGCGTCATCCTGCGCACCTGACTGGCCCGCAGGATGTCGCCCGCCGACAGGTGCGTCGTGTGGAACGTCGTCGCCATGCTACTGGTGACGGCCAGGAGGACAAGGGTGAGGGCTAATATTCTTTTCATGTCGGGATTGCTTAGTGATTGGGCAAAGGTACGAAAAATATCGGTATCCGTGTACAATTCTCGGGCGTTTTGTACAATTGTTATGGCTCTACAGGTGTTTTTCCACCTATCTTTGCACTCAGAAGCAACTGTAATCTCAATCTCCGAATGGTATGATGACAGCGTATGGATCAACGTAGGATAATTGTCGCACAATCGTGTGACAGTTGTCGTACAATTGCAGGACAATCGTCGCACAATCTCTCGACAATTGTCGTACAATCGTAGGACGATTGTCGTAATTTATTTTTTTTAATGCGCTAAAGGTGATCAGAACGCCGTATTTTGTTTATCTTTGCAGTGTTATAGAAAAACCTTAAAACATCAACATTATGGCCATCAAATTTGACATTCGATCCATCCAAAATGCGGTAGGCAAAGGCGAAGAACGGAAATTCGTGAAACTACTGCCGCAGAAACCCATCACCACCGACGAGATCACCGAAGCCATCGAGTACGCCTGTACGGCGACACGTGGCGACGTGATGCAGGTGCTCATGCAACTGCGCACGATAGCCGTACGCGAACTCAGCGAGCGCGGCGCATTCTACCTGCCGCAGATTGGCTATTTCACGTTGCAGGCGGACACGCATACCACGGAGAAGGTCACCACGGAGCAGATGCGCGGCAACTTCGTCGGCGTGCGCAACATCAAGTTCCGGCCGGAGCGGTCATTCCTCCAGACGGTGCGGAAGGAGACGCGGTTCACGCGGCGGCAGGGCGGCATGCCACAGCAGACCTACGACGAGGCGACACTGCTGGCGAAGGTCACCGACTATCTCCACGCCCACGACAACATCCTCACGAACAGGGTGATGCGTGAGGTCTTCGGCCTGAGCTACTACGCAGCGCAGAAGTGGCTCGCCCACTTCGTCGGCACCGGCGTCCTGAAGAAGGTCGGCACGCGCCATGCCCCGGTCTACTGCCTGCCGCAGTAGCCATCGGCTAACCAAATGGCCGCCCTGGGGTATACATACAACTGAATTTAACACTGCAAACGAACAAAACGACATGCGACTGAAACTGATCATTCTCTGCACACTGCTGTCCATGGGCATCGCCCGCGCAACGACGACGGCGGACGCCAACGTCACCACGCCCGGCACCGTGAGCAACCACGTCATCATCGGGTGGGACGGACCCATCACCCACGCCGTCATCGACGCGAGCCTCGACCGCATCCAGCGCATCGGCTTCCGCAACTTCATCGTTGAGCCTGGCAGCAGGATGGGGTTCCCCTATCTCAGCGACGCGTGGTTCGCGCACATCCGCTACGCCGCCGAACAGGCACAGCGCCGCGGGATGAAGATGTGGATCATCGACGAGGGCAAATACCCCAGTGGCATGGCTGGCGGACGCTTCTCGCGGGAGCGCAAGGACCTGTGCATGTGGGCCCTCGTGCCGAAGGGCGACACAGTGACGGCCATCCGACGGTCGTCGCAGACGTGCTGCGTGGACAACCCCACGGGTAAGCGCAAGGACGAGACGAACTCGCTCTGCGACTACCTCGACTCCGCTGCCGTCGGCCAGTTCATCGAGTGGACGCACGCCCGCTATGCGGAGACGCTCGGCCCGCTGCTCGGCACGACCGTCCTCGGACTGCGCGGCGACGAGCCCGCCTTTGCGCGGACGCCGTGGACCCCCCGCATGCCAGAGTATTTTCTGCAGGAGAACGGCTACAGCCTGGAGCCGTGGATGAAGGTCCTCGTCGGCGGAGAGCGCTATTCCCTCGCCTACAGCAGACTGTCGCTCACGGAGCGCCGTGTGCGGGCAGATTATTGGAAGACGTTCGCACGTCATTTCGCCGACACGTTCTTCGGTATGCCCGCAGCGTGGACACAGCGCCACGGCGTACAGAGCATCGTCCACCTCGACAAGGACGACGACCTGCCGTGGTGCACACGGTTCTCCGGCGACCCGTTCCTCACGCTCAGCCGCGTGCAGGTGCCGGGCATCGACGTCATCTGGACACAGATCATGCCGGGCTGTAACACGGAGTTCCCGCGTCTGGCGTCGTCGGTGGCGCATGTGTGGGGCCAGAAGCTGGCGTTCAGCGAGAGCTTCGCCGCCTGGCGCGCACGGCTGACGATGCCCATCGTGCGCTATGTGCTTAACTACCAGATGGTGCACGGCATCAACCTCTTCGAGTTCATGTGGCTCACGGCAAACAACGAGCCGACGGGCTACCTCGCCGACCCGGGGATGAAGGACGTCGTAGCCTATACGGACCGTGCCACGGCGCGCCTGCAGCAGGGCCGTCCCGACGTCCGTGTGGCGGTGTATGTGCCGATGGCCGACATCTGGAACGGCGACAACCGATCCTATGCGATGATGAAGGGCGTGGGCCACATGCTCGCCAGCCGGCAGCACGACTATGACCTGCTCACCGACGACGGCATCGACGAGGCGTGCACCGTGGGCAATGGAAACCTCCAGACCCGTGGTGGCGCACGCTACGAGGCTGTCGTCATCCCCGACGCGCGGCTCGTGCGGCAGTCGGCATGGGCGAAGCTCCGCGACTACGCGAGCCGGGGCGGACGGGTGCTCTGCGTGGGCAGCCGGCCGGACATCGCCTATGCGCAGTCGTTCACCCACATGACGGGCGCCGAGCGCATCGACGGCACCGTGGTCAGCGACTCAACATGGAGCGACGCCTGGCAGCAGGCACTGCCCACGGCGGCGGTGACACTGGTCGGAGCGGCGGACGACAGCATCTTGGTGAACACGCGGCTCACGAATGATGGCCGACTCTATACGCTCTTCAACGCCCGACAGGCCGGCCGCACCATCACCGTAGACCTCGACGCCATCGGCACGGTGACGGCCTGGGACGCGGAGACGGATCGGAGACGGATTCTGAAGAGTAAGGTGGTGGGCAACAAGACGCGCGTCACCATCGACATCGACGGTTGGACGTGTGCCTTCCTCATCGTGAAGAAGCGCACCGTGGACTATGACGCACGCCGCTATCGGTCGCTGCAGGCATGCATCGACCGCATCCACAGCGACGGCGGCGGGACGATGGTGCTCCGCAAGGGGACGTTCCGCACGGGAGCACTGGTCTTCCCACGAGGCGTGGACCTGCACATCGAGCGCGGCGCGGTGCTGGAGAGCATCGTCGACACAGCACGCTACCCCCATCGTCACCACACGCTGGGAGGGCATCATGCAGCCCGCACGCGCCGCACTGCTGACGTTCGACCATGCCGACGACTGTGTAGTCTCGGGTGACGGACTCATCGACGCACGGGGACTGGAGTGGAAGGAGCAGCTGCGCGGCACCTACGGTAAGCCGAAGACGCTGTGCTTCGACCACTGCGACGGCGGCACGATACGCGACGTCCACATCCGCAACCAGGCGTTCTGGTGCCTGCATGTGCTGTTCACCAACGGCTTCACCATCGACGGGGTGAGCATCGACGCACAGGACTATATACCGAGCAGCGACGGCATCGACATCGACTCGTCAACGGGCGTGACCATCCAGAATGCGCACATCAAGGCGCACGACGACTGCATCTCGATCAAGAGCGGCAAGGACACGGATGGACGGCGCGTCGGACGGCCATCGGAGGACATCGTCGTCCGCAACTGCCATTTCGACTATGGTCATGGTGGCGTGGCCATCGGCAGTGAGGTGTCGGGGGGCATACGCCGCGTGCTCGTCACGGACTGCGACTTCATGGGCGAGAACTGGAACCCGATACGCATCAAGAGTCAGCCGTCGCGCGGCGGCGTCGTGGAGGACATCACGTTCCAGAACCTCGACATCCGACAGGCACGTAACATCTTCGAGATCAACCTGATGTGGCGCATGAAGGGGATGACGGAGCCACCCTACGAGCCGCGGACGCAGCTGCGCAACATCGTCTTCCGCCACATCCGCGGAAAGGCGCTGAACGCGGGTCTCTTCCAGGGCTATGCCGAGGCACCGCTCACGCCGGACCTCTTCCACTTCGAGGACTGCGTGTTCACCTGCGACAAGCCCCTGACGCTCCGCAACGCGACGCTGGACCTCTCCGGCACCCGCTTCATCACATCGGGCACCACGACGAAATAATCCATCGATAACAAAACCATCAACTGATATGAAGAGAACATTCCTGGGCATCCTACTGGCGCTCTGCATGACCATCACCATGGAGGCACAGACAGCCACCGACGTCTTGCAACAGGCCGAGCGCGTGAACGACTGGTTCATGCAGCAATGGCCCGACCCTACGAAGATCACCTTCGTGGGCAACAAACGGCGACCGTCGTCACTGTGGACACGCGCCGTCTACTATGAGGGCCTCATGGCGCTCCATGCCATGAAGCCGCAGCAGCGGTATGTGGACTATGCGACGACATGGGCGACATTCCATAAGTGGACACCGCGCAACGGCGTCAAGACGAAGGATGCCGACGACTATTGCTGCTCGCAGACGTACATCGACCTCCATCGCCTCGACGTCAAAGGGGCCACACTGGACCATGTGAAGGCGAACCTCGACACGATCATCGCACGCGGCACGGCCAGCGACGCGGACTGGTGGTGGATCGACGCCCTGCAGATGGGCATGCCGGTCTTTGCGAAGATGGCACGGGAGACGGGCGACAGCCGCTATGCGGACAAGGCGTGGCGGATGTATGAGTACACCCGCAACGAGCAGGACGGCGGACTGCGCAACCCCGTCAACGGACTGTGGTGGCGCGACCGCGACTTCAATCCACCTTACCGCACACCGGGTGGCCAGGACTGCTACTGGAGCCGTGGCGACGGATGGGTGGTGGCGGCACTCGTGCGCGTGCTCAGCGAGATGCGCACGACGGACGCGCACTATGGCCAATACCTCCACGACCTGACGACGATGCTCCACGCACTGATACCCCTACAGCGTGAGGATGGCTTCTGGAACTGCTCCTTGGCGGACGCCACGGACTATGGCGGGCCGGAGGTGACGGGCACGAGTCTGTTCGTCTATGGCATGGCCTGGTGCGTGCGCAAGGGCTATCTGCCGAAGGAGACATTCATGCCGGTCATCCAGAAGGGATGGCAGGCAATGGCGTCGGCGGTGCACAGCGACGGACGGCTCGGCTACCAGCAGGGCACGGGCAAGCAGCCAAGCGATTCGCAGCCGACGACCTACGACAAGGTGCCGGACTTCGACGACTTCGGCGTGGGCTGTTTCCTGCTCGGCGCCACGGAGTATGCGAGGCTCCTCGACGAGGGCGTCACTGTCGCAACCTGCTGGCCACCCGCGCTGCCGGAGGCAAAGGCGGGCATGCGCTGGTGGTGGCTGGGCTCGGCGGTGGACGAGGAAGGTCTGAAATATAACATCGACGAGATGGCGTCGCACGGCATCGGCACACTGGAGATCACGCCGATCTATGGCGTGAAGGGGAATGAGGCGCGTGAACTGTCGTTCCTCTCGCCCGCATGGATGAAGGCGCTGGCCTTCACCGAGCAGGAGACGGGACGGCAGGGCTTGCAGACAGACATGAACTGTGGCACGGGATGGCCGTTCGGCGGACCGCAGGTGACGTTCGACGAGGCGGCGTGTAAGCTGGTCGTCGTGGACTCACTCATGAGACGGAAGGACGCCCGCCGCTATCGGGACGGGAACAGCGTGGCGCAGGCACGCATGGTCCTGCCCGCACCGACGAAGGAACAGAAATACGCGACGTTCATCGCGCAACGTATATATAAGAAAGGTGAGGACCGCCGCGTGATCACGCTCTACCAGAGTCGCACGCGGCAGAAGGTGAAACGTGCGGCACCCGGCGGCGAGGGATGGGTCATCGACCACTTCGACTCCACGGCCGTGGCTCACTATCTGGCGCGCTTCGACGAGGCGTTCCGACAGACGGGCGTGCCCTACCCTACATCGTTCTTCAATGACTCGTACGAGGTCTATGGCGCCGACTGGACACCCTCACTGCTGAAGGAGTTCCGCGCACGGCGTGGCTATGACTTGCTGGACCGTCTGGAGTTGTTTGTCGACGGCGACGCTACGGTCATCAGCGACTATCGCGAGACGATGGGCGACCTGCTGCTGCGGAACTTCACCGAGCAATGGGTGCAGTGGTGCCACAGCCATGGCACGACGGTGCGCAACCAGGCGCATGGCTCACCAGCAAACCTCATCGACGTCTATGGAGCCGTGGACATCCCGGAGATCGAGGGCTTCGGGCTGTCGGACTTCGGCATCAAGGGACTCCGGCAGGACCCGGGGATGACGCGGAAGAACTACTCCGACCTCTCGATGCTGAAATACGCGCCATCGGCAGCGCATGTCATGGGTAAGCCGTTCGCCTCGAGCGAGACGTTCACGTGGCTGACGGAGCATTTCCGCACGTCGCTCTCGCAGATGAAGCCGGACCTGGACCTGATGTTCTGCGCAGGCGTGAACCACATGTTCTTCCATGGGGCAGCGTACTCGCCAAAGGGTGAGCCGTGGCCGGGCTATCGGTTCTATGCCTCGGTGGACATGAGTCCGACGAACACGATATGGCGCGACGCACCGGAACTGATGCGCTACATCGAGCGCTGCCAGAGCTGGCTGCAGTGGGGACAGCCGGACAACGACTTCCTCGTGTTGCTGCCCGTCAGGAACATGTGGCGCGACAACACGGACAAACGACTGATGATGTTCGACATCCACTCGATGGCGACGAAGGCACCGCAGTTCATCCGCGACATCCTCACCATCGACTCGCTGGGCTACGACTGCGACTATATCTCCGAGAAGATGCTGCTGGGCACGAGCTACCGCGACGGACAACTCGTCACGGCGGCGGGCACACGCTACCGCGGACTGATCATTCCGGGACGGGAGACGATCATGACGGACGCGACACGCCAGCATATCGACAACCTGCGGCAGCAGGGCGCGCACATCATCTGGGACATCGACGCGCAGGCGCTCGGACAGGCCGCACGACCGGAGCTGATGAAGAGCCGCTACGGACTGAAGATGATCCGCCGCGTGTCACCGGACAACACGGGGGCCTGCGCGGGACATCGGCACCACTACTTCATCGCGAACCTCTCGCCGGAGGACCGCGACGTCGTTGTACCGCTGGCCGTTGTGGCGAAGAGCGGCAGATGGTTCAACCCGATGGACGGCACCGTCAGCCCAGCGGCATTCAATGAGAAGGGTGAGGTGAAGGTCACACTGCGGTCGGGAGAGAGCCGGATCTTAGCCGTCAGCGACAGCGGCAGCATGCCGATGGATCAAGAATGTGGGAAGGACTGCATGCAGAAAGGTAAGGGCTGCATGGCTAAAGGCAAGGCCTGTAAGATGATGGACGAGGCCAGCGGCACAGGAACCTTCTCGCCCGTCGCCGTAACGTTCGCTCCCTGGCAGCTTCACTTCATCGAGTCAAGTCCAGTGGTAACGGACACGTTCCGCTTGGAGCGTCTGCAGACCTGGGAGTTGCTGCCGAACGACAGCGTGAAGGAATTGATGGGCACGGGCGTCTATGAGACGACGCTCACGCTCCGCGACAAGGTCGGCGCAGACACACGCTACCGCCTCGACCTCCGCGACGTGCGCGAGTCGGCAAGGGTCTATGTCAATGGGCAGTACGTCGGTACGGCATGGGCGGTGCCGATGACGCTGGACTTTAGCGGTATCCTCCACACGGGACGGAACACGCTGCGCATCGAGGTGACGAACCTCCCCGCAAACCGCATAGCGGCCTACGACCGCCGCGGCGTGCAGTGGCGGAAGTTCAAGGAGATCAATGTCGTGGACCTGAACTATAAGAAGTCCAACTATGCCGACTGGGCTCCTGTGCCGTCGGGCTTGAACAGCGCGCTCCACCTCTATAAACAGTGACACGCACAACATAAAACGAATCCCAGCCTTCTCTCTCGAAGACTGGGATTCGAACGATTAATCCTAAAACTAATCTTTAAAACCTAATAACTAAAAACCTATATGAAACAATCTACTAACGAAGTGCTTGTTTTCTTTTTCTGATGCAAAGGTACGGCAAAATTCCTTTCCCTCCAACATTTGATGCCCCGCAGATCGTCAAAATGACCGAATTCTTGCTTTATGTCAAGCGGATTGTGTCCGCACACAACAAACGGCGGACGATAGTCACGATGCTCGAGAATGACTACTCTGGGGCAACAAGCGACAGTCAGGAATAGGTCCATGTAGGCAAAATGCATCAATTTATTCATCTATTTAACCACTTTGTCATATCTGCGTAGGGTAAATGTAACAAAAATACCGTATCTTTGCTCCTGTACTAATAAGGATGTTTGCCTATGAAAGTAATGTTTGTTGTTCAGGGTGAAGGCAGAGGACATCTCACGCAGGCCATCACAATGCAACGGATGCTGCAGCACAACGGGCATCAGGTTGTGGAGGTGCTCGTCGGAAAGAGTAACTACCGACAGCTGCCGGAGTTCTTCACACGCGCCATGACAGTGCCCGTGAAGCAGTTCTACTGTCCGAACTTCCTGCCAACGGCAAAGAACAAACGAAATAACATCCCACTGACCGTGGCCTATAACATCATGGAGATCCCCACCTACCTCCGCAGCGTGTGGTATCTGCATCGGTGCATCAACAACAGTGGTGCCGACCTGGTGATCAACTTCTACGACATGCTCACCGGCATCACCTATTTCCTCTTCCACCCCACTGTGCCACAGGTGAGCATCGGTCATCAGTATCTCTTTCTCCACCGCGACTTCCAGTTGTCGAAGACGAACCGCCTATCGCTGCTTTCACTGAAGTTCCTTACGCGCGTCACAGCCCTCGGCGCACAGGCGCGCCTGGCGCTGTCGTTCTATCGCGCTGCGGACGATGACGAGGAGGGCATCCGCGTCGTACCGCCACTGCTCCGCGCAGAGGTGGCGCAGCAGAAGGTCACGCGTGGCGACTATGTTCATGGCTATATGGTCAACGCGGGGTTCGGACGCAGCGTCATGGAGTGGCACCGCCAGCACCCCGACATCCCGTTGAACTTCTTCTGGGACAAGCGTGGCGCGGCGGAGACGACCGTCGTCGACGACACGCTGACGTTCCACCAACTCGACGACCATAAGTTCCTCGCCTCATTGGCTGGCTGCCGCGGCTATGCCACGACGGCAGGCTTCGAGTCGGTATGCGAGGCGATGTACTTCGGCAAGCCGATCATGATGATCCCCGCACACGTCGAACAGGAGTGCAACGCCTACGACGCCTACCGCACCGGCGCGGGGGTCATCAGCAGTGACTTCGACCTCGGACAGCTCGCCCCGCTCCTCGATACGTATAAACCCATCCCCGGTTTCCGGGAATGGGTCAACAGTGCCGAGCAGGTCATCATCCCGATGCTCGAACAGGCCGCGAACGTCGTGCCCTGCTATCCGCTCTCCGTCGCCTGGCTGAAATCCTTCGTCTTCTAACGGCGAGGGCTAGCGTTTTTCTTCTCCTGCACGCGATCCCACTGGCAGTACAGTCCCGCGAGGATCGTCCCTGAGATAGAGTGCCATACGCAACTGATGGCGCAGGGCAGCACCGCCAGCGGATTGGTGGCGACGAAGAAGTTCGTGGCGAGTACCGTGCCCAGGCCGGCGTTCTGCATGCCGACCTCGATGCTCAGCGTACGCTTCTTCGGGATGTTGAAACCAGCGAGCCGTCCTGCGCCCCAGCCAAGGAGGTAGCCCAGGGAGTTGTGGCAGAGCACCACGGCAAACGTCCAGATGAACAACAGGAAGCCGCGTGCCACGAGGTCATCGTGAACGGTGGAGATCACGCCGCCGATGATCAGTGCCAGTGCCGTCACGCTCGTGCCCGGCATCAGCGACTGGATGATGGGGAAAAAGCTCTTCTTACTGAAGAAATAGTTCAGCGTGCAGCCGATGGCCACAGGGATGATTGTCACAATCAAGATGTTGAGGAACATGCCCACGGCATCGATGGTGATGATTTGTCCCGCAGTGATCTTCATCAGGAACGGTGTCATCACCGGCGCCAGGATCGTCGACACACACGAGAGGCCGACGCTGTAGGCCACGTCGCCGTGGCAGAGATACGACATGATGTTGCTAGACACGCCACCGGGACAGCAGCCCACGAGCAGGATGCCCAGTGCCAAGCCTGGCTCGAGGTGGAACACGTGCACGAGACAGAACGCCACGCCCGGCATGATGAGAAACTGTGCCAAGGCACCGATACAGATGTCGAACGGTCGCTTCGCGAGAATCTTGAAGTCGTCGGTGCTGAGCGTGAGGCCCATCGTGAGCATGATAATGCCGAGGATGACGGTCTGCGTCGTGCCGCGCACCCAGTCGAACAGATGCGGGATGAAGAACGTCACGATGGCTACAAAGATGACGAATGCTGAGGTGTAACGTGCCAGCCAAGCGCTGACAGCCTGCAATGCTTTCAAAATCATGTCTATCTCTCCTATAAATAAAAACAAAGCCCCGACTACACAGTTGTAATCGAGGCTTTTAGTTAAAAAGGAGGCGGCTTCCTACTCTCCCGCATTGCATTGCAGTACCATCGGCGCAAG
>ERZ1032009.47-NODE-47-length-29279-cov-21.265090_pt1 | contig 29279 bp, 27 predicted proteins | sample MGYA00516700_ERZ1032009 | MGnify/ENA primary metagenome ERZ1032009 (study PRJEB33719, sample SAMN04261292) | wastewater metagenome | biome: rural village; feature: human; material: feces | host: Homo sapiens | place: El Salvador | collected 2013-01-14 ...
TCGCGCCGCGTCTTGGTCATCATGGAATATGGCTTGGAGAGCTGCAACGACGAGACCCTGCGACGCGTAAACCGCGGCCACGGCTTCGCCTGCGGCAAGCGAGCCATCGAGGAGACCCACAAGCGGGGCATCTACACCTGCGCCCACCTCATCCTGGGCCTGCCCGGGGAGGACAAGGCGGAGATGCTGAGGCAAGCCGACGTCGTGTCCTCGTTGCCCATAGACATCTTGAAGCTACATCAGCTGCAAATAGTGAGAGGCACCGCGATGGCGAGGGAATATGAGCGGCATCCCTTCCACACGTTCACGTTGGAAGAATACGTCGACTTGCTTGCCGACTACCTGCCTCGTCTGCGCGATGACATGGTGATGGAGCGTTTCGTCAGCGAGACACCGCCCAAACTGCTCATGGCTCCCCGCTGGGGAGTGAAGCCTCAAGAAGTGACCCGTCTGGTGATTGAAAAGTTAGCGTCACAAGAATCTCTTTGCCAATAAGCATGCGAATAATATTTTACAAATGGTCGTCTGAGAATCGATTTTTTTCAACCAAGCAGTCTCTTGGTCGCAAATGACGCGATTATGGGTTATTTTGATAAAGCACTGATTATTAGCCAATTGTAATTTTAACAGCTTTTCAGTGTTGCAAAATCACTGAAAAACCGTCGCCGTTACAGTGCAATCGCGTCGCCGTTACGGTGCAATCGCGTCGCCGTTACGGTGAAATCGCGTCGCCGTTACGGTGCAATCGCGACGCGGTTACACCGTAACGGCAAAACTTTTTGGCAAAAAAGCCACCGACGGCATTTCCCAAGAGCGAAAGGCTACCCTTTTCCCGCTCTATTTGCACCTGTTTCCAAGTGTTAAATTTTGGCAATAATATTTTACACTTTCGAATATAATGGGAGCAAGCCACGTGTGCAGGCCATCGTGTGTTGTCGGGTTTCCAGAGGGCAACGCGGCGATATTTATTTCGCCTTTTCCATAAAAAGTTTGCCGCTTTCAATTATTTGCATTAACTTCGCATAAGAAAACGTGAAACACGCAATCGAAAAATAATCATTTCTTATAAACATGAAGATTAAAAGTGTAATACTACTTTTTGCGTTAGCCCTTTCGCTGTCGGCTTTCGCAGGAGGCAAATATGCCGGCGTGCCCAAAAAGTATCATGCCCTGCTCGACCGGGCCATGGTCACGGCCGGCGGCAACGCCAAAGAGCTGAAAAAGGCATTGAAGGAAGTTCCCGCAAGCGAGAGGGAAGGCATGGCCTTTCTCATTTCCTACATGCCGGAGAGAGACGCCAAGACCCTGACCGCCGACTTCCTGAAAGAGCACGTGCAGTATGCCTACAAGGCAAGAAACGAGTTTCCTTGGGCGAAAGCCGTGCCCAACGACATCTTCCTGAACGACGTGGTGGCCTATGTCAACCTGAACGAGGAGCGCGAGAGCTGGCGCAAGGACTTCTACGAGCGTTTCAAGAAATACGTGGCCCAGTGCAAGACGATGCGCGAGGCCATCGACTCGGTGAACAAGAACATCCGCGACGAGGTGCAGGTAGACTACAACACGAAGCGCGAGAAGGCCGACCAGGCTCCATACGAGTCGATGAGGCAGCACATGGCCTCTTGCTCTGGCCTCTCCATCCTGCTGACCGACGCCTTCCGCGCCGTGGGCATACCATCGCGCGTGGCCGGAACGCCCAACTGGTATGACAACCGTGGCAACCACAACTGGAGCGAGGTGTGGGTCAACGGCGGCTGGCACTTCACCGAGTATTACCCATCTGAAGACCTGGACAAGTCGTGGTTCCTCGCCGACGCTGGCAAGGCCATAAAGGAGGATGTGGGCAAAGCCATCTACGCCGCCTCGTTCAAGCCCGCCGACTCCTACTTCCCCTTGGTCTGGGACATGAGCATCCGTTACGTGCATGCCGCCAACGTGACCGACCGCTACACCAGCCTGTACAGGGCACAGCTTGCAGCCACTCCAGCCGACGGCAGCCACGTGGACTTGAGGGTCATGGTGTTCAAGGACAAGAACCACGCCGAGGCCTCGGGCGACCGCGTGGCAACCAACCTCGACGTGTTTGTCGGCGACAAGCAGATTTTCGGGGGACGAAGCACGGGCGCCACGCAAGACATGAACGACGTGCTCACCTTCAAGGTCGAGAAAAACAAGACCTACACCGTGAAGTTCGTCAACGGCAAGGGCGTGCCGGAAGCAAAGGACGTGAACGTGGGCGACCAGACAACAACCTTGAAATTGTATATGGAGTAAGGACATAAAAGCGTGCCGAAACCGTGCCAACGAGTTTCGGCACGCTTTTTTTGATGAAAAAATTTGCTGAATTCAATAATACAGTGTAACTTTACACACCAAAGTTAAAGTCCAACGATACCAGTCATTGAGAACTGGAAGCCTACCGATGTCGTGCTTGGCTTTGACAACTCATGGCCACGTGGCTTACACGTTTTCCATAAGACAGAAATAACACAGATAGAATCATACCAAAAATTATGAATGACATTAAAACAATGAATCATGCCGCTGACAACATTCGCATCCTTGCTGCCAGCATGGTAGAGAATGCCAAGTCTGGACACCCAGGCGGCGCGATGGGCGGCGCTGACTTCATCAACGTGCTCTTCTCCGAATATCTCGTGTGGGACCCAGAGGACCCCACGTGGACAGGTCGCGACCGCTTCTACCTTGACCCGGGACACATGAGCCCCATGCTCTACTCCACCCTTACCCTGCAAGGCCGCTTCAGCATCGACGACATCAAGCAGTTCCGCCAGTGGGGCACTCCATGCCCCGGACACCCAGAGGTTGATGTCATGCATGGCATTGAAAACTCATCCGGTCCCCTTGGACAAGGCCACGCCATCGCCGCCGGCGCCGCTGTAGCCGAGAAGTTCCTTGAGGCACGCCTGGGCCACGTGATGATGAGGCACCACATCTACGCCTACATCTCCGACGGTGGCATAGAGGAAGAAATATCACAGGGCGTGGGCCGCATAGCCGGAGCCCTCGGCCTGGACAACCTCATAATGTTCTACGACGCCAACAACGTGCAGCTGTCGACAACCGTCGACGAGGTGATGGCCGAGAACACGGCCGCCAAATACCGCGCGTGGAACTGGACCGTCATGGAAATCGACGGCAACGACGTGGCGCAAATACGCCAGGCCCTCGACAAGGCCACGGCCGGCACCGGGCACCCCGTGCTCATCATAGGCAAGACCGTGATGGCAAAGGGCGCATTGAAGGCCGACGGCACAAGCTATGAGAACAGCGTGAAGACACACGGCGCGCCACTCGGCGACGGCGCGTATGTGAACACCATAAAGAACCTTGGAGGCGATCCGGAGAAGCCGTTTGAGATTTTCGACGACGTGAAGAAGCTCTACGACGACCGACACGAGGAACTCAAGAAGATCGTGGCCGAGCGCAGGGCCGAGGAAGCCGAATGGGCCGCGCAGAACCCAGAGAAGAAGAAGCATATGGACGAATGGTTCTCTGGCAAGGCTCCACACGTCGACTGGAGCAAGATAGAGCAAAAGCCCGACGTGGCCACACGCGCGGCTTCTTCGGTATGCCTGAAGCTCCTCGCCCATGAGGTGCCAAACATGATTTGCTCTTCAGCAGACCTCTGCAACTCCGACAAGACCGACGGATTCCTCAAGGAGACCCACGACCTGGTGAAAGGCGACTTCACGGGAGCATTCTTCCAGGCAGGCGTGTCGGAGCTGACAATGACCGACATGTGCATCGGCATGATGCTACACGGCGGCGTAATCAGCGCCATGGGCACGTTCTTCGTCTTCTCCGACTACATGAAGCCCGCCATCCGTTTGGCCGCGTTGATGGGCACTCCGGTGAAGTTCATCTGGTCGCACGACGCGTTCCGCGTTGGCGAGGACGGACCTACGCACCAGCCCGTGGAGCAGGAAGCGCAGATAAGGCTCTTGGAGAAGCTCCAGAACCACAAGGGAGAGGACAGCGTGAGGGTGTTCCGCCCAGCCGACAGCGACGAGACCACCGTTTGCTGGCAGATGGCAATGGAGAACATGGAGACGCCTACCGCGCTCATCCTCTCGCGCCAGACCATCAACAGCTTTCCCGAGGGCAACGACTACGAGCAAGCGCGTAAGGGCGCTTATGTCGTAAGCGAGTCAGACGACAACCCCGACATCATACTCGTGGGCAACGGCTCCGAGGTAGCCACGCTGGTAGCTGGCGCAAGACTGTTGCGCAAAGACGGCATCCGCGTGAGGGTCGTGAGCGCGCCTTCAGAAGGCTTGTTCCACAGGCAACCCGTTGGCTATCAAGAGAGCGTCTTGCCTTACGAGGCGAAGAAGTTTGGCCTCACCGCAGGTCTGCCATGCACGCTTGAGGGCCTGGTGGGCATCGGACCTAACAGCTGCATCCACGGCCTGAGGAGCTTTGGCTTCTCAGCCCCATACAAGGTGCTCGACGAGAAGCTCGGCTACACGGCAGAGCACGTCTACAAGGAAGTGAAAGAGTTCATGGAGCGATAATCCAGGACAATGACCATAAGCAAAGAGCCGGAACCCACGAGGATTCCGGCTCTTTTATTGAAAGTCTTAAATTGTTTTATTACCTGAAAATGATGGAAAGGCCACGCCTTAGCGCGCCATCTTGTCCATCATAAGGGCTGCCATTGCTATGCATACGAACATTACGGTAGCCGTGATTGCGAAAGTTGAAATACTCATCATAATATTACTTCTCCTTTTTTTAATTTATTATACATTACCGGCATCACTCTATAGCCGGCGCTATCCTGAATTTCCGTTATCCTGAAAAAATCCTTATCCTGAAAAACTAAATCCTATACTTCAATCTTAAATGTTATCTGAATACTATCTGTTGCCTTTCTGAAGGCCCTTACTTTCTTATTGACGCTGCAAAGTTAGACATTTCTCGCTGTGTGCGCAAACAATTGGTGTTACAAATGAATGATTTGCCGTTTATATTTGATTATCGTCAAACAGGTTGACATACGTCAACCCACAGATTTGACGCATGTCAACGCGTGGCAAGGCCAAACGAGGAAGCTTGCCCATAATGCTAAGTAATGATAAAGTTGATGCCATAGCAATGTTGAATCAAAATATTTTTATAATTTTGCAAGGCAATGGAATCGAAGAAGACCATAAACACGATCATTCAGATGGCGACATCCCTGCTTTTGGGTGGTGCCATACTTTATTGGATGTATCGTGGTTTCGACATCAAGAGCATCGGCAACGTGATGCTGCACAAGATGAATTGGACGTGGATGCTCCTCTCGTTCCCATTCGGCATTCTGGCCCAGGCGTTTCGAGGTTGGAGATGGCAGCAGACTCTTGAGCCATTGGGAGAGAAGCCGCGCCAAGGCGTCTCCGTCAACAGCATCTTCGTTTCCTACGCGGCAAGCCTCATCATACCACGTTCCGGCGAGATAGCGCGCTGCGGGATATTGAAACGTTGGGAGGGCGTGTCCTTCCCAAAGTCGCTGGGCACGGTCGTCACGGAGCGGGCCATCGACACGTCGCTCATAGTCCTCATCACAGCCCTGACCTTTCTCTGGCAATTGCCCGTGTTCAACAGGTTCTTCTCAAGCACCGGCACCCGCCTCGACGAGATACTGTCGCAGTTCTCGACGGCAGGATGGTGGGTGACAGCCATCTGCGCCGTGGCAGCATTGCTGTTGATTTGGCTTCTGCTTCGGCGGTTGTCGATATATAATAAGGTGAAAAACACCTTCGCGGGGCTTCTCGCCGGCATCGTGTCGGTGAAGGGCGTGCGCAACATTCCGCTGTTCATCTTTTTCAGCGTCGGGATATGGGCATGCTATTTCCTGCATTATTACCTCACCTTCTTTTGTTTCTCCGCTACATCCCACTTGGGAATGGCTTGCGCGCTGGTGACATTCATCGTGGGTTCCATCGCCGTCATCGTGCCGACGCCAAACGGGGCCGGACCTTGGCATTTCGCCGTGAAGACCATGCTCATCCTCTATGGCGTGGCCTCAAACGACGCATTGTATTTCGTATTGATAGTCCACACCGTGCAGACCCTCCTCGTGCTGCTGCTTGGCATCTACGGATGGATGGCGCTGGCGCTGACAAAGAAGAGGCAAACCGCGAAAGGCAAGAAACAGAATTAACACAAGAACAACTTAACACATTATTTAATAACCAAAAACTATGAGTGAAATCCGCAACCTTCAACCAGCCGCCATCTGGCGCAACTTTGATGACCTCACACAGATTCCACGCCCGAGCGGTCATGTGGAGAAAGTGCAAGAGTTTCTTCTCGACTTCGCGAAGCGCGTAGGCGTTGAGGCCTTCAAGGACCCCGCCGGCAACATCGTCATGAAGAAACCAGCCACGCCAGGCTTCGAGAACCGCAAGACCGTGTTGCTGCAAGCCCACATGGACATGGTGCCGCAAAAGAGCCCCGATTCCGCCCACAACTTCGAGACAGACCCCATTGAGACATACGTAGAGGACGGATGGGTACACGCCAAGGGAACCACGCTCGGCTCAGACGACGGCATGGGCGTGGCCGCGATAATGGGCATCATGGAGTCTGACGACATCAAGCACGGACCCGTTGAGGCTCTCATCACACGCGACGAGGAGACTGGCATGTACGGAGCCAACGAGCTGCCCGAAGGCGAACTCCACAGCGACATACTCATGAATCTCGACTCAGAGCTCTGGGGCAAGTTCGTGATTGGTTCAGCTGGTGGCATCGACGTCACGTCAACCCTTGAGTATAAGCCTGTTGCCAACGACCAGGAAAAAGCCGTAAAGGTAACGCTCAAAGGTCTGCGTGGCGGACACTCTGGCCTTGAAATCAACGAGGGACGCGCCAATGCCAACAAGGAGATGGTGCGCCTGGTTCGCAAGGCCGTGGCGGAAATGGGCGCGCGTCTAGCCCAGTGGCACGGCGGAAACATGAGAAACGCCATTCCTTTCAAGGCTGAGGTGGTGCTCGCCTTGCCTAAAGACCAGGTAGAGAACCTCAAGGCTCTCGTGGAGAAACAACGTGTCGCCATCGAAGATGAGTTCAAGGGCATTGAGAAAGGCGTGGAGTTCTTCGTCGAGGACGTGGAAAACCCGAAGGAACTGCTGCCTTGCGAGATTCAAGACAACCTCGTGGATGCCATCTACGCCTGCCACAACGGCGTGATACGCATGATACCTTCTTACCCGAAAGTGGTGGAGACATCTTCCAACCTCGCCATCATAAACATAGAGGCAGGAAAGGCAGAGATAAAGATCCTCGCGCGCTCGAGCCGTGAGGACATGAAAGAATATGTGGCCACGATGCTTGAGAGCTGCTTCAACATGGCCGGCATGCGCACGGTGCTCAGCGGCAGCTACGGCGGATGGGACCCGAATCCCGACAGCGAGATTCTCAACCTGCTGAAGAAAGTCTACAAGGAGCAGACAGGCGAGGACGCCACAGTGCAGGCCGACCACGCCGGACTGGAATGTTCTGTCATCCTCAGCAAGTACCCAGGCATGGACGTGGTGAGCCTTGGCCCGACATTGCTCTCGCCCCACACCACGAGCGAGCGCTTCAAGATAGACACGGCAGAACCATTCTGGAAGCTGCTGACGGCAACACTCGAGCAGATTCCCGAGAAATAAGGCCGCATGGCTTTAAGCCAGCATGATACATTGCACGGATATTGACACTCTTAATATCCGTGCATTTTTATATGCGTGATTATTCACGTCAATCACATCAGAACGTCAAGCTTGCTTGAACGTTATGCCGAGCGCAGCCTATCTTATGTAAAAAATCAAGTCAAACCTTTGCGCCTAAGGATTTTTTTCTTTACTTTTGCACCGTAGAACAATTCAGTAAAACAATATGGACGATTATCACGCGGACAGTTACAATAATTAGCGTGAGGATTGAGCATTACCGCCAATCTTCACAACCTGTTCATGTTAAAAAAGATTGGCAGCAATGAAAACATACTGGAGCATTGAAAAGCAACTAAGGGTCATCGACGAGTGGAAGTCGGGGTGCTGGATTCAGGTCACCTGCCCTACCGATGACGACCAGCGAGAACTGGAAGAGAGGTTTAACATTCCCGACTATTTCATGAGCGACATCAGCGATACCGATGAGCGCGCGCGTTATGAGTACGACGACGGTTGGACCCTTATAATCCTTCGTATTCCTTATGTCAAGGAGATAAGGTCGCGCACTCCTTACACCACGGTGCCGTTGGGCATAATCCACAAACGCGACGTGACCATCACCGTCTGCTTCTACGAGACGAACATGATGCTCGACTTCGTGAGCTTTCATCAGAAACGTGGCGTGGGATTCACCGATTATGTCGACATGACCTTCAGGCTCTTCCTGTCTTCTGCCGTGTGGTACCTGAAGCGGCTGAAGCAAATCAACGCACTTATAGAAAAAGCGAAACACAACCTTGACCATGAGGTGAACAACGAGAGCCTTATCGGCCTGAGCCGACTGCAAGACTCGCTCACCTACTTCATCACGTCAATACGTGGCAACGAGAACCTGTTGCAGAAACTGAAGTTCAAACTGCAAGTCGACGAACTCGACGCCGACCTCATCGAGGACGTGAACATCGAGATGACACAGGCCAGAGAGACCACGAATATCTATTCCGACATCTTGGAATCCACGATGGACACGTATTCTAGCATCATCAACAACAACATGAACACCACCATGCGTACCCTCACGTCGCTCAACATCATCCTGATGGCACCTACGCTCATATCAAGCATATACGGAATGAACGTGGTGAACGGCCTGGAGGCATCGAAGTATGGGTTCATAATCTGCATCGCCGTTTCAGTGCTCGTGACAGGCGTCAGCTGGTGGATTTTACGACATAAAAAACTTATTTAGCTCATTTACAGTAAAAAACATTCCAAAAATTAGCATAATACAATCTTTTTAGCTAAGTTTGCATCATATTTATTAACAATTGGAAGCCATGCCCGTCTGAGGCGTTTGCTGACATGCAGCAGCATGGCCATGGAACTCCGAGTCATAAACTTAAACATAGTGAAATGATGGACTCTCAAGAAAACACCACCCCAAAGGGAATCGAGGAAGAGCAGAAGGCCGAGGCCGCTGCCCCAGTGACAAATGTCGACAATGAAAACGACGTGAAAGAAGATGCCAAGGCTGACACGCAAGAGCAGGCCGCGGCGGTTGAGCCAGACGCACAAGATACCGCTGCCGAAGACCTCGCTAAGAAAGTCTACGCCTCAAAGAAAGAGGTGCTCGACCGCATCGAGGAAATAGCTAATGGCGACGACACTCCAGGAAAGGACGAGGTTGACCACTTGAAGGCTTCTTTCTACCGTTTCCAAATAGCGGAACGCGACAAGAAGCAAAAGGAATATCTTGAAGCTGGAGGCGATCCTGAGAAATACCAGATTCTCCCCGACGAAGATGAAGAGGCTTACAAGGCCAACATGCGAGTCATCAAGGAAAAACGCGCGAAGGCTTTTGAGAAGGCACAGCAAGAGCGAGAGGAAAACCTCAAGCACAGGGAGGAAATCATAGAGAAGATAAAGAACATGGCCACGTCGCCAGACGAGGCCAACAAGTCGTACAACGAATTCAAAACTCTGCAACAGGAGTGGAAGGGCATTGGAGCCGTGCCGCCAGAGAAATCGAGCGAGACATGGCGCAACTATCAGCTCTACGTCGAGCAGTTCTACGACTTGCTGAACCTCAACCGCGAGGCTCGTGAATACGACTTCAAGAAGAACCTCGAAGCCAAGACCAAGCTATGCGAGGAAGCCGAGAAACTCGCCGACGAGCCTGACGTGGTGAGCGCTTTCCATCAGCTGCAAGACCTGCACGAGCAATATCGCGAGATAGGCCCAGTGGCTAAGGAGATGCGCGAGAACATTTGGACAAGATTCAAGAACGCGAGCACCGTAATCAACAAGAAACACCAAGACCACTTCGAGAAGCTGCGCGCCAACGAAGAGGAGAACCTTGCCAAGAAGACGGGGCTCTGCGAGAAGACGGAAGCCGTGGCGAAAGAAGAAAACAAGAACGCTGCCGACTGGGAGAAGCACTCGAAGGAGATCATCGCCATACAGCAGGAGTGGAAGACCATAGGCTTCGCTCCGAAGAAGAGCAACGAGGAGATTTTCCAACGCTTCCGCAAGGCTTGCGACGACTTCTTCGGTCGCAAGGCAGAATATTTCAAGGAGGTCAGGGCACGTCTTTACGAGAACGCCGAGAAGAAGAAGGCCCTTGTGGCCAAGGCGCAAGAACTTTCCGACTCTACCGACTGGAAGGCCACTTCCGACAAGCTCATACAGCTGCAGAAGGAATGGAAGACGGTTGGCACGGCTCCACGAAAGATTAGCGACCAGCTCTGGAACGACTTCCTCACGGCTTGCAACCATTTCTTCGACGCGCGCAACGCCGCTCATGCCAGCGTGCACGACGAGGAGCGTGAGAACCTGCAGAAGAAGCGCGACATCATAGAGGAACTGAAGAAAATAACAGCCACGGACAGCGACGCACGCGAGAAAGTGCAGGAGCTGGCAGACAAGTACAACGCCGTCGGCCATGTGCCTTTCCGCGAGAAGGACAAGGTCTACAAGGAGTATCACGAGGTGATGGACAAGATCTTCGAGGAGCTGCACATCTCAGCGGCTCGCCGCCATCTCGACAACTTCAAGAACAACCTCCGCGGCATGGCAAAGAAGGGCGAGGACGCCGTGGACAACGAGCGCACGCGCCTTGTAAGACGCTTTGAGCAACTGAAGCAGGAAATCACTACTTACGAGAACAACCTCGGATTCCTCAGCATCTCCAGCAAGAAGGGCAACAGCCTCGTCGACGAGATGAACCGCAAGGTGCAAAAGCTCAAGGACGACGCCCAGCTCATAAAAGAGAAGATAAAGGCTATCGACCAGCAGAAGTAATTTTACAGGTAAGACATAAATTGAGTAGGAGATAAACACTAATCACAGGTGTTTATCTCCTACTTTCGTTTTCCGACCTCTCACACCACCGCACATGCGATTCCGTATACGGCGATTCCTATTTTATTTTCAAACAAGATGTAGCAAGGACATGGCAAGGCCGTAGCGTCGGGCGCAGTCCTCTACAGCATCAGTATCCTCACCTCGGCGTTGTGCATCTTTTGTATTTCGTTCATCGGCTTCTTGAAATACACGCTCTGTATAGCCTTGTTTATGATGCCATGACCGACTGCGAGCACCACCTTGCCGGGATATGCCGTCTTTATCCATGTAAGGAAGTTTTGAGCGCGGCTTTTCATGTGTTCAAGGCTCTCCACGTCATCGGGCCATTCCACGTTTTCAAGGTCGGGAATAAACTTGCCCGTGAACGATCCCCAATCACGCTCACGCAGCAGCGGAGACGTCACGATGTTTTCCGGCTTCAGTCCCCTTGCCGACGCTATTATGGAGCAAGTCTGGATGGCACGATGCAAGTCGCTTGCCACGAAAGCGTCTATTTTCGCGTCTTTCATCTTTTCAGCGACATCACGAGCCTGGGCCTTGCCGGTCTCGTTGAGTTCCCCTCCTTGCCAGCCCTGCAATATCTGGGCGGCGTTGGCCACGGTCTCGCCGTGGCGCACAAGATATAATGTAGTCATAACAAATCGTTATCCTAATGGATTATTGTCATTATTCGGGTTGCAAAATTACAAAAAATAACACGGTTTGATAAAATGTTCTGATAAAAAAGCCTATCTTTGCATTATCTTTTCACTCTGGAAATCACGGCGTCCCCATACAAGACCTTTGAGGACACGGCAAAACAATTTATTATGAAAGTCTTTCGTAGCAGCGTTTTTCGCGCGTTGTGCGCCATAGTCATCGGCGCGTTGTTGGTAAAATATCGTGAGCAGACCGTGACATGGATCACAGTTGCCATTGGTATAATCTTCCTCGTGAGCGGCATAATCAGCATCACCGCGTGGTTCTCAGCCAAGCGCAAGAGAGGCACTAACGGCATGGACATCTACGACGTGCAAGGCCGTCTCATCACCATGCCCTCGCAGCCATTCCCCGTTGTCGGGCTCGGCAGCGTCATCCTTGGTGGCGTGCTGGCAATGTTTCCAAACAGTTTTGTCAATGGCCTGACCTATATCATCGCGATAATGCTGATCTTAGGCGCGCTCACACAGTTTTTCAACCTCACCGTCGCTTCGCCAACATCGGCATCGTGTGGTGGATATTCCCCACCTTGGTGCTGCTGGTCGGCCTTGTCGCCGTGGTCAAGCCGTCGTTCATAGCCAGTGCCCCGTTGCTCGTCCTTGGCTGGTGCATCATCGTCTACGGGGCGATAGACCTCATAGACTCTATCAAGATACACCAGTGCCGCAGACAGATGGGAGCGGTCAACGACACCAATGAGGCCTCAGCCGAGGAAATCACAGAAGAGAAGACGCCGGAGTGAGGGTCTTGATATAATCAGTCAACATGCCGATGCCCTTCAAGTTTTCTCCGCCCTCAGGTATTATGACATCGGCAAAGCGCTTCGTGGGCTCGATAAACTGCTCATGCATAGGCTTCAGCACCTTCAAGTATCTGTCCACGACCATTGACACGGTGCGTCCCCTGTCGATGGTGTCGCGCTGGATGTTGCGAATGAGACGCTCGTCGGAGTCGCAGTCCACGAAAATCTTCAAGTCCATCATGTCGCGCAACCGCTTGTTGAGCAACGTCATGATGCCCTCTATTATTATGACAGGCTTGGGCTCCACGTGGATGGTCTCTGGCAACCTGTTGCTGAGGATGTACGAATAAGTAGGCTGCTCAATGGCTATGCCGTTGGCAAGATCGTGAACCTGCTTGATGAGCAACTTCCAGTCGAAAGCGTCTGGATGGTCGAAGTTTATGGCCTTACGCTCCTCGTCGGTAAGCCCCGTCGTGTCGTTGTAATAAGAGTCGAGTGGCACCACGGCCACATGGTCGGGAGGAAGCGACTCCACTATTTTCTTGACTACAGTGGTCTTGCCGGAGCCTGTGCCACCGGCAATGCCGATAATTGTTGGTTTCATTGTCTTGTCTTGTTTCTAAGTCTGTTCTTTTATAAAATGCCCAATTCCCTGAACATGTTGTCATAATACGCGGCCTTGTCCTCAAGCTTCATGGGATAGGCACGGCTTGAGCTTGGCTGCCTGTACAGGCTTATCGCCCTGCCATGGAAGTCGAAATCTACATTCCCGCCCATCTTCAAGTCGTTGGCCTTCTGGCCTATGCCATAATGCTCCATGAAGATTTTGGTGGCCAGCCGGCCTGCCGTGAGCACGCCACGACATAGCGGCAAGGCCGTGAGCATGGCGTCGAGGTCTGCCCTCTCCACCACTTCCAAGTCCTTGTCTGATGCCGTCCCCTTGGTACGCCTAATTCGCAAGCAGGTGTCGAAAATGGCGATGCCCCTCTCCGAGAGAAACGCCTTCAAGTCATCGAGGCGATAGGTCTTGTTGCCCTCGTCCACGAAATGAAGCTTGTCGCCAAAGAAGCACAGCCCCATGATGCGCCACATGTCGTTAGTGTAGTTGGGATAATACCAGTCTATGCACCAGCGTTTTGGCGATGGCGGGAAGGTGCCGAGCATCAGCAGCCGGGCCGTCTTGGGCAAGAAAGGCTCAAAGGGATGGCTTTCTATGTCAAGCGTCGGCATCGTGGGTCAGTCTTTCTTGTTCTTGTCTTTCTCCACCCTTGCCTTCTGCTCAGCCTCCGACGAGGCGATGTTCCTCAGCTCAGCCTCCGTGTACTCGGGCAGGGCGAACACGCTTTCCTTCAACGCCTTGTCTTTCTTCTCGCGCTGTTCTTTCACGAGATACACCACGGTGGGCAGGTGGTCAGAGAAGCCGTCGAGCCAAACGCCTCCGGCCGTGGTGCGCTTGGTGCCTCCCTTGTACTTGCCTTCCTTCTGGAAGAGGTAAGGCATGCGCTGAACCTCGTACTTGAAGTATTTAAGCGTCGTGAAATCCTTTTCCCTGTTCTTGTTTATAAGGCTTGGCGACAATATTATCTGGTCGAAAAGGTTCCATGAGCCTTGATATTGCAGCGTGCCGGTGCCTTGCTTGGCAAGCACGTTGTACCAAGGGTTATACATGTCGTCCTTGCCAACCATGTCCGCCTCCTCCTTAGCAGAGAGCACCTCATGCATGCTCTTGTTGGTAGGGTCGTCGTTCATGTCGCCCATCACTATGACTTTCGCCTTAGGGTCAAGGCCGAGGATCCTGTCTTTCAACGCCTTCACCTGCGCGGCGCCCACCTCGCGGAAGTAGCCGTCATTGAAGCGGCTCGGCAGGTGGTTGACGATTATCACCACGTGCTCGCCAGCCATCTCACCGCTCACGGCAAAGAAGCCACGGGTGCGGAAGAGCGAGTCTTGCTTCTCGGTGGGCACATAAGGGTAGAGCCTATAAGCCTTGACGGAGAAGAGCGACGGATTGTAGATAAGGGCGCAGTCGATGCCACGGTGGTCGGGACCCTCGACATGGCAGAACTTGTATCCGCGCTTGCTGAGCTCAGGCTGGGCACACAGGTCGGTAAGGCAACGGTCGTTTTCCACTTCCGACACGCCAATCGCGGAGCAGCCCACGCCGGGGAGCATCGTCGTGCCCATGTCGCCAAGGGCGCGAGCCATGTTGTGCAACTTGTGTGAATACTTCATGCCGTTCCACTTATACGAGCCCGAAGGCAGGAACTGATAGTCGTTCTTGCCAGCGTCGTGGCACGTGTCGAAAAGGTTCTCAAGGTTGTAGAAACCCACGGCATAAGCGTGAAACTTCTTCTGGGCGCCTACTGAGACACAGAAGAACAGCAATAAGAAAAACGCGGAAAAATACTTTTTCATCTTGTCAAAACGTTGTCTTGTTATTTGTTTTTGCAAATATCGGAATATTTTTCGATATTTCATTGTTTCTTAATTAAAAAACCAACAATAATATGTTGTTTTTTACTATCTTTGCAATATTATTAATACTCATATTTTAATTTATGCAAAAGAAGCTTATCATGGCCCTGGCTGCCTTAGGCACGGTCTCGGCGGGTTATGCCCAGCGAGACTCTGTCAACATTGGCGAGCAGGCCTTTACCTTCACAGAGGCACAGCTTGGCGAAGACGAGAACGTGACACAGAGCGTGTCGATCATCTCTTCCAGCACCAACGCCTATGCCAACGGGGTGGGATACCGTTGGAGTCCCGTGAGATTCAAGTACAGGGGCTACAACGCCAAGTACAACGAGATGTACATTAACGGCAACCCGGTCAACGACGTGGAGCGTGGCGGCTTCAGCTACTCTTTCGTGGGCGGACTCAACAACCAGACGCGCAACATGGAGTCGGCACTGCCTTTCGAGGGAAACAACTTCTCAATGACGGCGCTCGGCGGAAGCAACAACTACAACTTCCGTCCATCGGCAATGCCCGTGGGCCAGAAATTCTCGCTGGCCGGCGCCAACCGCAACTACACGGCGCGTGCCATGTACTCTTACAACTCCGGCCTCAACAACAACGGTTGGGCGTGGTCGGCAGCCCTGACTTACCGATGGGCAAACCGCGGCTACGTGGAAGGCATGTTCTACAACTCGCTGAGCTATTTCCTCGGGTTGGAAAAGGTGTTCTCCAACCGCCACTCGCTGTCGCTTGTCACGTGGGGCAACCCCACTGAGCGTGCCACGCAGAGCGCGTCGACCGACGAGATGTATTGGCTCGCAAACAACTACAACTACAACCCCAACTGGGGATACCAAGACGGCAAGAAGCGAAACTCACGCGTGGTCAACGACTTCGCGCCGGCGGCCTTGTTGACCTGGGACTTCAAAATCGACGACAACACCAAGCTGACCACGTCGCTGCTGGGCAAGTATGCCATGTACAGCAGCACACGCCTCAACTACAACAACGCCACCAACCCCGCGCCAGACTATTATAGCCTCATGCCAAGCTATTTTTATAATGTATGGGACAAGGACGACAGCGACACCAACACGCCGTCGGCCCTCGATTCTTGGCAGGCCGCCGTCGACTTCTTCAGGTCGTCGAAGGCCAACAGGCAAATCAACTGGGACAAGCTTTATTATTCCAACAAGATGGCATCGGCACAGGGCGCTGACGCCATGTATTACCAGCAGGCTTACCACGACGACCAGCTCGCCTTCAGCCTTTCATCGTCGCTCCACAAGGACTTCTCGTCAAGCAGCTCGCTCAACGTCGGCGTGAACCTCAGCACCAACAAGGGCATGCACTATCAGACCATGGAAGACCTGATGGGAGCAACCTCTTTCCACAACTCCAACTATTATGTCATCGGCACCTACACCGAGACCGCCCCGGAGGCGTTCTACGACCTCAACGACGGCAGCACGCCAAGGCTCGTGAAGGAAGGCGACCGCTTCGGCTACGACTACAACGTCTTCGTGAACCGCGCGCAGGCATGGACGGGATACGAGCTTAGCCTCGACCGCGCAAAGCTGTTCGTAAGCGGACGCATTGGCGGCACGTCGTTGCAGCGCGAGGGAAAGATGCGCAACGGCCTCGCGGCAAACAACTCTTACGGCAAGAGCGAGAAGGCTTACTTCCTCGACGGAGGCGGCAAGGCCGGCATCAGCATCAACGCCGGACGTGGCAACACCATCTACCTCGGTGGCGGATATGAGTGGAAGGCGCCAACGGCCAACGTGGCATTCGCCTCTCCGCAAATCAACAACGACTTCGTGAAAGACCTCTCTACCGAGAAGATATTGTCAGCCGAGGTGGGCTATCAATACCAGACAAGCTGGCTGCACGCCAACATCCAGGGCTACTACTCTCGCCTTCAGGATGTCACGGAATACAGCATGTTCTACTATGACAACGCCAACTCGTTCTCTTACGTGTCGCTTTCCGGCATCAACAAGCATTACTATGGCGTGGAGCTCGGCCTTGACTTCAAGGTGACGTCCGCGTTCAGCATCAAGACCCTTGCCACTGTCAGCGAGGCCAAGTATGCCAACAACGCCAACGTGCGCTACATGCTATCCGACGACGGCAAATACTACGATGACATCGTGGTCAACAAGAACATGCGCGAGGGCGGAACGCCGCTGTCGGCCTACTCCATCGGCCTGTCTTACAACACCAACGGCTGGTATCTCGACCTTATCGGCAACTACTACGACCGCATATACCTTTATTATACTCCTGTCAGCCGTTACTACTCCAACCTCCCTATCGCAAAGGACGAGAACGGCAACACCATCGTAGACGAGGACAACAAGCCCATGCGCGACCTCTCAAAGGTTCCGTCGCAGGCCAAGGGCAAGGGTGGCTTCATGCTCGACGCATCCATCGGCAAGAGCATATACATCGGCAAACACCAGATGTCTATCAACCTCATGCTCACCAACATCCTCAACAATCGCAAGATCGTGACCGGTGGCATGGAGCAGAACCGCCAGTCGTACGACGACAGCGGAGAGGCCATTAGAACCTACAACTTCATCAACAACCCGAAGAAGTTCTATGTGAACGGCATCAACGGCATGCTCAACATAACATATAAATTCTAAAGAAAGGAGAGTATCATGAATAGCATAATGAAAATCAAGACCACGAGTCTTCTCCTCTTTGCCTTAACGTGCGCTCTCTTCTCTTCGTGCATGAACGGCGATTGGGATGAACCCGACTTCAAGGGCGGAGCACCCTATGGCAACAACAGCCTGACGGAGCAGAACGTCATCACCATAGCTGAGCTCATAAAGAAATACCCTAACGTATTCGCGTCGACCGACCAAAACAAGCAGATAGACGAGGACATCATGATAAAGGGCCGTATCACCGGCAACGACGTGGGTGGCAACATCTACAAGCAGGTGACGCTGCAAGACGGCACCGCGGCAATCATCATCGCCATCAACGAGGGCGGACTCAACGGCTACCTTGCCGAGGGCGCGGAGATTCTCGTAGACCTCAAGGGGCTTTACATCGGCGGCTACCGCAAGATGCCGGAGATTGGCGCGCCATACAACGGCAACAGCATCGGCCGAATGCAGAAAGACATCTGGGCGAAGCACTTCAAGATCGTTGGCTCGCCAGACGCTTCCGTGATTCAGCCCATCGACTTCAACACCATCAAGGACACCAAGCTCATGGATGCCAACTGCGGCAAGCTCGTCACGCTGAAAGACGTCACGTTCAAGCAAGCCGACGGAAAGTCAACGTTCGTCACGGGAACCTCACAGGGCAACGCCGTGAACCAAGAGCTTGACGGCTATGGCTCGAAAGTGGTCATCAGGACAAGCACCTACGCCGACTTCGCGGCCATGACCTTGCCGTACGACAGCGAGGCAAAGAAGAAGCTCAAATGCGACATCACGGGCATCGCCACGCGCTACAACTCCACTTGGCAAATACTCATCCGCAAGACAAGCGACATCGTGGTGAAGAAATGAGGCCATCAACTACATTATTAATAAACACATTCAAGAATAAAACACAAGAATAAATATGAAAGCGATTTTTAAATTAGCATTTGCCTTCGCTGCCCTTCTTTCGTTCGCGGCATGCTCCGACGTGCCCATGCCTTACGAGCAGCCTGGAGATAACCCCAAAGGCGACGAGCCATCAACCGAGACCGTGGCAAAGGGAACCGGCACGCAGGCCGACCCTTACAACGTGACCGCAGCTCTGAAGGTTATAAACGCTCTTGCCTCTGGCGAGGAGACACCTACCGCCATCTACGTGAAGGGCGCGGTTAAGCAGATTAAGCAAATAGAGACCGAGCTGTATGGCAACGCCAACTACTATATCACCGACGACGGCAACAACGAGATTTACATCTTCCAAAGCTATTACCTCGGCAACCGCAAGTTCACCGCCAGCGACAAGCTGGAGGTTGGCGACACCGTGGTGGTCTATGGCAAGTTCACCAACTACATGGGCAACACCCCGGAGACCGTGGGCAAGGGCACAAGCTACATCTACAGCCTCAATGGCAAGACAGAGGGCGGCACCACACCCGACACGCCCGCTGAGGGCGAGGCCACTGGCGACGGAACCAAGGACCACCCCTACAACAGCGTGGCAGCCAACAAATACACATCTTCTCTCGCTTCAGGCGCGGAGTCAGACAAAGACATTTACATCAAGGGCAAGGTTGTTTCAGTGAAGGAGCAATATGGCACCCAGTTTGGCAACGCTACTTTCTACATCTCCGATGACGGCAAGGCCGACAACCAGTTCTACGTCTTCCGCGCGCTTTATTTGAATAATGAGAAATACGCTTCCGGCGCAACGCTGAACCCTGGTGACGAAGTCGTGGTATGTGGCAAGGTTACCAACTACATGGGTAACACCCCAGAGACCGTACAAGGCAAGGCCTACCTCGTTTCCTTGAAGAGCAATGGCGGGGGCACGACACCAGACAAACCAGAAACAGGAGCTGACATTTCAATTAATGCTTCTGACTTTGGTCTTGATGACGCTAAAGACATGGGGGAACAAACCCTTTCTGATGGCACGACCCTTACATTTGATAAAGGCTCCAACAGCAATGGACCGAAGTATTACAAAACCGCAGGTGGAACAATACGTATGTACCCCAACAATAGTGTAACAATTAATGCTGGCTCAAAGAAAGTGGCTACCATTGTCCTTACTTGTGATTCTTACAAAGGAACAGATTACACTGCAGAGGGCAAATTGACATCTACGTCAGGCAAGGTAAATCTATCTGATTTGATTTATACCATAAGTGATATTAATGCATCAAGTTTAACACTTACCAATAGCGAGACTGGCACAGGTGGCAAAACCCAAGTTCGCATAAAAACCATCACTATCACTTACGCCAAGTAAGAAATAATTAATGTAAAGCGAAAGCCCTCATAACAATAATGATATAATTCTATGAACGACAAATATAAGATACCATATATCAATGCCGTTATTAGGGCTTTCGCCAAGCATTTCGACCTTGATTTGCAATCCTCATTTCATTATCTCTGGAACTTCAATGGAATTAAGTTCCTCAACGACTATTACGACATTGAACATTTACTGTCAATCGATGACGCTGTTGACGATTTAATAGTGTTATGTCAAAAGAATGGGGGAAAATTAGCATGAGACTATTCCATGGCACAAATGCCGATTTCGATAAGATTGACATCTCCAAGTCAAATCCTTGGAAAGATTTTGGGAAGGGATTTTACCTGACTGACATCTACGAGCAAGCACTAAAGATGGGCCGGAGAAAGACTCTTATCTTTGGAGGATGCCCTATTGTACAAGAATATGAGTTCGACGAAGAGCATCTGCACGATGGTTTGCTTAAGGTCTTATCATTTGACAAGCCTAACAAGGAATGGGCCAAATTCATTTTCATGAATAGAAACAAGAGGTTTCATGAAAAGAAACATGATTATGATATAGTTTACGGCCCAATAGCTAACGATGGAGTGGCATATCTTTTAGGCAGATATGATGAAGGTTCGTTGAACTTAGAAGAATTGGCAAGGATGTTAGAATTCAAACATCTGAACAATCAATATTATTTTGGAACAGAAAAGGCAATATCATTGCTAAGGAGGATATTATGACAAACTTTCAAACATCATCGTTTCTCATTAATCATACCGTGGATCAAATGACCCAATTCCTTACGGAAGATTATAATTTGGACATACCCACGGCACTAAATGTCATCTATAATTCAAGGACTCTGTCCCTCCTGCAAAACAAGGAAACAGAACTGTTCATAGAAAGTCCTTCGTATGTATACGAACTATTGAAAAAGGAGTACCTGACTGGAAAACTCAACTAAAAAAGAGGTTTTAAGGGCAAAGGTAGATAAATATCCACCCAATTCCTTGGCAGATGTGAATATTCTTCGTAACTTTGCACACGATATAGCATTAGCACATTATTAACAAGTTACATAAAAGAACAAAATGAAAAAAGGTATTCATCCAGAAAACTATCGCCCCGTCGTGTTCAAGGACATGTCCAACGGCGATATGTTCCTTACAAAGTCTACATGCAAGACTACAGACACAGTAGAGTTTGAAGGCGAGACTTACCCAGTGGTCAAGGTAGAAATCTCAAGCAGCTCTCACCCATTCTACACGGGCAAGAGCAAGCTCGTCGACACAGCAGGTCGCGTGGACCGCTTCATGAACCGCTACGGCAAGCTGAAGAAGTAATACTTTATTCTACAAGCATAAAGACATTTGAAAATGCGGTCGGACGTAGTTGCATATGCGTCCGGCCGCATTTTCTGCTTATTAGGCAGAACCTGTTAATTTACATTCACCATGAAGAACCATTGGAAGTCGGCGGCATGGATGCTGCTCGTATTAGCCTCACTCTTCACCGCATGCTCGGAAAGCGACAACCTGCCCAAGCCAAGCAAGGGAACCGAGACAGAGGCCAACGACAACGCCAACCCCACAAAGCGAAACAGCAACTACGCACGCCTTGAGTTCCCCCACGTCAAGACCGACGGCAACAACCTCGTAGTGGTGCACAGCACCACGGAGTATGGCGTGAACTTCTCCGTGGAATGGGATTGCGACAAGAAGGCGCAACGCTGGACGTGCTATGAAATGGACGCGAGAACCAGCACAAAGAACTGGAAACGCAAAAACTGGGACACGACATCATGGGGCGGTGACCCATTCCAGGAAGACAAGGACATACCGGAACAGTATCGCACGACACTTGACGACTACCATGGCTCAGGCTATGACCGTGGGCACATCTGCCCATCGGCCGACAGGCTGAACTCCAAGGACGCCAACGAGCAGACTTTCTACCTCAGCAACATGCAGCCACAGGTCAACGGCTTCAACACGGGCGTCTGGGCCACAATGGAGAGCCAGCTCCGCACAGTCTGGAACACCTCAAGGTATCGCGACATGCTCTATGTTTGCAAGGGCGGCACGATAGACAAGAGCTCGCAAATAGCTGGTTACGCAAAGAACAAGCTCATCGTGCCAAAATATTTCTTCGCCGCGATACTCGCCGTCAAGGACGGGCAATACAAGGCCATCGGACTGTGGTTTGAGCACAAGAGGAACAACGACAAGCACCTGTCAAACTACGTAGTGTCAATAGACGAACTGGAGAAGCTCACCGGCATCGACTTCTTCTGCAACCTCCCCGACAAGACGGAGAAGAAGGTGGAGTCGGCAACCAAAGCCGAGATGCTTATCGACTGGGGATTGTGAAATTATCCAACTCCGAAATAAATCTGAAAATCGTTTATCGTGGACGTCAAGCCACAGTTTGACGCGCACGGCGATTTTCAGATTTTTCGTTTATACCCCTACATACCGAGCCGTTACGGCTGTTCACCGGAACACGACGCGAGCGCCAATTGGCCTTAGCCGTGATATGCCACCGGCTTTCCATGGCAACAAATCTTTACATGTTCCGCCATGAGCATGACCTGATATAATTGCTCAAAAACTTCTTGGATAAACAAAATAAAATCAGTAACTTTGCCTTTCGTAAGAAAGTGTCAGTCTTCATGCGATTTACAAACAAGGACATCAATACATCATCAGCGGTTACGGGATTCGCCGCCGGCATCTTCGCGGCTATTTTCTACGGCACCAATCCCTTGGGCGCGTTGCCACTTTACGCTGACGGCATCACCTCTGGCAACGTCTTGTTTTATCGTTACGGCCTCTCCGTGGCCTTTTTTTTCCTATGGCTTATCATGCGTGGCGAATCGCTGAAAATAAAGCGTGGACACGCCATCAAGCTCGGCATGCTCGGCATGATGTTCGCCATGTCGTCGCTGACGCTCTTCGAGAGTTTCCACTACATGAACGCCGGCATAGCCTCAACCATACTCTTTTCCTACCCCATCATGACGGCCCTCATCATGGTGATGTTCTACCATGAGCGCGTCAGTTGGCGCACGACCTTTGCCATAGTGCTTGCCATCTCCGGCATAGCTTTGCTTTACCGTGGCGGAGGCCCGGGAAGCGACACGCTGTCGCCTACAGGCGTGCTGCTTGTGCTGTTCTCTTCCCTGCTCTACGCCCTTTACATAGTCTACGTAAAGCAGTTCAAGGTAGAGGGCATGTCAAGCGTGAAGTTCACCGCGTGGGTCATCTTCTTCGGGTGGATATGCATCATGGCGTTCATGGCATTGAAGGGTGAGGCCCTGCAAGTGCTCCATGGCACTCAATGGATTTGGGGCATACAGCTGGCATTGCTGCCCACGGTGCTCAGTCTTTTCCTCATCAACGTGGCCATAAAGAGCATCGGATCCACGCCTACGGCGATAATGGGAGCCCTGGAGCCGCTCACCGCGGTGGTGATATCCTGCACGCTCTTCGGCGAGGAGTTCACCCTCCGCCTGGCAATAGGCATCATACTGATACTCTCGGCGGTAATGCTCGTCATCATAAAAAAGAAACAACACAACTAAGTAAATATTCTCCAGAGTCACATGACATATCATTACGATTTCCTCATCATCGGCGGTGGCGTAGCCGGTATGAGCTTTGCACTCAAAGTAGCCAATGCCCATAAGGGTTCTGTCGCCATCATCTGCAAGACCACTCTCGACGAGGCCAACACCGCGAAGGCGCAGGGCGGCATAGCCTCGGTCACCAACCTCGCCGTGGACAACTTCGACAAGCACATCCACGACACCATGGTGGCTGGCGACTGGCTTTCCGACCCCAAGGCCGTTGAGCATGTGGTGCGCAACGCCCCCGACGCCATAAAGGATCTCGTGAAGTGGGGTGTCAACTTCGACAAGAAAGATGACGGATCGTTTGACCTGCATCGCGAGGGCGGACACTCTGAGTTCCGCATCCTGCACCACCAAGACGACACGGGCTTCGAGATTCAACGTGGCTTGATGGCAGCCGTCAAAAGCAACCCCGACATAACGGTGCTCGAAAACCACTTCGCCGTGGAGATAATCACCCAGCACCATCTCGGCCAGGAGGTGACACGCCGCACGCCCGACATCGAGTGCTATGGCGCTTATGTCATTAACCCAGAGACTCAGAAAGTGGACACGTATCTCTCTCGCGTCACCCTCATGGCAACAGGTGGCACGGGCGCGGTCTATGCCACGACGTCAAACCCGGAAATAGCCACGGGCGACGGCATAGCGATGGCTTATCGCGCCAAGGCCACGGTGAAGGACATGGAGTTCGTGCAGTTCCACCCCACCGTGCTCTACAACCCGGCGGAGACGCACCCTGCCTTCCTCATCACGGAGGCCATGCGCGGATATGGAGCTATACTCAAGCTGCCCGACGGAACGGAGTTCATGCAGAAATATGACCCGCGCCTGTCGCTCGCGCCACGCGACATCGTGGCACGCGCCATAGACCACGAGATGAAGATCCACGGTCTCGACCACGTGTGCCTCGACGTGACGATGAAAGACCCGGAGCAAACGAAGAAGCATTTCCCGCATATCTACGAGAAATGCCTGTCCATCGGCATCGACATCACCAAGCAGATGATACCGGTATGTCCGTCGGCCCACTACATGTGCGGCGGCATCAAGGTGGACCTCAACGCCGAGAGCTCCATACATCGCCTCTATGCCGTGGGCGAGTGCTCATGCACAGGCCTGCACGGCGGCAACCGACTGGCTTCCAACTCGCTCATCGAGGCTGTGGTCTACGCCAAGAGCGCTGCCGAGCACGCCATCGAGAACATAGACAACTACCATTTCGAGGAGGACGTGCCAGAGTGGAACGACTTCGGAACGCTCACCAATGAGGAGAAGGTGCTCATCACGCAGGATGAGAAAGAGGTGGGACAGGTGATGTCTACCTACGTGGGCATCGTGCGCTCCAACCTCCGCTTGAAGCGTGCGTGGACCCGCCTCGACATGCTCTACGAGGAGACGGAGGACCTCTTCCGCCGCGTCAAGCCAACACGCGACATCTGTGAGCTCCGCAACATGATAAACGTGGGCTATCTCATCACGCGACAGGCCATAGAGCGACACGAGAGCCGCGGACTGCACTACAACATAGACTACCCACGCACCGACAAGCCTACGGAAAAATAAACACATGCCAAGCAACCATGGAATCAATAGAATCTTTGAAAAATAAAATTAAAGAATTAGCCAATTCGCACCACGCCCTCATCCTCGCCCATTACTACACACGTCCTGAGATACAAGAGGTTGCCGACTTCATTGGCGACTCACTTGCCTTGGCGCGCAAGGCCGCAGATACCGACGCTCCCGTGCTGGTGATGTGCGGCGTGCATTTCATGGCAGAGACATGCAAACTGCTCTCGCCCAACAAGATTGTGCTTGAGCCAGACCCATCAGCCGGCTGCTCGCTGGCCGACAGCTGCAAGGCCAACGACCTTGCACAATACAAGAAAGAGCATCCCGGATACAAGGTAATAAGCTATGTCAACACCACGGCGGCGGTGAAGGCCCTGTCCGACTGTTGCGTCACCTCTGGCAATGCCGTGAAGGTCATCAACAGTCTGCCCAAGGACGAGAAACTGATTTTCGGTCCCGACTACAACCTCGGCAACTACATCAACTCCATCTCCGGTCGCCAGATGCTACTCTGGAACGGCGGTTGCCACGTGCACGAGAAGTTCTCCGTCAACGCCATACTCGCCTTGAAGAAGCAATATCCCGACGCCATCGTCATGGCGCACCTTGAGTGCAAGGCTCCCGTGCTCGCCTTGGCCGACGTGAAAGGCTCCACGGCGAGCATGCTCACCTACGCCAAGGCTCACCCAGAGCAGAAACAGTTTATCGTGGCTACCGAGGCCGGCATACTCTTCGAGCTGAGCAAGCAGTGCCCCGACCAAGAGTTCATACCCGTGCCTCCAGAGGTCACGGAGGGCGAGAACGGCATTGGCGCCACGAAAGCCGAGGGCGGCATACCCGCGTCGTGCGCTTGCAACGAATGCGAGTTCATGAAGCTCAACACCTTGGAGAAGATCATCAAATGCCTGGAAACGCTCCAGCCGCAAGTGACAATTCCTGAGGACATAGCTCGCGAGGCGGTAAAGCCAATAGAGAAAATGCTGAGCCTCTCCTGATAAAATCACCTTAACCCGACATTAAAACATCATTCACATGAACTACAAGCAAACAGAAAAAGAACTTACCGACCGTCTTATCGACCTATCATTTGCCGAGGACATTGGCGACGGCGACCACACCACCCTATGCTGCATCCCCGCCGACGCCATGGGCGAGAGCGAACTGATGATAAAGGAAGAGGGCATCTTCGCCGGCGAGCGCGCTGCCAAGGAAGTGTTCAGCCGCTTCGACCCTGACCTGAAAGTGACCATGCACATGCACGACGGCGACCACGTGCGCCCAGGCGACATCGTGCTCTCGGTAAGCGGACGCGAGCAGAGCCTCCTCACCACCGAGCGCCTCATGCTCAATATCTGCCAGCGCATGAGCGGCATAGCCACCATGGCCCACCGCTACCAGCAGGCTCTCATCGACGCGGGCACTAAGACGCGCGTCCTCGACACGCGCAAGACCACGCCGGGCATGCGCATGCTGGAGAAAGAGGCCGTGCGCATCGGAGGCGGAATGAACCACCGCATAGGTCTCTTCGACATGATCCTGCTCAAGGACAATCACATCGACTTCTGCGGTGGCGTGCACAACGCCATAACCCGCGCGCGCCAATATTGCAAGGACAAGGGTCTCGACTTGAAGATAGAATGCGAGGTGCGCGACTTCGCAGAGCTTAACGAAGCCCTGAAGGACCTGCCCGACCGCATCATGTTCGACAATTTCACGCCTGCCGACACGGTAAAGGCCGTGGAACTCGTACACGCCGCCAAGAACGCCGACGGAACGCCGGCCCACATAGAGACGGAATCGTCGGGTGGCATCACCTTCGACACCATGATTCCGTATGCCAAGGCCGGAGTGGACTTCATCTCCTTTGGCGCGCTGACCCACAGCGTCAAGGCCCTCGACATGAGCCTCAAGGCAAAGGGGTCGTCGAAGCTCTCCATGTAAGCTTACTCGCGAAACTATTGAAATGAATTAATACCACAAATGAGAAGACTATACCATTCGATAAGGCCCGTGCTTGCCCTGGCCCTCTGCGCGCTGATTTCGGCATGCGGAGGCAAGGAGGGCAAGAAAGACGTGAAGAAAAAAGAAAAGCCCGTGGCGATGACCGTGGACACGGCTCTCCAGTCACGCCTCAAGGCTTTTTGCGCCCAACCTCGCGTAAAGGGCAAGTTCGGGCTTTACGTCTACGACCTCACCGCCGACAAACCTGTCACCGCCGAGAACATCGACCACGCGCAGCCAGTGGCATCATGCACGAAGGTGCTCGCCGGTGTAGCCGCGCTCAACAAGCTTGGCGCCAACTATTCGTACCGCACCACGCTATATACCAGGGGCAACATCGTGAAAGACACGCTGCGTGGCGACATAATGCTCATGGCTGGCCTTGACCCTTTGCTCAAGGCTGAAGACATGAGGATGTTCGCGCGCCATCTGCGCCGGATGGGTGTCAGACAAGTGGATGGCAAGTGCTTCCTGAACCTCAAGCTCAAGGAAAAGGTCAAGGCAGAGCAACACTGGTTTCCTTGGGATCTCTCCTTTTCTAAATATGGCATCCTGTTCAAGGGCCCCGACGCCGTGGAGAAAGCCTTTAAGACCGCGCTCAACGCTTCTGGCATAAAGATAAAAGACGGTTTCGAGCACGTCGCGCCAGAGAGAGACAACGCCAACAAGTGGAGAGGTCGCTTTCGCGTGATTTGTACGGTTAGTGCCGTCACGAAGTTCATGTGGAAGAACTCCAGCAACACCAAGGCCACAAGCCTACTCTACACATTGGGCAACGCCGTCAAGCCAAACAACAATGGCTCGGCCGACGCTCTCGCCTCAGCTGGCGTGGGATACATCAGGGCGTTCATGCGCGACTCTCTGCACCTCACCGACACGGCGCTGGTCGTTCACGACGGTTGCGGCCTCTGCACCAATAACCACTTGTCGCCAAAGAGCCTCGTAGCCGTGCTCAAGTTTGGCTATCACCACAAGCCCATCCACGAGCAGCTCATGCGCAACCTCTCCATCTCAGGCGTCGACGGCACGCTGCACAGACTGCTTTACGACCCAAGGCTGAAGGGGCAAATACATGGCAAGACGGGCACGTTGTCGCATCCTTACGGCATATCGTCGCTCGCCGGCTACTGCAAGGGGGCCAACGGCCATGACCTGTGCTTCGCCTTCCTCAACTCGGAGATGTCGGTCCTCGACGCGCACGTGCTGCAGCGCAAGCTGTGCCTCGTGCTTGTGGGCGAACAAAAAGCTAAATGAGGGATTAACGTAAAACAACTGAGATTACACATGAAAAAGATTTCAGCAAAACATATTTTATCATCAAAGCTTCCTGAGCAATTGCAAGACGTGCCCGCGTTGCTCGACGCCGAGGGCGTGGCGTTCACGGCTATCGACACCAACAACTGGGCGCCCGACTTTGCCTACACGCCCAAGGTGGAGTTTCGCATTGCCCACACGGGGCAAAGCATAGTGCTCAACTACCGTGTGACGGAAGACTCGGTGAGGGCCGTGGCAGCCGACGATGGCAACGTGTGGGAAGACTCGTGCTGCGAGTTTTTCTCCGTTCCTGCTGGCGACGACCTTTACTACAACATAGAATGCAACTGCGCGGGCCACATGCTCATCGGCTGTGGGCCGGAACGCGAGAATCGCGAGCGTGCCACGCAGCAGGTGCTCGACACCGTAAGGCGTTGGTCGTCGTTGGGGTGCCAACCTTTCGAAGAAAAAGACGCGCCGGCTGTATGGCAACTGGTGCTTGTGGTTCCGGTATCAGCTTTCTACAATCACCACATTACCGACCTCTCGGGCAAGACCATCCGTGCCAACTTCTACAAGTGTGGCGACAAGCTCCGCAAGGTCCACTTCCTGTCGTGGAACCCAATCGACGTGCCAAGCCCTGACTTCCATTGCCCTAAATTCTTCGGAGAAGTAGAGTTCGAGCGTTGACTTCAAGGAAGCAGGACGTGGAAACCGCATTGACGGCAATATGCGCCAACGTCGAAATGTAAAGTATTATTGCCAAAATTTAACACTTGGAAGCAGGTGCTTTTAGAGCGGAAAAACGGCTTCAAGGTGCCCCTTTGCAGCATCGCAAGCCCGTTTTTGGCCAAAACCTTTTGCCGTTACGGTGCAATCGCATCGCCGTTACACCGTAACGGCAACGCGATTGCACCGTAACGGCGACGCGATTGCACCGTAA
>ERZ1032009.48-NODE-48-length-27886-cov-6.521038_pt1 | contig 27886 bp, 17 predicted proteins | sample MGYA00516700_ERZ1032009 | MGnify/ENA primary metagenome ERZ1032009 (study PRJEB33719, sample SAMN04261292) | wastewater metagenome | biome: rural village; feature: human; material: feces | host: Homo sapiens | place: El Salvador | collected 2013-01-14 ...
ATCTTTGCAAAGGTTAGATACTGAATCTTATTAACTACTTTTCCTATTATGTTTAGTTAAAGTTAAACAAACAATCGTTTTGACCCAATGAAAGCAAGTACGGCTGGAGCAGTGATGCCCCAGCCGTACTCTTTTTTATCCCATAAAAAAATGCCTGAATGTCATCACGACAGCCAGGCACAAGAGAATTTTATGCAAAAAAGTACTAACCTATCAAATGTATAACCTAAACGTAATTATATAAGTACCGAAGTATCACACCCCAAAACTTATATTTCGGTGCAAAGATAATCATTAGTTTCCATATACGCAAGAGTTTCGTGCCATTATTTTTTGTGCTTTTCGATGTTTTAACGCTTTATTGTCAGTAACTTTTTGTACTTTTGTGCTCGCAAGATAACAAATACAAAGATTAATAAGGTACAACTATGTGCGGAATAGTAGGATACATCGGCCAACGGACGGCCTACGACATATTGATCAAAGGACTCCATCGACTGGAGTACCGCGGCTATGACTCTGCAGGAGTGGCGCTCATCAATGACAAGGACGAGTTGCATGTCTATAAAGCCAAAGGAAAGGTTAAAGACCTGGAGACCGCGTGCGCCGAGAAGGACTGCACGGGGCACCTAGGCATCGCTCACACACGGTGGGCCACACACGGTGAGCCGTCTGTGCGAAATGCGCACCCACATGTGTCAGAGTCGGGCAACATCGTCCTTGTCCACAACGGCATCATCGAGAACTTCCAGTTTCTGCGTGATCAACTCGTCACGCGTGGCTTCCACTTCCAGAGCGACACCGACACGGAGGTGCTCTGCCAGCTCATCGAATATGCGCAGCAGACTCACCACTGTGACCTCGCCGAGGCCGTGCGGCGCGCGCTGAACAAATGCATTGGCGCATACGCCATCGCTGTCGTCGACCGTCGTGAGCCAGACACGATCGTCGCTGCGCGCAAGGGCTCGCCACTGGTCATCGGCGTGGGCAAGGACAATGAAGAGTTCTTCATCGCCTCCGACGCAACGCCCATCGTGGAGTATACACAGGACGTGGTCTATGTCGACGATGAGCAGATCGCCGTCTGTCAGGTGGGCAAGGCGATGCAGATCAACGACCTGAAGAACAAGCATGTCGACGTCGACGTGAAGCAGATCGACATGGATCTCGACATGCTCGACAAAGGTGGCTTCCCCCACTTCATGCTCAAGGAGATCTTCGACCAGCCCAACTGCCTGCGCGACTGCATGCGCGGCCGTTTGTTTGCCGACGATGCCGTGATGCACAACGACGTCATCCTCTCCGCCGTGCGCAACAACCGTGCACGGCTGCTCTCGGCTACTCGCTTCATCATCGTCGCCTGCGGCACGTCGTGGCACGCCGGCCTCATCGGAAAGCAACTCATCGAGCAGTACTGTCAGATACCCGTCGAGGTAGACTACGCGTCGGAGTTCCGTTATCGCAACCCCGTCATCTATGCATCGGATGTCGTCATCGCCATCTCGCAGAGCGGTGAGACGGCAGACACACTGGCAGCTATCAAGATGGCGAAGAGCAAGGGAGCCTGCGTCTTCGGCATCGTCAACGCCGTCGGCTCGAGCATCGCTCGAGAGACAGACACGGGCATCTACATCCATGTGGGCCCGGAGATCGGTGTGGCGTCAACGAAGGCGTTCACAGGGCAGCTCACCTGTCTCACGCTCCTCGCCCTCGCTCTTGGCCACGCGAAGGGCACCATACCGCACGAGAAATATGAAGAGCTTATCCGCGAACTCAATGTCATCCCCGACAAGATTGAGAAGGTGCTCGAGCAGAACGACCGCATACGGCTTCTGGCGAAGACCTATACCTATGCAACAAACTTCCTCTACCTCGGCCGAGGATGGAACTATCCCGTGGCACTGGAGGGAGCCTTAAAGCTCAAGGAGATCAGTTACATCCATGCCGAGGGCTATCCTGCCGCAGAGATGAAACACGGCCCCATCGCACTGGTGGACAACATGATGCCGTGTCTCTTCGTTGCTACGCACCACACCGGCTACGAGAAGATCATCTCGAACATGCAGGAGGTGAAGGCGCGCGGCGGACGCATCATCGCCATTGCCAGTGAGGGCGACGACGAGATAAAACGCATCGCCGACCAGGTCATCGAGATGCCGACGACCAACGGGGCGCTCTCGCCACTGCTCAACGTCATCCCGCTGCAACTCCTCGCGTATCACATCGCCGTAGAGAAAGGTCTCAACGTCGACATGCCGCGCAACCTCGCCAAGAGCGTCACCGTGGAGTAGTCGACAGTGGATGATACAACCCTTTAAACAAGAAGCAACAATGAAGAAATTCTTTATTATCATCAACGACGTGCAGCAGGGACCCTTCACCCTGGAGGAGCTCCGTCTGCGCGGCATCACCTCCGACACTCTCGTCTGGGCGGAGGGCATGACCGACTGGACGCCGGCGTGGCAGGTGGACGACCTCAAGCCACTGCTCTATGGCAGTAACGACACCGCTGGCGCTACGGCCTCCTCACCGACGCCACCGCCACCATCCCATGTGACGGGGGGACAGTCGGCCTCCGGCACGCAGGGCGCCTCAACATCCGCAGGCGCACAGTCTACTACCTCAGCATCCGCAGGCGCACAGTTTGTTGACTCGACCCGTGATGCCTTCAGTTCTCGGCCTGCCACGGCCTACCAGCCGCCACGCCATCGCCGCGTCGGCCTCGTCGCCGTCATCATCGGCGCCATCGTCCTCATCATGCTCGCCGTGACAAACCCCTCGAAGGACGAGCATGTGGCAGTCATCTCCACGCATGTCACCGAGGCCATGCAAAAAACTGCTGGCGGCAACGACAGCTTCCTGAGCGGAATGATCGGCACGATGTTTACACAATTGCCTATCACGCCAATCATTGATAATGCCCTGCAATATCACAACTACCTCTTCCTTTCAAAGACCACCATCGCCATAGGCGGTAAGGACAAGACGACGTCCATCGGCATCCTCGGCAAGGTGTTCACCAGTGACGAGGAACAGATCGCGACCGCCATTACTGATGCCCTCAATGGGAATTCGCATGTCGACGACGAGGAACCTGCTGACAATGGCTATAACTCCTCCACCACTACGACAACCACCACGGACGAGAATGGCAACACCGTCACCGAGACGGAGACGACAACGGAGGAAGCCGACACCACATCAGCAGCCAATGCCCTCGCCCGCACCATCCTCCATGAGGTAAAGAAAGAAGTGAAGAAACAGACCCATCAGCAAACCGACAGCATCAATAGCAAGAAAGTCGAAGGCCTCATCGACAAGGCCATCGACTTCCTCAAAGGTTTGTAACAATCGCTACGCATCGGCGAGGAGCACACGCTCGATGACCTGCGGAAAGTGGTTCATCTCCAGTTCATGTTCCTTGGCGGCAATGTCGTCCACCGTATCCGAGGGACTCAGCAGCACGCTGAACTGCGCGATGATGTCGCCACCGTCGACGACTTCACTCACCCAATGGATCGTCATGCCCGTCACCGGATCGCCAGCAGCCTTCACCGCCTCATGCACATGGCGGCCGTACATCCCCTTGCCACCATACTTCGACAGCAGCGAGGGATGAATGTTGATGATGCGGTGGCTGTAGGCCTGGATGAGGAATGACGGGATGATGAGCAAGAAACCGGCGAGGACGATGAGGTCCACCTGCACCTGACGCAATACGGGAAGCAGCAGCGACGCCTCGGCAAAGTCGCCCTTGGACATGACGACCGTCGGCACGCCCAGACGCTCAGCACGTCCCACGACGGGTGCATCGGCCTTGTTGCACAGTACCAGACCCACACGGATGTCTAGGCTGTCGTGGAAGTACCTGATGATGTTCTCACAGTTGCTTCCATTGCCGGAAGCGAAGATAGCAATTGTCTTCATTCACTGGCAAAGATAAAACAAATAATCAACATCCCGTCACTCACCCATTACTTCATGAGGTCCTGCAGCATTGCGGGAATCTCGCAAGTCTCCATGGCGACGGGTACGCCGGCGGCACGGAAAGCGGCGATCTTCTCTTCAGCGGTACCCTTACCCGAGGAGATGATGGCACCTGCATGACCCATGTGCTTCCCCGGAGGCGCCTCGCGGCCGTCGATGAATGCCACGACAGGCTTCGTCACGTGTGCCTTGATGTAGGCTGCCGCACGCTCCTCGGCGTCGCCGCCGATCTCGCCGATAATGACGATGCTGTCCGTCTCGGGATCATCCTGGAACATCTGGAGCATATCCTCGAAGTAGACACCCACAACGGGGTCGCCGCCGACACCGATGGCGGTGGTCTGTCCCATGCCCGCCTTCGTGAGATTGTCCACGACCTCGTAGGTCAGGGTGCCACTGCGGCTGATGACGCCGGTGTGACCCTTCTTGAAGATGTTTGTCGGCATGATGCCCACCATACTCTCTTCGGGCGAGATCAGTCCCGGGCAGTTGGGTCCGACGAGCTTGGCACCCTTCAGTTTGATGTAGTGCTGTGCCTCTACGGCATCCTGCACGGGCACGCCCTCGGTAATGCAGACGATGAGACTGATGCCTGCGTCGGCAGCCTCGAGCATGGCATCCTTGGCGAACGGTGCCGGCACAAAGATGATTGACGTGTTGGCGCCTGTGGCAGCGACGGCGTCACGCACGGTATTGAACACCGGCATGCCGTCGATCTCCTGTCCGCCCTTGCCGGGACTGGTGCCGCCCACGACGTTGGTTCCGTATGCTTTCATCTTCGACGCGTGGAACGAGCCATCGCGTCCGGTGATACCCTGAACGATCACCTTAGTATCTTTGTTGATTAATACACTCATTTCAGTTTTCTATTATAAGGGTTATTTCTCGATTGCAGCAACAGCCTTGTGGCCTGCGTCGGCCATGGTGTCAGCAACGATGAAGTTGTGGAAGTTGCTCTCACGCAGGATCTGCCGACCCGCTTCTGCATTTGTTCCTGTGAGGCGGATGACAATCGGCAGCGAGACATTCAGTTCCGTAAAGGCCTCCACCAGTCCGCGTGCCACATCATCGCAACGCGTGATGCCACCGAAGATGTTGATCAGCACACCCTTGACATGCTTGTCGGCCAGCAGGAGGTTCATTGCGTCGACAATCTTCTGCGGGTTGCTCGATCCACCGATGTCGAGGAAGTTAGCCGGGCTGCCACCGTAGAGTTTGATCATGTCCATCGTCGCCATGGCGAGTCCTGCGCCGTTAACCATACAGCCGATGTCACCGCCAAGGTTCACATAGCTGAAGCCCTTCGCCTTCGCGTCCTGCTCAATCTTCTCCTCCGGCGTGGGCTCATTGAGCTCCTGCACGTCGGGATGGCGGAACAGTGCATTGTCGTCGAACGTCATCTTGGCGTCGATAGCCTTCAGTTCGCCGTCCCGGTTGACGATGAGCGGGTTGATCTCTGCCAGCGAGGCGTCCTTCTCCTTGAACAGGCGGTAGAGGTTCTTGAACAGGGGTACAGCCTGCTTCACCAGCGGCTTCTCGTCGAAGAGTGCGTATGCCGCCTCACGAGCCTTATAGTCCGTGACGCCGAGCAGCGGGTCGATGGGAATCTTCACGATTTTCTCCGGTGTCTCCCGTGCTACCTGCTCAATCTCCATACCGCCGGCGCGAGAGAGCATGAAGATGGGTTTCTTCGACTGTCGGTCGACGATGACGGAGCAGTAGTACTCTGCCGCGATGTCCATCGCCTCGGTGACGAGCACTCGGTCGACGGTGAAGCCCTTGATGTCCATGCCGAGGATCTGCGATGCATACTGCCGCACCTCGTCCTCGCTCTTGGCGAGTTTCACGCCGCCCGCCTTTCCTCGTCCGCCGGTGTGGACCTGCGCCTTCACCACGACGCGCTCCTTGCCAAGGTGGTGATACGCTTCCACAGCCTCATCGACGGTACGGCAGAGGATGCAATGGTCTACCGGCAAGCCGTAGCTTGCGAAAAATGTCTTTGCTTGATATTCATGAACTTTCATTCTGTGATGATTTAAGTGATATTATCGTTTCAACTGCAAATATAGGCATTTCCTTTCGTATAGCACGAAAAAGGGGCGAAAAAATCGCCCCTTGATCGAAAATAAATCAAATGATTATCCAGTCCGGCCCTACTTCAGGTAGCCCTCGTACTCCTCATCCGTGGCGCAGTCCCACCACACGGGATAGCTCCAGATGTCGGGATCCTCGGCATGCGCATTGGCAGCGAGGGCGTTGGCCTCGTTGTAGGACAGCTCCAGCGTAGCGGGCAAACGCAAGCGGTGCGGCCAGTAGCGCGGATCGGTCTTCGACGTGCCCGTGAGCTTGTTCTGAATTGATAACTATATCAACGTTTTCATGGAAATATTGAAAGATTTTCTTCATTTTTCTTTCATAATTCAAACATTCTTTATATTTTTGCAACATAATGTTATGGAGGGTGGCGCAGATAGCGAGTATACACATTATTAATATATTATTGCAAGAGAGGCTTATGATTAGGAGATTGTTTTCATGCGTCTTTGCCATGATATTGGCAACGACAACACTACAAGCGCAAAACCAGAACGTAACAGGAACAGTGGTCTCTGCCGAAGATGGCCAGCCCGTGGTGGGCGCCTCCGTCGTTGTGGTGGGCACTCGACAGGGTTCTCTCACCGATGTCGACGGCCGCTTCACGCTGCCCAGTCTGCCGGCAACGGCCAAGAAAGTGAAGGTGACCTATCTAGGCATGCAACCCGCAGAAGTTGCTATCAAACCCCAGATGAAGATCACGCTGCGTAGTAACGCCAATCAGCTCGACGAGGTGATGGTTGTCGCCTACGGTACGGCGAAAAAGAGCAGCTATGCCGGTTCGGCATCAATGGTAGGCAGCAGTGACCTGAAGGACCTGCCATCGAGCACCTTCGAGAATGCCCTCAACGGTAAGGTTGCCGGTCTGCAGGTCACCAACGCCTCCGGTCAGGTAGGCTCCGCACCCGTGCTCCACATCCGTGGCATTGGTTCAATGAATGCCAGCAACGAGCCCCTCTATGTTATCGATGGTGTGCCCGTGGTATCAGGCAGCGTTGGACAGATGGGCGACAATCTCTACACCTCCAACAATGTCATGAGTTCTCTCAACCCCGAGGATATCGAGTCGGTATCTGTACTGAAGGATGCCGCTGCGTCATCGCTCTATGGCTCCCGTGCTGCCAACGGTGTGGTGATCATCACCACCAAGCGCGGCAAGACAGGACGGCCGCAGGTGGAGTTCAAGGCATCACTCGGATTCACGCCGTCGTGGGCCACAGACAACTATGAGCCCGCTTCGACACAACATCAGATCGATATGCTCTACACCGTGCTCCACAACTATGCTGTTGCCGGACAGGGCAAGAGTGATGCTGACGCCACAGCCTACGCCCTGCGGCAGTTGAACAAGAAGTTCAACAAGCACGGCTATGCCTTCACTACCAATGGCACCTCTGAGTATGAGAATGTCATCATCAGCGACTATGATAACTCCGGCCGTGCCGAGCACTACTACGATTGGGACGATGCCTACTATCGCACTGGTGCCTATCAGTCGTACGACATCTCTGCCAGTGGCGCCGGTGATGCCACCAACTACTATACATCTATCTCCTACACCAAAGACCAGGGCCGCCTGAAGGTGAACAACTTTGAGCGTTTCTCTGGCCGTGTGAACCTCAACCAGAAGATAGGCCGCCACTTCGAGGTAGGCACCAATGTCAGCCTTGGCCGCACGGTGAAGAACGGCTACAACGACAGCCGTAACACGTCGGGCAACTACTTCTTCCAGACCCGCAACTTGCTCTGGGGATTCTATTGGCCTACAGACTATAAAACCGGCGAGGAGTGGACGGCACGCTATGGCAGCTACGCCCGCAACAACCTCTACTACGACAAACAGTGGGAGAACAAATCGACCAACACCAATATCTCAGCCATTGAGACCCTCACAGCACACATCATTGAGGGTCTGGACTTGAAGACGGTGTTCAGCTACGACAACACCAGTGTGCGCGACCACCTCTACTACAGTGCCACACACTTCAATGGTTCGAGCACCAATGGTAGTGTCGACGAGATGCGCACCACCTACGAGAAGTTTGTTTCCTCAACGACCGCCACCTACAACCATTCTTTCGGTGACCATAGCATCGGCCTGCTGGCCGGTTTCGAAGCCGAGAAGAACAAGACCGACTTCACCCGTGCCACAGGTGAGAATCTTCCCACGAGCGCCCTCCACACCGTTTCCACTGCCGGCACCCTGTCGTCGGCAGGTTACAACTGGGGTAACTCGATGATGTCGTGGCTCTCGAAGGCCGACTACAACTATCAGGAGCGCTACTTTGCCTCGGCATCTTTCCGTCGTGATGGTAGCTCACGTCTGAGTCCTGATACCCGATGGGGCAACTTCTGGTCAGTGGCCGGTGCCTGGCGCATCTCGCAGGAGGCCTTCCTCAAAGACAACCCCGTGGTGAGTGATCTGCGCCTGCGCGCGTCCTACGGTGTCAACGGAACGTTGCCATCCAGCAACTATGGCTACATGAACCTCATCAGCTATGCCTCGAAATACATGGGTAACCCATGCGGAACCATCACCACGCTGGCCAACCGCGACCTATCGTGGGAAACAAGCCATACCGTCAACGTCGGTCTCGACTTTGGATTCTTCGGCCAGCGCCTGCGCAGTACCATCGAGTTCTTCAACCGTGAGTCGAAGAATCTGCTGCAGGATGTGCCTGTGTCGATGACCACCGGCTTCACCTCTACCCTGCAGAACGTGGGTAACATCCGCAACCGCGGCGTCGATGTAGAGTTCAGCGGCGAAATTCTCAAGCGCAATGGCTGGCTGTGGACGGCATCAGCCAATGCGTCGTTCCTCTCGTCGAAAGTGACGAAGCTCTACGATGGCGAGGATATCATTTGGTACGATCCGACCGGTGGAGACAGCCGCGCACAGTATATCTATCGTGAGGGCGAGTCGACATTGGCATTTTACGGCTATGAATGGGCCGGCGTAGACCCCACCAATGGCAAGAGCGTCTATTATGTCAATGGCGGTGCTGGCGAGACAGGTGATTTCACCTTTAATGGTCGGGCAGCGACCTACGACTACAACAAGGCCAACTACACCATCATTGGCAATGCCATCCCTGACGTGCAAGGTGGCTTCAGCACCAATGTCAGCTGGAAAGGCATTGAACTTGGACTGAACTTCATCTATAAGATTGGCGGTGACCTTTACGACGGCGCCTATAAGGATGTGGCTGACGACGGTTACTACTGGGAGCGCATTCATGCCCAGAGCTACTACGAGGACATGTGGACACCGACACACACCAGTGGCACACAGCCAGCTCTCTCCGGTCTCGACCTCACCGATGCCATCCAATACAGCACGCGTCACATCAGCGACGCCTCATTCCTCCGCCTGAAGACCCTCACACTGGCCTACAGTCTGCCAAGGAAGATCATCAGCAACATTGGTCTGACCAGTACCCGCTTCTTCTTTAATGCCAGCAACCTGCTGACGTGGGCAAAGTACAAGGAGGCTGACCCCGAGGTGAACCAGTACGGCACCCGCGGCTGGGAGACACCTATTGGCAAGATCTTCGTTTTCGGTGTCGACATCAAGTTCTAATCAATGCAGCATGACAAATAATCAATGATGGAAAGGAATCAAGTTATGAAAAAGACCACATCTATACTATATAGCATCCTGCTCAGCGCTACGGTGCTGACCACGGGCACCTCGTGCACTGGCTTCCTCGACCGTGAGCCCAGCAGTTCGGCCAACGCAGAGACTGCGATCAGCACCACCGCCGACGCGCAGGTGGTCATCAATGGCATCATGCGGATGATGTCGTCGTCGTCCTACTATGGCCGAAACATGTTTCTCTATGCTGACGCCAAGGGTGGTGACCTCACCATCTACCAAGCCGGGCGAGGCAATGACGCGCTCTACAGTTTCAACCACACCCCAACCAGCGGCACCTATTCAGGCTTCTGGCAGACGGGGTACGACTGCATCATGCAGGTGAACAACCTGCTGGAAAACATCGACCGACTGGAGAAAGCTGGCAGCACGGGCTTCAACTATTACAAAGGCGAGGCGCTGACGCTGCGCGCATTGATATACTTCGACCTGGTGCGACTCTATGGCAAGCCCTACAATTACGATAAATCTAGCTACGGCGTGCCGGAGATCCTCACCACGCTCGACGCTACAGCAAGACCCTCACGCGCCACAGTGGAAGAGAACTACAAACAGATCGTCGCTGACCTCACCGAGGGTCAGACGCTCCTCGCCAGCGATAAGAAGCAGCACAACGGCTACATCGGATACTATGGCAACCTCGCCATGCAGGCGCGCGTCTACCTCTATATGGAGGATTACAGCAAGGCGCTGGCGGCAGCAAAGGAGATCATCGACAGCAAAGTGTTCACACTCTACACCCCCGACAACTGGGTGGCGTCGTGGGGAAAGCAGTATGGCTCTGAGTCAATCTTCGAGATTGGCATAGACACAGAGTCTGATCTGGGCACAACATCCATGGGCTTCTATCTGTTGCAGTATCACCAGCTGAACAATGCACAGGGATGGTACCTGGCCAGCGACTACTATCTCAACACACTCGGCGAGGATTCCACTGATGTGCGTTGGGGTGTCATGGAGGATGATGAGTCGTGGGTGGAGACGGGCGTGAGCCGTCTGGGGGCATGCACGAAGTACATGGGTGGACCGTCGCTCAGTGGTGATGGCAAGGAGACCGCCACAGCTGTCGATATCAAGGTCATCCGTCTCTCGGAGGTGTACCTCATCGCTGCCGAGGCCGCCTTGCACACGGGTGATGCCGATGCAGCTGCCACCTATCTGAATGCCATACGCTGCCGTGCGCAGAAGCTGGAGCCTGCCACCGCTGCCACCGTCAGCGACGACATGATCCTCGCCGAGCGCAGCAAGGAACTCTTTGGTGAGGGGCACCGCTACTTTGATGAGCTGCGGCTCAACAAGTCGATCACCTACAACGACGACTTCCAGGATGTGCCCGTCAGTGAGCGACCGAAGACCATCGACCGCTCCTTTGGCAAGACTGTTCTGCCCATACCGCAGGATGAGATCAATGCCAATCCAAACATCGCCGACCAGCAGAACGAGGCGTACAAATAACAATTAGTTCTATAATCAACACGTGGGTAGCCATCATTTGGCTACCCACATGACGTTTTATGTAGGGCGTGTATCTAAATATTAATATTGTTTATAACTATCTGTTCGTCAAATAGTTGATAATTTTGTAACCATGGCCGGCACATGTGTGGCCGCAAGCCCTTCTTCAAACGACTTCCCCTAAGTAAAGCCGAGAATTGCTATGTTTCTGATTTTGAATGGTGGCGACATGTCGCCACCATTGCTTTTATAGAGGAAATATAGGCATTATTTTTTGTGCAGAAAAGCAGAATGAGATAAAAAATGTTTTGCTCGTAATAAAAATAGTAGTAATTTTGCATTGATGGCAATCATCAAGAGCATCATAGAGAAGAAATACGAGCAGTTGTTCCGCGACAACTACGCCCGACTGTACTATTGTTCCTGGGATATTCTGGACAATGCAGAGCAGGCGAAAGATGTCGTGAGCGACGTGTTCATGCACGTCTGGGAGCACCCCGACCGCCGCACGTTCATCGCCACGGTGGTCGACAATCCCAGCCTGCTCTATGCCATGGTGCGCAACCGGAGCATCGATGTGCTGCGCCGCAACAAGATGATCGACCAGCACCGGCAGGTCATCCTTGCCACAGAACAGAAGCTCGACGATGACGACTACCGCCAGACCGAGCAGCGACTGGAGCAGATGACGTCTGCCATGGCGCAGTTGCCGCCACAGACGCAGAACGTGTTCCGGCTCTGCTACCTTGAGGAGAAAAGCTATAAGGAGGCGGCCGAGCAGCTCGGCGTCAGCGTCAGCGCCATCCATAAGCACATCGTCAAGGGCTTCGCCAAGTTCCGCACGCTGCTGAAGGAACAATCCGTCACGTGAACATTTTTTCGATTATCTCGCACATCATGAGGTGACCGGAACCGAAAGATCTTCGTATTAGTAAGTGAACCAATTAAGAAAAGATGTTGACTACCGAACAAAATGAAACAACACAGCCCGACATGGACAAGGACCTTCTGCTGGAGAACATGATCGCCAACGGCGACGAGCAGGGCATCTATATCCATGATTTGCTGACGAAGCACTATCGCCGGCCCACGGCTCCCGTGCCCGATGTCGATGCGGCATGGCAGCAGTTGCAACGCCGTCGCTCGTCGGGAGCAGGACGTCGCCGTATGCGTTGGGCGGTAGCCGCCGCAGCCATCATCCTCGTCATCGTGGGTCTCTGGCAGCTGGTGATGCCTCTACGCCGCGACGACGCCATAGCCCTCGAGCCCGAGAACACCACCGAGGCCATCACGCTGGGCGACGACGCCATCACCACCCACGACGCTACGCCTACGCTGAAGGTGTCCAACGACAGCCGATGGAGCCTCAGCCGCTGGCAGACCATCAAGGTGCCGCGCGGCCGCAGCTGCAAGGTCATCCTGCCCGATGGCACTGCCGTGACGATGAATGCCGAGAGCCAGCTGAGCTATCTGCGTGACTTCAGTGGCGACAAACGTGAGGTGCGGCTGAAGGGTGAGGCCTATTTCCAGGTGCACCACGATGCCCGCCGGCCCTTCACGGTGAAGGTGGGCGAGATGCAGATCACCGTCCTCGGCACGGAGTTCATGGTCAATGGCTATTCCGCCAAGCACCCGGAGGTGACGCTCCTCAAGGGCAGCGTGCGCTTCCAGACCGATGATGAGGGCAGCGACCACGTGCTCCGCCCCGGCGAACAAGGCAGCATCGATGCCCAGGGCAATGCCGCCGTCAGCGAGGGCGACGTCTATGCCGCTACGCAATGGCTTGATGGTTACTTCTATTTCGACGATGCCTCGGTCATCGACGTCCTCGTGCAGCTCGGTCGATGGTACAACATGGGCGTGCGGGTGGAGAACCAACAGGCGGTGAGCAACAAGGTTCACTTCAGTGCTTCACGTGAGGAGAGCATCGCCGATGCCATCGATGGCCTCAACGCCATCCAGCCTGCACACATCAGCATCAATGGTAAATGGATTATCGTAAAATAAGTCGGAAGTCATCCTTTTTGTAAGCAAAGGATGACTTTTTCTTTCTTGCTTGCACATTTTTTTTTGCATCCAGGGGTAACCGATTCCGTGACCCCTTCGTTTTCTTGATAGTTGATTTAGTAGAAATAGTATGAGTACAGAAGAGAGAAAACATCTGCCTCAGCGCATGCTGTTGTTGGTGGTCGTCCTGTGTCTTGCCCTCTCGGCAGCTGCCAAGGGCAAGGGCAAGCTCGTCACCCTAAGTGTCTACAACACGGCTTTGTCGCATGCACTGACCCAAGTGGAAAAGGCGTCGGGCTATTACAAGATTCAGTTTGCCATGGCCGACGTTGCCCCCTACAAGGTGACGGCGGACATCAAGAAGAAGAGCGCACCCGAGGCGGTGGGCATCCTGCTGAGTTCCACACACCTCACCTACACCATCAATCAGCAGTTCATCACCATTGCCAAGGAGAGTCACCATGCCGCTGCGGCGACGGCGACGGTGGAGAGCCATGCCGACGGACATGGCAACCGCACCATCAATGGCGTGGTGATGACCGAGAAAGGTGAGCCCCTCACTGGCGCCATCATCCGCGACCGCGCCAATAAGGTGAACGCCGTGACCGACATCGATGGCAAGTTCACCATCGAGGCACGTCGCGACCGTGTAACACTCGATGCCTCGTATGTCGGCATGAAGGCTACCTCGTGGTCGGGCAACGTCAACGACCTCTGCCTCATCATCATGAAAGACGATGCCAGCACGCTGCAGGACGTCGTCGTCACGGGCTATCAGCAGCTCGACCGCCGCAACCTCACCTCGTCGGTGACGTCGAAAGACATGTCGGAACTCGACATTCCCGGCGTCAACGACCTGTCGAAGATGCTCGAAGGAAAGATTCCCGACCTCGTCTCCACCATCGGCAGCGGGGAGGTAAATGCCACCAGTCGCATCCGCATCCGTGGCACCTCCACCCTCGTGGGCAACCGCGAGCCGCTGTGGGTCGTCGACGGAATCATCATCACCGACCCCGTGGAGCTCTCGTCCGACGTGCTCAACGACCCCGATTATGTCAACCGCATTGGTAACGCCATTGCGGGTATCAACCCTCAGGACATCAAGCGAGTGGATGTGCTGAAGGATGCTGCCGCCACGGCCCTCTATGGTACGCGGGCGGCTAATGGCGTTATCGTCATCACCACGAAAAGTGGCCGCGAAGGAAAACCCATCATCAGCTACACCGGACAGCTCACCCTCCGCAAGCGTCCCTACTACACCGACTCGAAGATCAACCTCATGAACTCCGCCGAGCGCATACAGTTCTCGCAGTATCTCGCTGAGCATCACTTCATCTATCCCGCATCGATGCCGAAGGTAGGCTACGAGAATGCGCTGAGCCAGCTCTACTCTGGCAACATCACCCAGACGGAGTTTGAGCAGCAGGTGCAGGACATGCAGACGATGAACACCGACTGGTTCGACATCCTCACCCACAACTCGCTCTCCCACGACCATAATGTCAGCGTCAGTGGCGGCTCGCAGAAGGTGCGCTACTACACCTCCATCGGCTACACCAACGAGAACGACGTCATCCGGAATGCCTTCAACGACCGCTACACCGCCATGGCGAAGATCGACATGGACCTCAGCTCGAAGGTGAAACTGGAGACGAATATCAACGGCTACCTCAACAAACGGCGCTATGCCCGCGACGAGGTCAACCCCATCAACTATGCCTATACCACCAGCCGCGCCATACCGTGCCGCAACGACGACGGCAGCCTTTACTATTATAAGACGCCGATTACCATGCAGGGCATGGGCACCGGATGGCTCAACTACAACATCCTCAACGAGCTCGACAATAGCTATAGCAAGCAGAACACCAACTCCGTCACGGCAACGTTCAACCTGCGTTACCAGCCCATCGACGACCTTTTCTTCAACGCCATCTTCTCCGGCAACCTGATGAATGCCAACCAAGAGTACTGGTGGGGCGAGCGGAGCTATCATGCTGCCGAGCTGCGGCTGACCGAATATGGCGAAGATGCCCCGGCGACAAGCCTCATGCCCTACGGCGGCGAGATCACGAAGATGAAGAATGACACCCGTGCCTGGACGGCGCGCCTGCAGGGCAACTACAACAAATACTTCGGCAAGAGCTATCAGCACAACATCAATGTGGCGCTCGGTGTGGAGGCCAGCAGCAGCCATTACACCGGCGACAGCTACACCCAGCGCGGATATTATGCCGACCGCGGACGCTCCTTCGCCGTCAATATCCCCTCCACCTACACCAGTTACTGGAACTGGGTGCGTGGCAACGTGCCCGCCATCACCGACACCCGCAGCAACATCTTCTCGGCATACGCCACGGCAAGCTATGGCTTCAAGAGCCTCTTCACCCTCAATGCCAATGGCCGCTTCGACGGATCGAACAAGTTCGGCAGCCGAAGCAACGAAAAACTGCTGCCAATCTGGTCCGTCTCCGGCAATGCCGACCTAATCAGCATCTTCCGCATCAATGCGCCATGGCTCAACACCCTCACGCTGAAGAGCAGCTATGGCGAACAGGGCAACATGCTCGACGGACAGACTTCGAAGCTCATCATCAAGAAGGGACAGATGAATGCCTACTATAAAGAGATGACGTCCACCGTCTCCAACTTCGCCAACCCCGACCTCGACTGGGAGAAGACCCACTCGTTCAACGTCGGCTTCGAGGCGTCGGTGCTCGACAACCGCCTGCAGGTGGAGACGGAATATTTCTACAAGAAGACCACCGATGCCTTCATGAACAAGACCATCAGCGACGTCAACGGCTATTCATCCTACGTCGTCAACGGTGGTACGGTGACCAACAGCGGCTACAACTTCACGCTCACCGCCACGCCGGTGAAGCTCAAGGACTTCTACTGGATACTCTCGGGCAACCTCTCCAAGATATATAATAAGGTGAAGACCGCCCCTGGTGCCGAGGAGTATGAGCTCGAAAACTTCCTCAGTGGCGAGGCTGTCGTCGATGGAAAGGCCGTCGGCACGTTCTGGTCGTATAAGTTCCTCGGGCTGAGCCCCGTAGATGGCGGTCCGCTCTTCGACGACTATGAGGACCGGCAGAGCGAGCTTTCCACCGCTACAAAGTACAAGCTCTACACCACGGTACTAGAGGCAAGTGGCAAACGCGACCCCGATCTCACGGGTTCGTTGTCGAACACGCTCACCTATAAGCAGTGGCGTCTGGCCTGCACCTTCCTCTATAACTTCGGCGCCAAGACGCGTCTCTTCCGTATGTTCGACAACCTGAGCTCGGGCTATAGCTCCTCGGCGAATGTCAACCGCGACCTCCTCAACCGATGGATGAAACCGGGCGACGAGGCGAAGACCAACATCCCCGCCATCCTCAGCAGGAACGACAATGCCTGGAGCTACTACAGTAGCCACTGGGGCAACACCAACACCTTCTGGAAGACCGGTCCCATCACCACGGGCAACTACTACACGATGTACGACTACAGCAGTGCACGCGTGGTGAGTGCTGACTATGTGAAGCTCTCCTCACTCTCGCTCACCTACGAGTTCAGCAAGAAACAGCTCGAGCGCCTCGGCATGGAGCGCCTGGCACTGACGCTCTCCGGCTACAATCTCAAGACATGGTGCGACAGTGCCCTGAAGGGTCAGACCCCCACACAGGGCGGTTTCTCGGAGGTGCAGCTCAGCGACACGCCCAGCTGGACCTTCACCGTGAGTCTCAACTTCTAGTTCTTTAATCTATGAACATCATGACAACGAACAAGATATTTGCTTTCATATTACCGGCAATGTTGCTTCTGCTCTCGTCGTGTGGCGACTTCCTTGAGGAGAGCTCGCAGGACACCGACTACGTTCGCTCGTGGAGCGACCTCAACGAACTGCTCATCGGCAGCTGCTATATGCCCGTCAACACCACTTCTCACTATAGCTCCCAGCCCACCAGCAATGCCTCGTGGGGCACCGGCAACTATGGCATGCTGCTCCATCTCGTCGGTGACGAGGTGCAGGAGGTGACGGCTAAGGGTCAGCACGACGAGTTCGAGAGCCACTATCGTGAGTTTGGTGCCTACACCTGGCAGCAGTTCATCGGCCAGAACGAGACCTATACCGACACCTATACCGAGAACTACGAGTGGCAGAAAGCCTACAATGCCATCAACGTGGCAAACAATGTGCTCAGCAGTCTCGACGATGTTCCGCAGCGTTCCGACGAGGAACAGCAGGGCGCGCTGAAGGTTGCCGGCGAGGCACACTTCCTTCGTGGCTGGTACTATTTCTGGCTCGTCAACCTCTATGGCAAGCCCTACGACCCGGCAACGGCAAGCTCCGCCCCCGGCGTGCCTATCAAGACGTCGGCAGAGGTGCAGGACATCGTCTACACCCGGCAGTCGGTGCAGCAGGTCTACGACCAGGTGCTCAGCGACCTCCACGCCGCCGAGGCAGAGCTCTCACAGTACCGCACGGTGAAGAAGAGCATCTACCGCGCCGACTCCACCGCCGTCTGTCTGCTGCTCAGCCGCGTCTATCTCTACATGCAGAACTGGCCGAAGGCTGCGGAGTATGCCCGTAAGGTCATCGCCCACCACCCTGCGCTGCAGAACATGAACACCACCACCGCCGCCTTCATGCAGGCTTCCAACGTGGAAAACATCTTCTCCATGGGTGGCGATGACGTCACGGCGATGCTCATGCCCGGTGCCGGCGGCCTGCAGGTGAGCAACAGTCTCTACAACAGCTATGCCAACGACGACCGCCGCAAGAGCCAGTGGTTCTGGACATACGGCACGTTCCTCGGACTGACGAAACAACCCACAGGATCGCACTACGAGGCGGTGCCACCCACCAACGACCTTTATTATTACTACATGTTCTACGCCGGCCGTCTGGGCTACCAGTCGGAGGTATCGTCACTCTTCTGGCTGCGCAGCGCCGAGGCGTACCTGAACCTCGCTGAGGCGGAGGCATACCAGGGCAATGATGCCGCCGCACGCACGGCACTTCTCACGCTGATGCAGAACCGTTACAACAACAACGCCGCCGAGCTCGACCTCTCCGCCACCTCGGGCAGCGCGCTCATCACCCTCATCCGCGAGGAGCGTCGCCGCGAGTTTGCCCTCGAAGGCCACCGGTGGTTCGACCTGCGGCGCTACCGCGTGTGCACCGTGCAGCCGTCGAAGACCTCCATCACCCACGACTTCACCTATTATGCCAACCACACCTCCGTCACTCCCGTGGAGACGCGGCGCTATGTGCTCACCAAGGACGACGCCTCGTGGACGCTGCCCATACCGCACGAGGTGCTCGAATACAACACCGGCATGGAGGGCAATGGTAACCAGTGGCGCACCTTCACCACCATCCGCAACTATTAAGGTCATAATCAACAGCAATGATGAAAAAGATATTCCCCTTCCTCGCCCTCGCGCTTCTTGCCCTGGCAACCGCCTGCTCCAGCGAGGATACTCCCGAGGTGGACTATAACAACCCCACCGCTTACTTCGTCCCCGCCGACGATGACCTGTCGTTCACGGCACAGCTCCGCCGACAGTTCTACCAGGACAACGGCTCGTACCTGCTCTTCAACGACACGCTGCAGCACCAGTTCCTCGGCAAGGACATCAATGGCGACGACCGCTACTTCACCGAGACGCTCGACATGACCTACGACATCGGACAGTCGGCGCTGAGCTCCTACGAGTACACCTACACCTATCTCACCGACGACTCCACCCGATTGGCAATGACACAGTTCGTCGAACAGTACATCCTCACCCACATGACGGGCAAGATGCGACCTTATTCGTTCTTCCTCTGCCGCTCCATCAGTGGCAAGAGCATCTACAGTTCGGGCTCGGCAACGCTGCGACCCTACGCCCTGAGTAACGAGCGTTGCACCGCGGTATCTACCAACTACCTGCTCCAGCGCCAGCGCACCGAGGCACAGAAGACCGAGTATGCCCAGCGCATCATCAACATCATGCTCTCACAGATGGTCGTCAACAACAGCTCGGCATTCTCCGATTTCTTCGCCTACAACGCCGACGACTATGGTGCCAACTATCCCGAGGGCTTCACTCACACCACAGAGAATATGCGGCAACGCGGCTTCCTCACGTCGAACGCGGGCTATTTCCCCACGCGAACACAGGACCTCACCGCCTACACCGCCGAGGCAGTAGCCTCCAGCGATGCCCAGTTGCAGACAAAGTATGGCAACTATCCCATCGTCCTGGCGAAGTTTGCCATTGTGAGGCGGGTGCTCGTCGAACTGGGATATAAGTTCTGAGCCCCGGCGCCACCCATGGTTTCAATGATTAAAGATGAATAGCATGAAGATGAAAAAAATATATTCAGTGATGATGGTCGCTGCTCTCGCCCTGACGTTCACGGCGTGCAGCGACAACGATGACACGCTTCCGGCAAAGGTGCAATCCACCAGCGCCGGGACGTTCACCGACCCACGCGACGGTCAGACCTACGGCTGGGTGCGCTATGGCTCACTCGACTGGATGACCGAGAACTATCGTTACGACGCCGGTTCCACCGAATGTTCGGTCTATCTCGATGCCGACGAGTATCAGAAGTCGAACCCCAGCCTGCGCCATCTGCCGAAGTACGGTCGCCTCTACACCGTCAAGGGAGCCCTCGCTGCCTGTCCCGACGGCTGGCGACTGCCCACCGATGCCGACTGGCAGGACCTGGAACAGCAGCTCGGCATGAGTGCCGACGACGCGGCAAAGCGCGAGTGGCGCGGACGGATAGCCTCGAACATGCTCACCGTCATGGACGACAGCTGTGCCCTGAGCCTGCGTCTCGGCGGATACTACACCACCCACACCATCATGGCCTTGCCCGGATGGCGCTTCATGGGCATCGATGCCTACTACTGGACGGCCACACCTGACGAGACGAAGACCGGCTCGTTCTACTTCTTCCGCAAGCTGGCCTACAACCGGCAGGAGGTCTATCGCGAGAGCACCGAGCCCACCAACTACCAGATGAGCGTGCGCTATGTGCGTGATGCGCAATAAATTATGTCCCCGAGATGTACCGAGAGCAACACCATAGACTACGCAGCGGCATGAGGCTCCTTGCCTTGTTCCTCCTGCTTCTCATCATGGGCAGCATGCCGATGACGGCGCAGCGCACCGACACCCTTGCCGTGCCCCAGGGGCTACGGGCATCACTCCTCGTCGCCTCACCAGGGCAAGAGGTCTATTCCGTCTATGGCCATGCGGCCTTCCGGCTGGAGTATCCGGCGAAACACCTCGACTATTGCTTCACCTTCGAGATGAGCACCGACCTCAGCACGGAACTCGACTTTCTGCGGGGACGGGCAAAGGCGGGCTTCACCGTGGCTCCCACACCACTCTACCTTCAGCAGTATCGACAGGCGGGACGCGGCGTTGTCGCCTATCCGCTGAACCTCACGTCACGTGAGATCCAACTGCTCTGGCGCAACCTCGACCAGGAATGCGCCGCCGGAGCTACGTGGGACTACGACTATCCGGGCGTGAACTGTGCGTCGATGTGCGCCTACATGCTCGAGAAAGCGGTTGGCGACGCTGGCGGCACGCTGACCTACGAGCGCCTCAGCCCACTGCTCAGGCAGGGTAGCTATGCCGATGTGGTGGATACCATCTCGCAACACTCCCCGTGGGCACGCCTGTTCTGGCACGTGATGATCATCGGGAAGGATGGCACCGATGCCGATCCCACGAACAAGATGGTGCCCGCGACGCTCGCCGAGAGCCTCCACCACGCCGTCATCCGCAACGGCCACCAGCGCCGCACCGTCATCACAGGCCAGCCCTCGCGGCTCCTTCCTCAGTCGCTTGCCGACGAGCCCTGTGCCTTCACGCCCACGATGGCACTGGCATTGCTCATCGTGGTCGTGGTGCTGGCGGTGGTCTTCGTAGGCCGTCGATTACAGAAGAATAAGAAGAAAACAAATCAATAGACACAATAAGCATTATCAACTCTAAGAATTAACAGCGTATGAGAGATTTTACAAAACGTTTCGTTCTCGCATTGGTCGCCGTCGTCAGCTTCGCGGTGAATGCCAATGCAGGTTCCACCTTTTATGCTTACTACGACAAACTGGTGAGCTATCCCACCGGCGCGGGCACGGTCTACGCCACGACAGAGTATTCCACGACACCGACGGATGACCAGTATGCTTCCGAGCAAGAATGGAAACAGGTGAGCACTGCCGGTTCTTATTATGCTTTTGCCAAGCCTACTGCAGGCTGGCTCTTCGCCGGCATCAGCGCAGCAACGCCTGAAGTGGATGCCAACGGTGAGCCTACGGGCAACTTCGTCTACAGTGATTCCATTGTTGCTACGGGTAATCCTGCCTACGTCGAACTCAGTTCTAACATCACGGATGATGCTCAGGGTGAGAAAAGCGACTCGTCAACGGTGGCCGGCATGATGCCTCTTGACCCCATTACGCAGCACTACGCCATCTTTACCCACGTCATCCCCGAGCTCTATCCCGGTCAGGGCGCCACGATGGGCGCCGTGAAGATCGACAAGGTGAGCAACAACATCGGCGACCAGGTGACGATGACCGCCACGCCGGCAAAGGGTGCCACCTTCGAAAAGTGGATGCTCAGCAAGAATGGCGAGTTTTCCGACGTGAGCACCGACGCCACGCTGACCATCACCGTCTCGGATACCGCCCACTATGTGGCGAAGTTCACCGCGCCGTTTGCTGAGGATGTCGACTTTGGCAATGGCGAGTGTCGCTTCTATTATCCCGGCGACTCCACCGACATCACTATCCCCAAGACGTTCCGCACCATCAGCTTCCAGGCTAACAATCTGACGAAAGACTCGCTGAAGAAGTTCACCGCCACCTACCAGATGCCGGCAGGCAATGCCTGCATCCTCTATGGCAAGGGTAAGGGCACGCTCGTGAGTGTACACAACGACTATCCCTACGCCGACAGGAATAGTCTCAACCGCTGGTCGGGCGACGCTGGCGTGAAGGTCGACACCCTCGACAAGTCACACGCCTACTACACCTTCGACCTGAAGACTGCCGTCCTCAGCCATACCACTGGTACCATCGACGCCAAGCAGACCTACGTCGCCGTACCCGACACCGCACTGACCAAGGTGGGCTACACCGTCGAGACGGCGCCTGCCACGCTGCTCACCGGTGCCACGGATGTTACTGCCGGCATCGAGGGCATCCACGTCGTGAAGCAGGTTGCCCCGGGCATCTACACCATCGACGGACGTCGTCTCGACGCCATGCGCCAGAACGGGCTCTACATCGTCGACGGCAAGAAGGTGCTCTTCCGCAAGAAGTAAGCATGCTTCTCTAACCGACTTACCATTCATCAACCGATATGAAGAAACTGTTTGCATCTTTCGTTCTCTCCCTGGCTGCCCTCTCCGTGGGTGCCCAGGGCGGGAACTTCGTGTTCAATGGTCGGGTGAACATGCCCAACGGCACCGTCGTCGGCCTGTCGTGCTCCACCGATACTACCTTCTCTGTGAAGAAAGGGGAAACGGTGGTGAAAAATGGATGCTTCCGACTCAAGGGCAAGACCGACCGTCCCTACCCCGGCATGCTCACCACCAACAACATGGACCTCGTGGAGCGCAACCACTGGCCGCAGGACTCCATCCGCTGGACCTACACCGATGTGTTTGTCGACAAGGGTGAATACACCGTTGACCCCGACCTCGTCGTCACAGGTCCGCAGGCGCAAGCCGACTTCCTCGACCTGCAGCGCATGGGTGGACAGCAGGCGTCGAAGACGGCCATCATGCAGTTCATCGATGCACATCCGCAGTCGGCAGTCACCCAGTGGCTCGCCTGCAACCTGCTGAAGCGCGCCTACAACCTCACCGCAGCCGACGTGGAGCACCTTGCCGCTACGGTGAAGGCGTGTCCCACCGACCCCGTGCGCTACCAGGAACTGGAGTGGCGACTGGCCGCGGCACGCACCACCACCATCGGCATGCCACTCATCGGCCTGCAGGTGCGCGACGTGAATAATAAGGTGACCGACCTGCTTGACGTGGTGCCCCACAACGGAAAGTACGTGTTGCTCGACTTCTGGGCCAGCTGGTGCGGCATCTGTCTGCATTCCATGCCCGAGGTGAAGGCCATCCGTGAGGCGTTCGCCGACCGGCTCGACGTCGTCGGCATCTCCATCGACGAGAAGGAAGCAGCATGGCGCAAGGCGATGGAGAAGCACCCCGAGCCGTGGGCACAGTACTGCACGACGGCAGAGGGCTACCGCGACCTGACGACAAAGTTCCAAATTGGCAACGGCGTACCCTACTATCTCCTGCTCGCACCCGATGGCAAGGTCATCAGCAGTCCTAAGCGCCCCAGCTGCGTGGAGCGCTATCTGCTTGAGCAGACCAGTCAATATCACCTCGTCGGAACAGTGGACAGCCTGGAGGATGGCGACTCGGTCTTCGTCTGTTCCATGCAGGGATTCTTTGCCATGGTGCCCGAAGACACGGCGGTGGTGAAGGACGGACGCTTCGACTTCCGTGGAAAGATCGATGGTGCCACGCTGCGCTACATCGTCGGCATCCACGGGGGACAGTCGAAATCGATATCGCCCTTCATCCTCGAAGCAGGGCGCACCGACATGGAACTCTATCAGGACTCCCGGCGCGACCGCATCGACGGCGGCATGAACTATCGGCTGTATAAGGAGTTTGAGCGTGGCGACAGCAGCATCAACGCACAGATGGAGCAGCCGTGGGCCATCACCCGCGACAGCACCCTCAGCGCTGACGTGCGGGCCAAGGCACAGGCCACCCTCGACAGCTTGCAACAAGTACAGAAAGAATACCACAAGAAGTTCATCGTCGACCACATACCTTCAGCGCTAAGCGACATGCTCTTCGGCCAATGCTCGTGGGAGATGAAGGCGGATGAGCAGGAGGCGATGCTGAAAATGCTCGGCGAGCGCCAGCCGCAGTATCCTGTCTACCGCCAGAAGATGGCAGAGCGCGCTGCCACCGAGCGCACGGGTATCGGCAAGAAATACACCGATGTGGCACTCGCCGGCACCGATGGCAAAACCGTTCGGGTGTCCGACTATGTGTCGAAAAACAAGTATACGCTCATCGACTTCTGGGCGAGCTGGTGCGGACCGTGCCGCGCTGAGATGCCAAACGTGGTGAAGGCGTATACCAAATGGCACAAGCGGGGCTTTGAGGTCGTCGGCGTGTCGCTCGACAACAACAAGGCGGCATGGGTGAAAGCCCTGAAGACACTGAAGATGCCGTGGCCGCAGATGAGCGACCTGAAGGGCTGGGAGAGCGCCGGAGCCGCTGTCTACAACGTCAAGGCGATACCTGCCAACGTGCTCGTCGACCGCGACGGCACCATCGTGGCAAAGGATCTCCGCGGCGAGGACCTGCAACAAAAATTGGCAGAACTGATGAAATAAACTTGGTTATTCCGCTACAAATGCTTAAATTTGTAGCGGAATTTTTTTATCTTATCCGTTTTAAAATGAAGAACCTGACTCTGCTACTCCTGACCATCATGGCATGGCTGGCGCCCACCGCTGTCATGGCACAGACACCCGACCACATCAACCTCGCCGGATACTGGCGCTTCGGTGAGGCGGGAGCCGACAGCGTGCTGCTGCCCGGCACCACCGACACGAACCATCGCGGCACGCCACCGACGACACTGACGGAGACGACGCACCTCACAAGGGCGTTCTCCTGGCGCAAGCCTGCGACGTACAGCCGTGACATCGTAATCCCGAAGAGCTGGAAAAAACAGCATATCACCCTGACGCTGGAGCGCACGAAGCCCGTGACGATCATCGTCGACGGACAGACTGTGGCCCACGACTCCACGCTGAGCGTACCCGTCGTGGCGGACCTCTCGCGCTGGCTCACACCGGGGCGTCACCATCTGACGCTCGTCGTCGACAACGGCCACGGCGTGCCGGAGCAGCTCTACAGCTCCAGCCATGCCCTCACGGAGGACACGCAGACCAACTGGAACGGCGTCATCGGACGGCTGGAGCTCACGGCACGGCCTCAGGTCCACATCGAAACGCTTGACGTCCGGTCGGATTGCAAAGACGGGGAGATCCATAACATCGGTGTCAATGCAACGATCAGCGGGAAAGGCGCTGCCGGCAAAGCCACGCTGACCATTGAGCCTTTCAACTTTGAGGGCAAACCTTTAATAGAGCAAAGCCTCAAAGTGAAGAATGGAGCTGTCGACGCTGCACTGTATGTCGAATTAGGTGAAGAGTCATGCTGGAGCGAGTTCTCGCCGCGTCTTTACCGTGTGACGCTGACGCTGGCCAATGGCGATCAGGCGTCGAAGGTTGTAGGCTTCCGCTCGTTCACCGCCAAGGGCAACAAGTTCTACATCAATGGCCGCGAGACTTTCCTTCGTGGCAAGCACGACGCCTGTGTATTCCCGCTGACGGGCCACGTGGCGATGGACCACGAGCAGTGGCAACGCTACTTCTCCATCCTCCGTGACTATGGCATCAACCACGTGCGCTTCCACAGCTGGTGCCCGCCGGAGGAGTGCTTCGCCGTGGCCGACGAGATGGGCTTCTACCTCCAGCCGGAGCTGCCGTTCTGGGGATCGTTCGATGACAAGGACTCCGTCCTCATGCGCTACCTCCACGCGGAGGGCGAGCGCATCATCCGGCAGTATGGTCACCACCCGTCGTTCGTGATGATGGCGCTGGGCAACGAGCTCTGGGGCTCCATCCCTGCCATGCACCGGTTCATCGACGACTACCGCGCACTGGACCCGAAGAGGCTCTACACCTACGGCTCGAACTTCTACCTCGGCATGAAAGGTCCGCAGCCGGGAATGGACTATTTCACCACCTGCCGCACGGCGTGGGAGCCGTATGGCCGCTACGGCACGCACACCCGGGCATCGTTCGCCTTCGCCGATGCGGCCGACGGCGGCATCATCAACCACTACCGGCCGTCGACAGCCCGCACCTTCGACAGCATCTGCGCCACCGTCCAGATGCCGATCATCAGCCATGAGACGGGGCAGTATCAGTCGTATCCGGACTACTCGGAGATCAAGAAGTACACTGGCGTGCTGAAACCTTACAACCTCGAGGTGTTCCGCAAGCGGCTCGAGGATGCGGGCATGGCGCCCCTGGCACCAGCATTCCACCGTGCGACGGGCCGTTGGGCGGCACAACTCTATAAAGAAGAGGTGGAGATGGACCTCCGCAGCAACCGTCTGGCGGGCTTCCAGCTCCTCGACCTCGTCGACTATCCTGGTCAAGGCTCGGCATATGTCGGCCTCCTCGACGCCTTCATGGACTCGAAGGGCTACCTCACGCCCGACGCCTGGCGGGGCTTCTGCGCACCTGTCGTGCCGCTGGCCGTGCTGCCTGCCCGCTGCTTCAGCGTGGATGCGGCAGAGGTGCCGCGGTCGGCTGCTGATGGCCCCGTGCCTCCGACGACCGTCGCAAAGATCCAGGTGGCGAACTATGGTCCGACGTCCCTCCGCGGCCGCCACGTCACCTGGCAGCTCATCACCGGCCCCGACGACCAGCACCCGGAGGCGGACACATGTGTCATCGATCGCGGCACGCTGACGATCGACACGGATGCCACGGGCGTCATCACCGTCGGCGAGGTGCCCCTATATATAAATATAAATAAGGTGTATGGGATTTCCGCTCATCTCCAGCTGCTGTTGCAGGTGGAGGGTCTGAAGGAGCACAACAGCTACGACCTCTGGGCCTACCGCCGTCTGCCATGGGATGAGTACCACACGAAGAACGTCCATCTCACCACATGCCTCGACGCCCGCACGGTGAAGGCCCTGGAGCGCGGCGCCCGCGTGCTGTGGACACCCGTCAGCGTGCCGGCGTCGTTCGTCCTCTCCTCCGCCGAAGCACCGGACACCATCCCCGCAGCAGCCATCGTCGACACAGCGTTCATCGCTCCGACGGCGACCGTCGACGGACATTTCATGACCGACTACTGGAACTACCGGATGTTCAAGACCATCAGTGAGAAGAACCACAGTCCCGTCTCCCCCGGCACGCTGGGCCTCCTCATCGACGTCCGGCATCCCGCCCTGCAGGCCTTCGCCACGGACAGCTGCTCGTCGTGGCAGTGGTTCCCCGTCGTGAAGGCGTCACGGCCGGCGATCCTCGACGGCAACAACAATTTGGTACGCCCAATCATCCAGGTCGTCGACAACATCGAGCGCAACCACCGCCTGGGCCTTCTCTTCGAGTTCCGTGTGGGCCGTGGCCGACTGCTCGTCTGCATGGCGGACCTCGGCGCCGCGTCACGCTATCCCGAGGGTGAGGCGTTCCGCACGAGTCTCCTCCGCTACATGGACTCCGACGCCTTCCAGCCGATGATGACAATCACCATCCCGCAGCTCCGCCAGCTTCTCAGCGGCCCCAGCCACGAGCAGCGCATCGGCACCCTCAACAATATCTCGTATTGAAAAGCCTCTCTCCCCCAAGCCGAATGGTCGCCCTGAAAGGGCAGCCATTCGGATACAAGGTCACCACGTTATAAAAGTACTAAAAATCCGGCGCAATGGTTGGAAAATGTAGGTAAATACCAAAAAAAATTAAGTGAATATTTGCAAATTTAGAAAAAATCCCTTAACCCACATTGCAGGGTATAGGAGCGTAACTTTCTAATTATCAAGGATCGCT